>Ga0184612_10000111_pt1 | contig 36810 bp, 38 predicted proteins | sample PLM3_60_coex_FD_133163 | JGI IMG/M metagenome (GOLD analysis project Ga0184612, IMG submission 133163) | Groundwater sediment microbial communities from an aquifer in East River, Colorado, USA - PLM3_60_coex | ecosystem: Environmental > Terrestrial > Soil > Riparian zone | place: USA: East... | reverse complement strand
ATCTGCGGGATCTCCTGAAGCGCCCGGTCGGCCGCCTGTCGGCCGGGCAGAAGACGCGCGTCGCCCTGGCCAAGGCGCTGCTCAACCGGCCGGAGGTCCTGCTGCTGGACGAGCCGACCGCCTCTCTCGATCCCGACACCGCCGACTGGGTGCGCAGCTATCTCGAAACCTACCGGCGGGTGAACGGCGCCGCGATCCTGCTCGCCTCCCACAATATGGGCGAGGTGGAGCGCCTCTGCGACCAGGTGCTGATGATGCGGCGGGGCCAGATCGTCGACCGCGGCACACCGGCGGAGCTGCTCAGCCGCTTCGGCCGGCAGAATCTGGAGGAGGTCTTCCTGGACATCGCCCGCGAACGGCGCAAGCCGATGGCAGTCCATGGCCATTCCGCGCCGACGCCGACCACCGAGGAGTCCGTCGAATGAGCGAAGTCATGGCCTCGGCCCGGCGGATCGGCGCGATGATGCTGCGCCACTACTATGTGCTGCGTGGCTCCTGGCCGCGGCTGATGGAGCTGGCCTATTGGCCGACCATGCAGATGATCATCTGGGGATTCATGACCCAGTTTCTGGCCACCAACAGCAGCTGGGTGGCGCAGGCCTTTGGCGTGCTGCTGGCGGGCGTGCTGCTGTGGGACACGCTGTTCCGCGGCCAGATCGGCTTTGCGCTATCGTTCCTCGAGGAGATGTGGGCGCGTAATCTGGGCAACCTGTTCGTCAGTCCACTGCGCCCTTACGAACATCTGCTGTCGATGATGATGATGAGCATGATCCGCACGCTGATCGGCGTGCTGCCGGCGGCGCTGTTGGCCATCTTGTTCTATGATTATTCGATCTTCTCGCTAGGCCTGCCGCTGGTGGCCTTCTTCCTCAACCTGATGATGCTGAGCTGGGCCGTCGGCATGGTGGTGATTGCGCTGATCCTGCGCTTCGGCCTGGGTGCCGAGAACGCCGCCTGGTTCGTGATCTTCATGATCGCACCGGTGAGCGCCGTCTACTACCCGGTGACCGTACTGCCGGAGTGGCTGCAATATGTTGCCTGGTCACTGCCCTCGACCTATGTCTTCGAGGGCATGCGGGCGATTCTGTTCACCGGGCATTTCGATGCGTCGCTGTTCTTCGGCGCGCTGGCGCTCAACGTCGTCTATCTGGCGATCGGCGCCGCGATTTATTTCTACGCCTTTCACCGCGCGCGCGAGCGCGGCGCGCTGCTGCAGATGGGCGAATAGCCGCCGGCCGGTCAGCCGGTCTTGCCGCTGACGCCCGCTTCGCCGAAAGTGGCCATGCCGGTATGGCAGGCGACGGCCGCCTTCAGGATGCCAATTGCCAGCGCGGCGCCGGAGCCTTCGCCCAGGCGCATGTTCAAGCTCAGCAGCGGCGGCTTGCCGATCCGCGCCACCAGCCTTCCATGCCCGGGCTCGGCCGAGACATGGGCGACCACGCAGTGATCGAGGGCATGCTCGTCGATCGCATGTAGAACTGCAGCCGCCGCGGTCGAGACGAATCCGTCCAGCAGCACCGGCGTGCGCGCCATGCGCGCGGCAATCACCGCGCCGCAGATCGCCGCCAGCTCCCGTCCGCCGAGGCGCGCGAGAATCTCCAGGGGATCGCAGGCGCCATCGCGATGGCGGGCCACGCCGGCGGCGACCACGTCCTTCTTCTGCTGCAGAGCGGAACCGGCGACGCCCGTGCCCGGCCCGACCCAATCCTCCGCCGTGCCGCCGAAGAGAGCCAGACAAAGTGCCGCCGCACTCGTCGTGTTGGCGATGCCCATCTCGCCCAAACAGATGACATCGAGTCCGGGCTCCACCGCCATCATGCCATAGGCCATGGCGCGGGCGCATTCTTCGTCCGATAAGGCCGGTCCTTCCGTGAAATCCGCCGTCGGCTGATCCAGCGCCATCTCATAGACCCGCAGATCGGCATCGGCGACCTTGCAGAGCTGATTGATCGCCGCGCCGCCGGCGGTGAAGTTCTGCACCATCTGCGCCGTGACCGCGGCCGGGAACGCGGAGACGCCCCGCGCTGCCACGCCGTGATTTCCGGCGAAGACAGCCACGCGCGGATGATCGAGCTGCGGCGGGTGCCGTCCCTGCCAGGCGCAGAGCCAGGCGGAGAGCGTTTCCAGGCGGCCCAGCGAGCCGGCAGGCTTGGTCAGCTGCGCCTCCCGCGCGGCGGCAAGCCCGGCCGATGCGGTGTCCTCCGCGGGCAGCCGCCGCAGCAGCGCGCGAATCTCGTCGAGAGAGGCAACCGGCGATTTGTTCATGATGCGGGGATTTCTGGGGCCTTGAAATGCGGAGCCCGGACCTTGCCAGCGGATCGCGGCGATGCCGCTTTGCCTCCGCCGCCGAATGGCCTATAAGCGCCGCGCGTTTCCGGAGACAGGAATGGACGATCGTCAGCAGCAAGACAACGGCGAAAATGGCCTGGCCGCCTGGGGGCGGGATCTGGCGCTGGCCGCGATGTTTCTGACGCGCCTGCGCCTGCCGCTGCGGGAGGCCTCGGGCCTCGCCGACTTGCGGCGCGCCAGCCGGATGTTCGCCGTCGTCGGGCTGCTGGTCGGGCTGGCGGGCGGTGTGATCTATGCCCTCGCGATCGAGTTTGGCTTCGCCTCCTGGCTTGCCGCGACGATTGCCGTCGCCACCACGATCCTGCTCACCGGCGGATTGCATGAAGACGGCCTTGCCGACATGACCGACGGATTCGCCGGCGGCGCCTCGCGGGACGAGAAGTTGGCGATCATGCGCGACAGTCGCATCGGCAGCTTCGGCACCTTGGCTCTCATCTTTTCCGTCTTGATCCGCGTCGCCGCGCTGGCCTCGCTGGCCGATACCGCCATTGTCGTGGCCGCCTTGATCGCGGCGAATGCCGCCTCGCGCGCGGCGATGACAGCGATCATGCACGGTCTTCCCAATGCCCGGGAGGATGGATTGTCGGCGGGCGTTGGGCGGCCGGACAGAACCGCCGCCATCATCGGGCTGGCGATCGCCGCTGCCGTCGCTCTGGTCTTGCTGCAGGAAGCGGGTTTGCTCGCCTTCATCATCGCGGGCGGCGCGGCGGCGGGCCTCGCACTGCTGGCGCGCCGGCAGGTCGGCGGGCAGACCGGCGATGTGCTGGGCGCCGCCGAGCAGGTCGCGCAGGCCGCATTCCTGGCCGGCGTTACGCTGGCCTTGTAGGCCGGCGGCAATGGCGGCAACGGTGACGCGCTGGTGGTGGGTGCGCCATGCCCCCGTCACCGGGCACAAGGGGCGTATCTCCGGTCAAGCCGACTTTCCCGCCGACTGCTCCAGTCCCGCGTCTTTTCAGGCACTGGCGGCGGTTCTTCCGGCCGACGCTGTCTGGGTCACCAGCAATCTGCAGCGCACCCGTCAGACTGCCGAGGCGATCCTGGCGGTAATGACACCGGCGGCCACAGCGCCCTTGCCTCTGGTGGAGCCCGACCTGGCCGAGCAGCATTTCGGCGACTGGCAGGGCCTGACCTTCGAGGATCTCGACAAGCTGCGCGGCGGCGATGAACGGTCCACCTTCTGGAATTCGCCCGCCAGCGAAGCGCCGCCTGGGGGCGAAAGTTTCGTCAACGTGGTCACACGGGTGGGCGCCGCCGTGCAGCGACTGACCGCGCAGTTCGCCGGACGGCATATTGTCGCCGTCGCCCATAGCGGATCGATCCGGGCGGCGCTGGCCCATGCCCTGGCGATCGATGCGGAGCGGGTGCTCTCCTTCTCCATCGCCAACTGCTCGGTGACGCAGCTGGATCACATCGACGATCCCGACAGCGTGGACCGGGACAAGCAGGGCTGGCGCGTCAACGCGGTCAATCTGCTGCCCCATCCACCGTTCGTCCGCTGACCGGCCTGCCGCAGAAATGACATAGTTTGCCGATGTGGTAGTTTGAAATCAGGCGCGATTCGCCTTCATCCCCCCAAAGATGCGATGCGCCATGTCGATGATCCAGAGGAGTTTGCCGCATGTATTCGATTGCCCGGTCTTTGTTCCTGTTGCTCGCCCTCGTGCTGGTCGCGGGATGCGTGGAGCAAACGCCGTCCCCCGCCAAGCAGCAGGAACTCGTCGACCGTTCGCGCATCACCTTCGATAAGCTGGTCGCGCATCCGAACTTCACCGAACTGCCCAACTATGTCCGGGACGCGAAGGCCCTGGTGATCTTTCCGTCGCTGGTGAAAGGCGCATTCGGCGTCGGCGGCGAAGGCGGCAGCGGTGTCATTGTCGCGCGCGGTCCCGGCGGATGGAGCGATCCGGCCTTTTACACCATCGCCGCCGGCAGCCTTGGCTTACAAGTCGGCGGGCAGGTTTCCGAAGTCATACTTACGGTCATGAGCGATAAGGGGCTGGATGCGCTGATCAACAACCAGTTCAAATTCGGCGGCGATATGGAAGTCGCGGCCGGACCTACGGGCAAGTCGCAGGGCGCCTCGACGACGACGAACTTTGGCGCCGATATCTACAGCTTCGCCATGTCGGCGGGTCTGTTCGGCGGTGTGTCCCTGGAAGGTGCTGCGATACTGAAGAGCGACGAGTGGAACGAGGGATACTACGGCAACGGCGCCACCCCCTATGCCATTCTGATCGAGCGCCGCTACACCAATCCCAATGCGGGTGCGCTGCGCGCCTCGCTGTCGGCCTATTGACGCGGGAAAGAGACTCCGGCGTCCATGTCGGCGCTTCCGAAAACCACCCTGGCGCGCACGGTCGTCGCCGTCACGCTGGTCCTGAGCCTTGCCATTCTCGGCATGCTGGGCTGGCGGCTGTTCGGCGAAGGGGGCGTGCCCGGCGGCATCGCCGTCGGCGGGCCCTTTGCCCTAACCGATCAGTCCGGCAAGCTGCGCAGCGACCAGGATTTCCGCGGCCAGCATATGCTGGTCTTCTTCGGCTACACCAACTGTCCCGGGCCCTGCCCGACGGCGCTGAACAACATGACGCTGGCGCTGAACGAGCTGGGCAACGCCGCCGACAAGGTGACGCCTATTTTCATCTCCGTGGACCCGTCGCGCGACACGGTCGCGGCGATGCATGACTACATCGCCAGCTTCCATCCGCGGTTCGTCGCGCTCACCGGCCCGCAGCCGGAGATCGAGAAGGTGATGCGCGAGTACCGGGTCATCGGCGAGCCCGAGGGCAGCGGCGAGGGCTATACGGTGATGCATTCCACCAGCATCTTCCTGATGGATGGCGAGGGCCGCTACCTGACCCATATTCCCAGCGACGCCGCGCCCGCCGACATCGCCGCCGGGATCAAGCGCTATCTCTAGGCCAAAACCCAAGTTGCTCAGGCGATGCGAATCTTGCGCGTCACCTGGCCGTTGCTTTCCCAGTAGGTGTGCTTGTTGGCGATGCGCGGATCGTCCATGGCCGGCTGGATCTGTCCGGACCTGTCGATCGCCCGCGAGGTGATGGTGTGCTCGCCGGGTGCCGCATCTACCCAGTCGAGCGACCAGATCTTCCAGGCAAATTCGGCCTCTTCGCTGCCGTCGATGTCGGCAGGCAGCCACGGCCCGGCGTCGATTTGCACTTCAACGCGATCGACCGGCGCGCCCCAGGCGGCGCCGATGATCCGATGCCGCCCTTTGTTCCGAGCTACCTTGGCGGGCGCGGACTTCAGCAGGCTGCGGCCCACGGAGGTTTCCGTCCAAACCTTCTCCCCATCGAGCTCCTCCTCGCGGATGGTGACGTAGTCGCGCGCCATGAAGCGGCCCATGAATCGTGTGTTCCGCACTTCGATGCGATGCAGCCATTTGACGTTGGCGATGCCGTACCAGCCCGGCACGATCAGCCGCAGCGGAAATCCGTTGGCATGGGGCAAGGGCGCGCCGTTCATCTCGTAGCAGAGCAGGTTGTTGGGGTTCATCGCGTCGGTGAGCGACAGGCTGCGGGCAAATTGCTGCGGCATCTTGATATCGCGCACCACCTCTTCGCCCGCGTCGCTGCCGAAGAAGACCACCTCGATGCCGTCCCCTTGTACGCCCGCTTCCTCGAGGACCGCGGCCAGCGGCGTGCCCGCCCAGCGGGCGGTACCGATGCCGCCGAGAAACCAGGGGAAGCCGTGGTTGCCGGAGCATTCGAGCGTAAAGGTGACCTCCTGCCGCGGCCGCGCCATGATCTCGCTCAGGCTGAAGGTCAGTGGCTGCTTGACCAGCCCGCCGATCTGCAGCTTCCAGGTATTCTCGTCGACGGTTGGCCGGTTGTAGTGCGCGACGCTGAAGAATTTCTCGTTGGGAGTCAGCCATGAATCGACATCCTCCCATTTCAGCTGATTGGCCACCACCTGCGGCACCGGATTCTCCGGTGGCTGATCCAGCCAGGGAAGCACTTCATCTCCGGGTGTGCTCGGAAAGGCCTGCGCCAAGCGGGAGGCTTGGAGAATGGTCAGTGCAGCAAGCGCTGCACTGCCTTGAAGAACGAACTCTCTGCGCGGAAGTGCCGCCATGGTGGTCTCCTTGTCAGGTTGCTTTTTAGCTTGCGAGGATAATGTCGGCGTCCAGGGGTTGCGGGACGACGAGCGGCTTTGAACTGTATCGTGCTACTCGCCTTCTGGCTCGCCCTGCATCGGGAGCCTCTACCTAGATTGGCGACGGCGCCTCCCCATCTTTGCCGATAACGCCGCACGCAATGGCCCGCGCCCACAACAGCGGATGCGGCAGCAAACCTGCTCTGTATCAATCTGCGTCGTGCAATGCGTCACAGTCTGCGCGGGGTAAGGTGTGATGTCCTTGGGAAATCCTTGATTTTCACGCCAGAAACCCGCCATTTTCGACCTGGGCGGTATCGCGGCGTGATTGTCCAGTTCGGGAGCCGGCGGATGCATCTTCTCTTCGGCGATTGTGCCCTGAATCCGGCACAACGCGAGCTATCTCGCGACGGCGAAGCGATTCATGTCGAACCGCAGGTGTTCGATCTGCTCCTGCATCTGATCCAAAACCGCGACCACGTGGTCAGCAAGGACGAGCTGCTGTCGGCCGTCTGGCAGGGACGGATCGTCTCGGAATCGACTCTGAGTAATCGCATCAATGCCGCGCGCAGCGCCATTGGCGACAGCGGCGAGCACCAGAGGCTCATTCGCACGATCGCGCGGAAGGGATTCCGTTTCGTCGGCGAGGTAACGGGAGAGCTGATCGAACCAAGCAAACCCGGTGATACCACTGACGGCGCACCCGATGGCCGGCCGGCGATTGCGATCCTGCCGTTCGCCAATCTTAGCGGCGATCCGGCGCAGGACTATCTCAGCGATGGGATCACCGAAGATATCATCACGGATCTATCCCGATGGCGCCGGCTCCTGGTGCAGTCCCGCTCCGCCTCCTTCGCCCATCTGGCCGAATGCATGCGCGCCGCGGGCCTGCCGGAATGACGTAGATTGCGTCCAGACCCGGCGCAAGGCGCACATCCGGAGGCGGAAATCAGAAAGGTGATGTGTAGGCCGGTAGAGTCAGATTGACCCGAAGCCTCTCGTCACCTTCGTCGTAGTCGTTAGTTTGCTGCGCCGCCAACCCCCGTCACCAGAACGAATCCGCGGGTCCTGTTCTGATTGTCTGCATCGGTCGTGTTCATCGCGTTAAACAGGTCGGCGGCCGTTACCCATACCGGCGGGTACTTGTAGCGCGAGACGTCAAGGATCAGGAAGCGATCCGTCTCGGCATCGTACGCAGCCAAAGGCGAAATATGGCCGCCCTTTTCCTGGCCAATGGCCTTTCGGAGATAGTTCACGATGACGAAGTGGCCCTCCTTGCCGAGATAATCCCGCGCAGTACTGCGGAACGCGTCGAGGGTGGCGTCGGCGGCGTGATGACGCTCCACTTTGACCGGTTGAGTAGCAAGAAGCTCGCTCAATTGGTCCAACGTCATGCCCTGTTTGGCGAGGACATCCAGCGGCAGAATGGCCTCTGTCTGCTCGTTGAGGAAGTTATCCTGCGTGAAAGTGCGATACGGGTCGTACTCGGGGACCGCAGGGGCTGGGAGCTGCAGCGCGTTGAGCACCATGACAATACTGGCGACGCCGCAGAACGCCTGATTCTCTTGCGTGACGAAGTTCACGCTCAGGGGGACGAAGGCTTCCAGCGCATCGCTCTCCCGGAGAAGTTGTTCGCCCCGGTCCGAGCGCATGTCGATCAGATTGTCCGGCAGGGGAAGCGTCTGCGCCCGAGCGCTTGCCGCCAATAGACAGAGCGCGAAGGTGGCGGCGGTCCCAATGTGGCGGATCATGATGATTTTCCGATTGCTGCAGCTGGCCGGATATTCTCCGATCCTCGCCGTATTAACCTCGGTTTCCATCATCAAAGTAGCCATGGGGGCGCTCCGCAACAACTTGAAACGAAGCAAGGGCTGTCGCTTACCGGGGCGACCGTCACAGACTCGCATCCACAGAATCCGGTGCCCTCAAAGGTCCGATCCCTGCGCATCTCGGCTGTTCTTCAGACTGGGACAAGACCCATAGTCCGCGGCCCTTCTCCTGCCTGCACCTAAGCTGATAGAATAGCCGGGAGAGGTTTGGGCCATCAGATGGATGACGTGCCATTTTGGAAGAAAAAGACGCTGGCGGAGATGTCGCCGAGCGAATGGGAGTCGCTGTGCGACGGCTGCGGCAAATGCTGCCTGAACAAGCTGGAATATGACGATACCGGCGACATCGACTGGACCAATGTGGCCTGCCGGCTGCTGGACCACCATAGCTGCCGCTGCAAGAGCTATGCGATGCGCAAGGTCTTCGTCGAGGAATGCGTGTCGCTGACGCCGGACAATCTGGCCGAAATCGATTGGCTGCCGCCGACCTGCGGCTACCGGCTGGTGTCCGAAGGCCGCGATCTCTATTGGTGGCATCCGCTGATTTCAGGCGACCCGGAGACCGTGCATCAGGCCGGCATCTCCGGCCGCGACCGCATCATCAGCGAAGACGATGCCGGCGATCTGGAAGATCATGTGGTGGACTGGGTCGCGGAGATTCCGCCGGCCGCCAAGCGCCCGCGGCGCTGAACCACCGGGCGCCCTGCTTCCCATTGCAAAACAACAATTGTCACCCGCGCGGTCGCGAGGATGACAAGTCGTTCTGGGGTTACCCTAGCGCCGGCACAGGACAAAATTCTTGACATATATGACAATGTTCCTATAATGGGTATAGGCAGGCTCTGCGCCATGTGGCCTCGATGTTGGACATTGTGTATCAGTCTGCCATCCGTCCGGCTGCAGAGGGGCCGGAGATCTGGCGCTTCTCGGCGACCAAGCGCCTAGTGCGCGAAGACGTTGCCCATGTCGCGGAAAGTCTTGAACTCCAGCGCGTTGCCGCTGGGGTCCAGGAAGAACATGGTGGCCTGCTCGCCGATCTCGCCTTTGAAGCGGATATGGGGCTCGATGATGAAGTGCGTTCCCGCGGCGCGCAGCCTGTCGGCAAGGGAATGCCAGGCGTCCCAAGCCAGGATCGCGCCGAAATGCCGTACCGGCACGTTGTCGCCATCGACGTCGTTGGTGGCGGCCATGCGCGCTTCGTCAGGCTTCACATGGGCCGAGATCTGGTGGCCGAAGAAATCGAAATCGACCCAGCCCGGCGCACTGCGCCCCTCGGTGCAGCCCAGGAGCTCGCCATAGAAGCGGCGCGTCGATTCGAGATCGAGAACGGGAAAGGCCAGATGGAACGGCGGCATCGCCATGAACGAAACTCCCTGCCGCAAGCGCGGCGCGACCGGATTGTTTTCTGCCGGGGGAATTACATGAAACGAAAAGGGAGAGGACGCAACGTCCTCTCCCCTTTCACACAGTGGCCGTACAAAGATGTACGACACAAAGCCGCTGCCCGTGATTCGCGGCGCAACCGACGATGTCGGCCCCCTCTGCGCCAGCGGGAAGAGAGGCAACGGCTCTCCCCAACAACGCAACAACCGCCTTGAAGAACAGGCGATCTGTGCATGCTACGGAGATGGTTAATAGGGTCAAGATTAATGGCTCGATCCGTGGCATCTTTTCCGGTTCCTGTTGCAACTTTGCCACACGGTATGGTTAAGGGTCCGTTGCAAAAGCGGAAATTGATTCTCTTGTAGAGGCGCTCGCCAATGGCTAATGAATCGTTATGGGTCGGCGCCGTCGAACATTGATGCCGTTGGTCCCGGAATCGCAGTTCCGGAAGAAAAATCCATATTTTCAGAATGTTGCCAACGACCCGGGGACGGCGCCGAAAGCCAAGCAGGTGCTGACCCTGAAGGACCGGCGTGTCCTGGTCGTCTATCAGAGCGATCGCCGGGCGCGGCGCATCATCCTGCGCTTCGACCACGGCCATGGCCGCATCGTCGTGGTGCTGCCGAAGCGGGTGTCGGTCGCGCAGGGGCGCCGATTCGCGCTGTTGAATCGCGGCTGGATTCGCGACCGGCTCGATTTACTGCCCGAACCGATTCCGTTCCGTCCCGGCGCGAAGATTCCGTATCTGGGCGTGATGCATCGCATCCGTCATCGGCCGGGCGAGCGCGGCGGTGTCTGGCGCGAGAATGACGAGATCATCGTCACCGGCCGTGCCGAGCATCTGGGGCGGCGGGTGGAGGACTGGCTGAAGCGCGAGGCGCGCCGGGAGATCGAGCGCCGCGCCCATGCCAAGGCCGAGAGCCTGGGCAAGCGCATCAACGGCATCACCATCCGCGACGGGCGCAGCCGCTGGGGCAGCTGCTCGCCCAAGGGCCGGCTATCCTTCTCCTGGCGGCTGATCATGGCGCCGCGCTCGGTCATCGATTATGTGGTCGCCCATGAAGTGGCCCATCTGCGGGAGCTCAATCACGGGCCGAGATTCTGGCGCCTGACCGCCGAGCTGACCCGCCATGTGGAAGCATCGCGCACCTGGCTGAATGAGCACGGGATCACCCTGCATCGCTACGGATTGCATCCGGTCTGATACCGGCTACGCCGGCAAGGGCACATCCGCCACCCAGACATAGCCGTCGGGATCGGCAATAAAGGCCTCGCGCGTGCCGTGGGGTTTGTCCGTGGGCGGCGACAGCACCGTATGGCCCAGCCGCTGTGCGGCCGCAGCGGCGCCGTCGGGATCGACACCGTGCAGGCGGAACTCGGCCCCGGCGCCGCGAATCGCGCCATCGCCCGTCAGGCTCAGCAGCGGATGATCGCCGTAGGTGTGATCGGCATGGAGCATCCATTCGACGACCACGCCGCGGCATTCGCGGCGGAGCACGGCGAAATCCGCATCGCCATAGACGACCTGGGCGCCCAGCACCTCGCGGCAGAAATCGATGGAGCGAGGGACATGGCGCACCAGCAGGTTCAGCGTGAAGCCGGTCAGCGAGCGGCCATAGGCATCGGCTGCCATCCAGGGTGTCTGACCTTCCGCGCGTTTTTTGACCATGGTGCGTATCCCGTCCCAACGATCCCGGCGGGATTGTCATTGGCAGAAACGACTCGGTAAAGCCCGCGATTGTCGGGGGACATTGGCCGGATGCCGCCGCTATTTTTCGTTGCCCGAGCGCTGCTGATTGGCGGGGGCGGCAGAGCTGCTGCTGGCGCCGCCGCTGAAGATGCTGGTGATCAGGCCGTCGAGGCCCGACGGCTCGGGCTCGGTGTTCATGGCGATGGCCGCGGGGAACGGCAGCGGGCGGGCGGGTTCGCCTTTCAGCGCCGCGCCCATGTAGGCCTGCCACAGGCGCGCGGGAAGGCCGCCGCCGGTGACGCCTTTCATCGGTGAGTTGTCGTCGTTGCCGACCCAGACGCCGGTGACGAGTTCCGCCGAGAAGCCGACGAACCAGGCGTCGCGATAATCCTGGCCGGTGCCGGTCTTGCCGGCCACCGGACGGCCGAGATTGATGCCGCGGCCGGTGCCCCACTCGACCACGGCCGACATCATATCCAGCATCTGTGCGACCTGCAGCGGGTTCAGCACTTGGCCCGGCCCGTTGCCGTCGCGGCGATAGAGCACGGCGCCGTTGCGGTCGCGGATCTCCTCGATGCCCCGCGGCCAGACACCCTGGCCGCCATTGTCCAGCGTGGCATAGGCGCCGGTCAGCTCCAGCAGCGAGACGCCGCTGCTGCCCAGCGCCAGGCTGGGGCCGGGCGTGAGATCGGCGGTGATGCCGAGGCGGCGCGCCATCTCGGTCACGCGCTGGCGGCCCGTCTGCTCCGAGACCTGCACGGCGACGCTGTTGAGGGATCGCGCGAAGGCATCGCGCAGCGTGACGTCGCCGAAGTAGCGGCCCTGGTAGTTGTCGGGCTTCCAGCCATCGACACTGAGCGGCGAGTCATGCATCACCGTCTCCGGCGTCAGCCCATGTTCGAGCGCCGCGAGGAAGACGAACGCCTTGAAGGCCGAGCCGGGCTGGCGCAGCGATTGCGTCGCGCGGTTGAACTGGCTGTGGCTGTAGTCGCGGCCGCCCACCATGGCCTTGACCGCGCCATCGGGCGACATGCTGACCAGCGCGGCCTGGGACGTCATCTTTTCCGGCCCGTCTTCGTCGAGGACGCGCACGAGTTCGACCTGCGCCAAGCGCTGCAACTTCGGATCCAGCGTCGTGACCACCACGAGATCGCGATCGACGAAGCCGACATAGCTCGACACCTGGTCCATCACCCAGTCGGCGAAATGCTGGCCGGTGCGGTCGGATTCGACGACGTTCGATTGCGAGCGGCCTTCGCCGGCGATCTTATCGGCCTCTTCCTGGGTGAGGAACTCCGAGGCCACCATGTTCTGCAGCACCAGGTGGGCGCGCTGGTCCGCCGCTTCATCGTCGGCGATGGGATTGTAGCTGGACGGCGCCCGCAGCAGGCCCGCCAGCATCGCCGCCTCATAGGGCGTGACGAAGGCCGCCGGCTTGCCGAAGAAACGCTGCGACGCCGCGTCGACGCCATAGGTGCCGGCGCCGAAATAGACGCGGTTCATGTAGAGCGAGAGAATCTGATCCTTGGTGAAGCGCTGTTCCAGCCACAGCGCCAGCAGCATCTCCTGGCCCTTGCGGCGCAGGGTGCGGTCCGGCGTCAGGAAGACATTCTTGGCCAGCTGCTGGGTGATGGTGCTGCCGCCTTGCACCAGCCGCCACTCGCTCGTGTTGACATACATGGCGCGCAGGAGGCCGCGCGGATCGACGCCGAAATGCTTGTAGAAACGCCGGTCCTCGGTGGCCACGATGGCCTGCACCAGGTGGGTCGGCAGATTCTCCACCGTGACCGCCTGGCCGTAGAGATCGCCATAGCTGGCGAGGATGGAGCCGTCGGCCGCCAGCAGCGTCACGCTCGGCCGGCGCGTCGTGGATTCGAGGCGGTCGATGCCCGGGAGATCATACAGCAGCCAGCCCAGGACGATGAACGCCGCGAGCACAGACCAGCTGGTCAATACCGCCGTCCAGCGCAAGAGGCGCCGGGCCCAGCGGCGCTTGCCGCCGGGTTTTTTCGTCGTGGCTGATTGCTTCTTTCCCATGCGCCGGTACCTAGGCTACATAGTGGCCGTTCGCGGGGCCGGCAATCACCGATTTCGGCAGCCCAAGAGTGTTAATCACACAGCCATCCCGTCTGTTCCAAAATTCAGCCCGCGCCATGTGGTCTTCACAACCTCAACTGCTCTTGCGATTTGCCACGCCCGGCGATGGCGATCTCATCGCCGCCATGTGCGCGCAGCTTTCCAAGGATGAAGGCAGCCCGCGCGCCAGCCGTTTCTCCGCCGAGGTCTTCCGCCGCGACGGGTTCGGCGACGCGCCGAAATTCCGCTGCATCATCGCCGAGATTTCCGGCAAGCCCGTCGGCTATGTGCTGCATTGCCCGGATTACGATACCGACCATCTTTGCCGCGGCATCTACATGGCCGATCTTTATGTCGAAAAGACGGCGCGGGGGCGGGGAATCGGGCGCGCTTTGATGGCGGCCGCGGCCGATGACGGGCGGCAAAGCGGGGCGGCGGTGATGACCTGGACCGCGTTCCGGTTCAATGAGCCAGCCCTCGTTCTCTATCGCCGCGTCGGTCATGAAGCCAGCGACCTGATCGAGTATGTGGCCGAGGGCGCGCAGTTTCGCGACCTGGCCGCGGTGGCGGATCGGCAAAGCGACGTGTTCCATCTGCGGCCCACCCGCGCGGAGGATTGCGCGGTTCTCGCCGAGTTCCTCGCCGCGCTCCAGCACGATGTCGGCCGGCCGCCGATGCAGGGCCTCACCGAGAAGCTGCGCCGCGACGGCTTCGGTCCCGATCCGGCGTTCGCCGCCATCATCGCCGAATCTCCGGAAGCGTTCCTATCGGCTATACGCTGTTTTGGCAGAGCTATGTCACGGAGACCGAGATGACGGGCGGTCTGCTGTCCGATCTCTATGTCCTGCCGGCCTGGCGGCGGCGGGGCGTTGCCCGGGCGCTGATCGCTGCATCGGCGCGTGCTTCGGCCGAGGCCGGCGGCGAGTTCCTGGCCTGGGCCGTGGATGCGGACAACGGCCATGCCCGGGAATTCTACCGAACGCTGAGCCGGGAGGTGCCGGAAAACGTGATCTGCAGCTGCAACCCGCAGGAGTTTGCGCGGCTGGCGGACGAAGCCCGGACATGGCGCCGCTAGCCGGTGCGATGTATCGTCGGCGGGAGCCAATAGCGGCGCGGGCAGACGGCGGCTTCATGATCAAGCTCATCAATCCTTCGGGGCCGGGCGGCCAGCCGCCCCTGGACAGCTTGGCCGCCGCTTTCGAGGAAGCCTTGCGGCTGCATCGGGCGGGCGACCTGGCCAAGGCGTTGACGATCTACCGCCGCGTTCTCACAGCCTATCCGCGCCACGCCGATGCGCTGCAGATGGCCGGCGTCTGCACCGCCCAGCTCGGCAATCCGTCGGCGGGGGTGCCGCTGATCCGCCAGGCCATCGCGCTCAGGCCGAATGCGCCGGGCTATCAGCTCAATCTCGGCAACTTGCTGCGCATGCTCAACAAGCTCGAGGATGCCGCAGCGGCTTACCGCCAGGCGGTCAGCCTCGATCCGTTTTACGCCGAGGCGCTCAACAATCTGGGCAGCGCGCTGCGCCTGCTGGGGCGGCCCGAGGAGGCGCTGAAATCCCTTCAGCAGGCGGTGCGGCTGAAGCCCGGCTCGATCGACGCGCTGCGAAACCTGGGCGCCGTGCTGATGGATCTCGGGCGAACCGGCGAAGCGGCGTCGGTGCTGCGCGCGCTGCTGGAGCGCGTTCCCGACGACAGCCAGGCGCGCCAGCTCCTGGAACAGGCGGAGCAGGGCGGCGGCGCGAGTTTGTGACATTCTGCGCTATTTTCCGCGCCGGCAAGTTCATGGCCCGGTTTAGAAATCCCGCGAAAAACGCGATTCAGGAAAAAGTGATTTTCGCGGAACGATGCTAAGCAAAGGAAGTCCCCCGCATAGCCAGCCCCGTTCGCGCCCCGCAACCGGTACGGGGCGCCCATGGCATTCCGATACACAATGTCCAACATCGAGGCCGGCAGCGTGCTGCCGGCGGTCATTCCAGTATAGGATAGTTTTCCGGAAAGTGTGAGGGAAATCTTTCCTGATGGACTCGGCTCTGACCTCAATTCTTTGACGGGGTCTTTTCCGCGAACATCGAAGAAAATTTGTCATCCTCGCGCAAGCGAGGATGACAATGCTGGGATGGCAGCGCCGCTGGCGAAGCAGGCCGCGACTGTACTCTCCATACGCCGATCTCGCAGCTCATGCGGCCGCGGCTGCGCCCCGCACCGCCCGGCGCAGCGCGGCCTGGGCGAGCAGGCGGGTGGAATCGAGGGTCGGCAGCGGGGAATTCGAGTCGTCGATGATCAGCGGGATCTCGGTGCAGCCGAGGACTACGGCGTCGCAGCCTTCGTCCTTCATCCGGCCGATGACCTGCCGATAGTAGGCGACTGCTTCAGGCTTGAAGATGCCGCGGACCAGCTCGTCCATGATGATGCGGTTGGTTTCGTCGCGCTCGGCGGCGTTCGGGCGCAAATACTCCAGCCCGCGCGCCCGGAGTTTTTCCGGATAGGTCTCGCTGTCGACGAGCCAGCGGGTTCCCAGCAGGCCGACGCGCCGGAAGCCTCGCGCGGCGGCCTCGGCGGCGACGACCTCGGCGATGTGCAGCCAGGGCAGCGGCGATCGCGGTTCGACGTAGGGCAGCGCCTGGTGGATGGTGTTGTCGGGGCAGATCAGGAAATCGGCGCCGATCTTAGCGAGCTTGTGCGCAGACGCGAGCATCAGCTCACCCACGCCTTGCCAATCGCCACGGTCGAGGCATTTCACATACTCGGCGAGCGAATGGGTGTGCATCGAGACCTCGGGATGGGCGTGCGGGCCGAGAAGCTGCGCGCCTTCCACGCAGATTGTCCGGTAACAAAGCGCGGCACCTTCGGCGGAGCAGGCGACGATGCCAATATGACGGGGGCCGATTTCCTGGGGCATGGCAGTCATGTTTCCATAGCATGGCGCCGGAGCGCCCGCCGGCAAGATGATCCCTGCCGTGCTGTCAAAAAAGTTTCGCCCGGCATGTCTATCTGGCCGAACCTCGTTCGATTACCAAATAGAACTTGGGCGAATTCAATTCTGTCGGCCCGGCAGCAACCCTTCAAGGAGCAAGCACGATGAGCAAGCCGAAAGTGAAGCCTATTCCCGAGGGAATGCACAGTGTTACGCCGCACCTTGTCATCGACGGCGCGGCCAATGCCATTGAGTTCTATAAAAAAGCGTTCGGCGCGGTCGAAGCGGTCCGGCTGCCTGGCCCGGGCGGCAAGCTGATGCACGCCTCGATCCGGATCGGCGATTCGACGGTCATGATGGTCGATGAGAACCCGGAATGGGGCCTGCGGGGACCGAAGCTGCTCAAGGGCAGCCCGGTCACCATCCACCTGTATGTCGAGGATGCGGATGCGTTCGTCGCGAAGGCCGCCAGCGCCGGGGCGAAGGTTACGGTACCGGTCTCGGAGGCGTTCTGGGGCGACCGCTACGGCGTCATCGAGGATCCGTTCGGCCATCACTGGTCGGTCGCCACCCATGTTCGCGATCTGAGCCCGGAGGAGATCCAGGAGGGGATGAAGAAAGCGGCGTTCTGACCGGCCTTTGTGGCGGAGACCCCCACTTCATTGCGCAAAGACCTGTCATCCCAAGTTCCGCCGCTCGAGACAAACGCTGCGCGTTTGTGCGGGAAGCCGCGGCCCCGGGGATGACAACCGAGGGAATAGCGTTTTCCTGCCAGGCGATTGCCGTGGGCTAACCCTGTTCCGCTGCTTCGGCCCCACCGTTCCGTGTCTCGGCCGCCTCCAGCTTCGCCACCAGAAGTTCCTCGGTATCGGGCGGCACGTCGCAACGACTGACGACGCGCGGCCAGAGATCGATAGGCGGCGCTGCGATGAGATCGGCTGCGAGGGTCACCACCTGCAGATCGTCGTTCAGATGCTGCCGCCGGCCGCAATTCTGCGCCTCGCAGAGCATGCGGGCAAAGCACTCGCGATATCGACAGATGCGCCCGAGATAGCGGCCGCCCTCGTCGGCGAGGAAGATGTCGGCGCTGAGATTGATGTGGTTCGCCTCGCCCCTGAGGCGGCGGCCGATCTTGGCCAGCGGCGCCAGGTCCATTGCCGCATCGATGCGGAGCAGCAGATCGACATCCTTCGGCACCGGCTTTTCGGTCGTGAGCGACCCGACGAGGGAGATTCTCCGGACGCCGGGCAGCTTCTGCGCCGCGCGCACGAAGTCGAGCGCGGCCTGAAGAAGGTGAGCCCGCGGATAAGGGATGCTGGGACGCGGGCCGGGCGGCGGTCTGTCGAAGCGGCGGCGCATGGCCGGCGCATCTTACCGGCGGCTCCCCAGGGCGTCACGCGGTGCGAAGTGTGTTATGAGTTTCCCGCGGTAACGATGCTCCAGAGCATTATGACCAGGAAAGCGACTGCAGCGAGAATTTGCGCAACCAGGATTACCGTGAGGACAACCCGAGTATGGCGGCGAAGCGAACCATCCGGCTTGAAGAAAACGTTGCGAAATGGGTCAGATCGTCCCCACCTCCATATCCAGTTGGGCCCAGCTTTGTTCTTGATTGACGGATGATAGAGAACGACCAGGAATGCTATGCCAGCAGCGATACCCAGCAATACAGGAGCGAAGAAAAGAACGGTTCCAATTTGCATGTCAGCATTGCGACTGTGTGGGACAGCAAGAATCGTATCGAAACAAGCGTTACTGAACCGCTAAATTCGGAGTTATTTGTCGAGTCATGTCATTTTGTCTGCGCCGCTAGTTCGGCCCACAGTCGTAAGGGAGGGAAACATGGCAATCGGTGTCAAAGAGCTTCTGGCCGAGGCGAATGCGGCGGTTCGCAAGCTGTCGCCTGCGGAGGCCGCGGAGAAGATCAAAGCGGGCAACGTGCTGATCGTCGATGTGCGCGATCCGCCGGAGGTGCAGCAGAGCGGCAAGATCCAGGGCGCCGTCGCCGTGTCCCGCGGCATGCTGGAATTCCGCGCCGACGCCGAGACCCCGTATCACAATCCGGCCTTTCAGAAGGACAAGACCGTTCTCGTGTACTGCGCCTCGGGCGGCCGGTCCGCGCTGGCGGGAAAGCGCCTCAAGGATATGGGGTATGGAACCGTCTATAACATCGGCGGCTTCAAGGAACTCGCGGAGGCGGGGCTGCCGACGGAACCGGCCTCGTGATGCAGTGAGTCTGACCAAGGGATCGACACACAGTTTTGGTATCGAAGCCGGGTTTTCCTTTTTTCACTCGCTGGCACGTTGCTAAATTTGTCATCCCGGGGCCGGCGCTTCAGCGCCGGAGCCCGGGACCCATGAACTCGGGCGGAACGGAGTGAAGTTGACTACCGCTCGGTGTGCGTGTCCCCCGCACGATTCTTGCGCGAGATCGAGTCCGATGCCAATCCCTGAATGACAGCACGGGTTTGACTCTCCCAATCGCACCACGCAGGCTGCTGCAACCATAACATGCAGCAGAGGCCTTTCTGCAACCATGAATGCCGGCGACTCCCGCACATACTTTGTCTACATACTGGCCAGCCAGCGTCACGGCTCGCTGTATGTCGGCGTGACAAACGATCTCGTGCGCCGCGTTCAGGAGCATCGCGAATCGTTGGTGCCTGGATTCACCAAGCGATACGGCATCAAACGTCTGGTCTACTTTGAGACGTTCGGCGATGTGCGGGAAGCCATTGCGCGTGAGAAGGAAATCAAGCGATGGCGGCGCGATTGGAAGATTGCGCTGATCGAGAAGGATAATCCGGAATGGAACGATTTGTGGGAACGGCTGGTGAGGTAAGACGATAACCGGACGGCATCGCAGCCTATGTACACCGGGCGGTTGTCAACACAACTCGACTCGTTCCGTGGTCATGGCCCCAGCACGAATCATGAGAGCGGATCGGACGGCCCCCCTAAACCTGCGCAACTTCGCGCGCTCAATGACTGCGACAATCCCTGTGAAACACGCCCCATTAGCGCCCATGTAGAGTCCAGAATGCGCGATAAGGTAGTAGACAACTCCGCCCCGCGGCGCGCTTCCATCATTCAATATTGCGCTATACAAATTCCCGAAGAATGCCATATCGGCAATCAATAGAGGCCAAGCCGCAATCAATCCGATAAGGATGACTGGATGCATCATCAAGTTTTTCTTTTTCAGCGCTCGAGTCGCGTGTTCAAGAGTCATGCGATGACGGGACGCCATGGGGACAATCGTTGCGATGAGGAGCGCCATGAAAGGAATCTCGATCACAATGTAGAGTGTCAGAGTGTGTGCGAGATATTGGCCCGGCCACCCAAGGGCGAAGGCATACTCTCGGGCTCGCAGAATTGCCGGGAAATAATCCATAGCGTGCTCCACGGCGACGTGCACAATGCCGTCTGCCGAAGGCCTGATTAGGAATGCGGCGATAACGGGCGCAAGAAATGGTGCGGCAAATATGCCGCTACCCAGCGCTGTTACGAATGCCGCGGCTTCTAGTTTTTTCATGACTCTAGTATGAAGCCTAGCGCCATGATCGGAAAACGACAATTCTTTGAGCCGGCAGGAGTTGTCAGTGGCGTCCATCATGATGCTCGGAATCTATTCGCACCGAGCGGTTGTCGGCACAACTTGACTGGCTCCGTGTTCATGGGTCCCGGGTTCCGGCGCTGAAGCGCCGGCCCCGGGATGACAAGTGTTATGTATATCAGTGGATACGCAGAAAACTGCGTCGGATTGCCAGCACCCGGCCGGGGCCGTGCACGGCGGCGAACAGCAGGCCGGCCATGAAGGTGAAATGGTCGATGAATGAGCCGAACTCGGCCTGGTTGCCCTCCCAATGGGAAGGCCCGTGGAAGGCGAAGGCGAGGAAGATGACATAGACGGCGGCGAGAAGCCCAGCCTCCGCGAAAAAGGCGCCGGTGAGAAAGCAGATCGCCAGCGCAGTCTCGAAGAACGCCGCGAGCCAGGCGAGCAGCAGGGGAAACGGAAACCCCGCCGAAGCGATGTAGACGGCCGTGCCTTCCATGCCCATGAACTTGAACGACGCGGCCATGATGAAAAGCGCGGCGAAGATCAGGCGGCCGATGAGGATGGCCACAGTCATCCAGGTGACTTTGTCCGATGCTGCGTTCATTAGTGGTCCTCTGCAATCTTGGTCAACAGGGCGGGTACATGTTCAGGTTGTGTTGTCGGTGCGAATAACTAGAGCACGAGCCCGGAAATTTGAAGCATCCTACTTTGATTCCCCCGCGAAAGCGGGGGCCCAGGGAAGTCAGCGCAATTGCGAAGCAATTGTCGCGGGGGGGCGCTCTGCAACCCTGGATCCCCGCTTTCGCGGGGAAGACAATCTGGGGACTGCATGCGTCAGTGGAACAGCGCGCGGAGTTTTCAAATATCCAGATTCGCCACGTTCAGCGCATTGGCGTGGATGAAGTCGCGTCTTGGTTCCACCACGTCGCCCATGAGAGTCGAGAAGACTTCCTCGGCCTCGTCCACATGGCTGACCTTGACCTGGAGCAGGGAGCGGACCTGGGGATCGAGGGTGGTTTCCCAGAGCTGCTCCGGGTTCATTTCGCCGAGGCCCTTGTAGCGCTGGATGTTCAGGCCGGCGCGGCCGAAATTCGTCACGGTTTCCACCAGGGAGATGGGGCCGGTGACGACGATTTCCTGCTCGCGGCCCACCAGTGTGGCGTGGCGGCCGTAGATTTGCTGCAGATCGGCGGCCATGGCGTCGAGGCGGTGGCTTTCGGCGCTGCGGATCAGCGGCCCGTCGATGACGTAGCGGCTGCCGACGCCGCGCAGGCGGCGGGTGAAGGACAGGCCGCCGTCGGATTCCGAATGGCCCTGCCAGCCGCGCTCTTCCCCCGGCGACAGGAGATCGAGGCGTTTGGCGATGTAGACCGCCGCCTCAGTGGCGCGCGCCTGGTCGGAGATGATCTCCGGATTGAGGGCGCCGGCGATCGCCGCCTGCTCCACCACCTTGGCGTTGCCCACCTTGCGGATCAGCGGCTGCATATAGGCCTGGGCCTGGGCCGCCTGCTCCATCAGCCGGCGCAGATCCTCGCCCGCCATCTGGCTGCCGTCGGCCAGCTTCAGCAGCATGCCTTCGAGGCCGGAATCGATCAGGAACAGGTCGCGCTGCCGCTCGTCCTTCAGATAGCGCTCGGACTTGCCCTTCGACACCTTAAACAGCGGCGGCTGGGCGATATAGAGATAGCCTTTCTCGATCAGCTCGGCCATCTGCCGGTAGAAGAAGGTCAAGAGCAGGGTGCGGATGTGGGAGCCGTCCACATCGGCATCGGTCATGATGATGATCTTGTGGTAGCGCAGCTTGGCGATGTCGAACTCTTCCGGGCCGATGCCGGTGCCGAGTGCCGTGATCAGGGTGCCGATTTCCGCCGAGCTCAGCATCTTGTCGAAGCGCGCCCGCTCCACATTCAGGATCTTGCCGCGCAGCGGCAGGATGGCCTGGAAGGCGCGGTTGCGGCCACTTTTCGCCGAGCCGCCGGCGGAATCGCCCTCGACGATGAAGAGTTCGGAGAGGGCGGGATCGCGCTCCTGGCAGTCGGCAAGCTTGCCGGGAAGCGAGTTCATGTCGAGCGCTCCCTTGCGGCGGGTCAGTTCCCGGGCCTTGCGCGCGGCTTCGCGGGCGGCGGCGGCTTCGTACACTTTCGCCACGATGCGGCGGGCTTCGGCCGGATGCTCCTCGAACCACTGATTCATCCGCTCATTGACGATGCTCTCCACCACCGGCCGCACCTCGGAGGAGACCAGCTTGTCCTTGGTCTGGGACGAGAATTTGGGATCGGGCACCTTGCAGGAGAGGATGCAGGTCAGGCCTTCGCGGGCATCATCGCCGGTCAGCGGGATCTTCTCTTTCTTCGCGATGCCGCTGTCGGTGGCGTACTGGTTGATCTGGCGGGTCAGGGCGCCGCGGAATCCAGCAAGATGCGTGCCGCCGTCGCGCTGCGGGATGTTGTTGGTGAAGCACAGCGTCGTTTCGTGATAGCTGTCGGTCCACTCCATGGCCAGTTCGACGGTGACGCCGTCCTTTTCCCCGATCACGGCGATGACCGGCTGATGCAGCGGGTTCTTGTTGCGGTCGAGATATTTCACGAAGGCCTCGAGACCGCCTTCGTAATGCAGGTCGACGGATTTCGGCTCGACGCCGCGGGCATCGGTCAGCACCAGATGGACACCGGAATTCAGGAACGCCAGCTCCCGCAACCGGTGCTCCAGGGTCGCGTAGTCGAACTCGGTCTTGGTGAAGGTGTCGGTCGAGGGCAGGAAGGTCACTTCCGTGCCGGTGCGGAGTTTGGCCTTGTCCTTGGGCGCTTCGCCGACAACCGCCAGCGGCGCTTCCGGATCGCCATGGCGGAAGCGCATGAAATGCTCTTTGCCGTTGCGCCAGATGCGCAGATCGAGCCGCTGCGACAGCGCGTTGACCACGGACACGCCGACGCCATGGAGACCGCCGGAGACCTTGTAGGAGTTCTGGTCGAACTTACCGCCGGCATGGAGCTGGGTCATGATGACCTCGGCCGCGGAAACGCCTTCCTCCTTGTGGATGTCGACGGGGATGCCGCGGCCATTGTCCCGCACGGTCACCGAGCCGTCGCCATTGAGGAACACTTCGATCAGGTCGCAATAGCCGCCCAGGGATTCGTCGATGGCGTTGTCGACGACCTCATAGACCATATGGTGCAGGCCGGAGCCGTCGTCGGTGTCGCCGATATACATGCCCGGCCGCTTGCGCACGGCATCGAGGCCGCGCAGGACCTTGATGGATTCCGCGTCATACTGCCTCTCGGGCAAATTGCTGTCGGTCGATTGGGTAACGTCTGTCATCGGTTCAACTACTTGGCTTGCGGCGCCGGCGAAACGCGGGCGCGGATTGGACTATGCGGGCGCGATCTTGGCGTCGCGCACATCGAAAAATTGCGCCTCGCCGGCCAGCGCCGCGAAAAACGAAGCATCGGTGCCGGTCAGCCAGGCCTGCAGCCCCAGCAGCCGCAGCTCCTGGAACAAAGCGAGGCGGCGGGTTTCATCCAGATGGGCCACGACTTCGTCCAGCAGCAGCAGCGGTGTCTGCGCACGCAGATCGGCCAGCAGGCGCGCGAAGGCGAGGACCGTGGCCACCAGCAGCGCCTTCTGCTCGCCGGTGGAGCAGAGCGCCGCGGGCATGGCCGTGCCGCCATGGATGGCCAGGAGATCGCTGCGGTGCGGGCCCCAGAGCGCACCGCCGGTTTCGGCATCGACGCCGCGGGAATGGGCCAGCATGTCGCGCAGCCGCTCCTCCGCCGCCAGGGCCGGCATCTCGCCGAGCCAGGTATCCACCGCACCTTCCATGCGCAGCTGGGCGCGCGGGAAAGGCCCGCTGCCGGCAGCCATCGCCTCGGTCAGCCGGCCGATCAGGTCGCGCCGCGCCGCTGATATGGCAACGCCGCGCTCGGCGATCTGCTGCTCCAGCACCGACAGCCAGGCGGGATCGCGGCTCGCCTCGCCCTCGTTGCGCAATACCTGAACACGCTCATGCAACAGATGGTCGTACTGGCCGAGCCGCTTGGCGTGGTCGGCATCGAGGCCGAACACCAGGCGGTCGATGAATTTCCGCCGCTGGGTGGCGCCGTCGATGAACAGCCGGTCCATCTGCGGCGTCAGCCAGGCGATCGACAGGACGCGGGCGAGGCCCGACTGGCCGCCCGACAGAGTACCGTCGATCTTGACCAGGCGCCGCTCGCGGCGGCCGAAGGAAGCGGGATCGCGGCCGGTGCCCAGTTCGATCTGCGCCTCCGGCCGGTTGACCGTGGCGGCGATGCCCCAGGCGGCGCGGCGCGGTTCGTCCTGCGCAGCGCCGGCGACAAGGCGATCCATCTCCGGCAGGCGCGCATGGCGGAGGCCGCGGCCGGGGATCAGGAAGGAGATCGCCTCCAGCAGATTGGTCTTGCCGGCGCCGTTGGGGCCTGTCAGCACCACCGGCCGCCGGTCCACCTGCAGTTCCGCCCGCCCGTAATTGCGGAAATCCGTCAGCACCAGCCGCTCCAGCCACACCACCGGGCCGGCGGCATGCCGGACGGGCTCGCTGAGCGCGGAAAAACGCAGGGCTGGTGAGGCTGCCATTCAGCTTCCGTCAGACCCGCATCGGCATGAGGACATAGAGCGCGCTGGGATCGCCGACGTCCCGGACCAGGGTCGGCGACGCCGCATCAGCCAAGGCGAACTGTGCGCCCTCGCCTTCGATCTGTTCGGTGATGTCCAGCAGATAGCGGGAATTGAAGCCGATATCGATGCCGGTGCCGCCATATTTGACCTCCAGCTCCTCGCTGGCGCTGCCGGTCTCCGGGCTGTTGGCGGAAAGGGTCAAGCTGCCGGATTTGAGCGACATCTTCACGGCGCGGGATTTCTCGCTCGAGATCGTGGAGACGCGATCCACCGCCTCGGCGAAGCTCTTGCGGTCGACTTCCATCACCTTGTCGTTGCCGGTGGGAATGACCCGCTGATAATCCGGGAAGGTGCCGTCGATCAGCTTGGAATTCAGCAGCACATCGTCGAAGCCGAAGCGGATCTTGGCGTCCGACAGGGTGACCTCGACGCTGTCCGAGGTCTCCTCGATCAGCTTACGTAGCTCGCCCACCGCCTTGCGCGGCACGATGACGCCGGGCATGTCGGCGGCGCCCGATGGCAACGCCATCTCGAAACGGGCCAGGCGGTGGCCGTCGGTGGCCACGGCGCGCAGCACTTTCACCTCGCCGGTGGTGTGCGCATGCAGATAGATGCCGTTCAGGTAATAGCGGGTTTCCTCGGTGGAAATGGCGAACTTGGTGCGATCGATCAGGTTGCGCAGGTCCTTGGCGGCGATGGAGAACTTGTGCGGCAGGTCGCCGCCCGCCGTGGCCGGAAAGTCTTCGCGCGGCAGCGTCGACAGGTTGAATTTCGAGCGGCCGGCCTTCAGCGACACCTGGCCGCCATCGGCCGCGCCTTCGAGCTGAATCTGCGCACCCTCCGGCAGTTTGCGCACGATGTCATAGAGCGTGTGGGCGGAGACCGTGGTGGCGCCGCGCGCGCCCACCTGCGCGGATACTTTTTCAGCGATCGTCAAATCCATGTCGGTGGCGGTCAGCGCCAGCACGTTCTCCGACGCATCGAGCAGGACATTGGATAGGATAGGAATCGTATTGCGGCGCTCGACGACGCTCTGCACATGGGCGAGCGACTTGAGAAGTGCGCCCCGTTCGATGGTGATCTTCATGGTCACGACTGACTTTCTTGGGGATCAGTTGGAATTCTTCGTGGAACGTCCCGGCACCCGTCGCCCCCGTTTTTGCCGGCCTAATCCCAGACGATCCCTGCCGGCCGATCGCGTGCCCGGAGCTTTTGCGAATCAGCCTTGCACTATAGCAAATGAGAGCGAAAAGGTAAGGCTTTTGAAGCCGGCGTGGCAGACCATAATATTTTGATTCTTATGATCTTTTTTGGATGGCGCCGTCAGCCTTCGAGCATCCGGCGCAGAAGCTCCACATCCTCGGCAAAACTGGCGTCGGCAGCGCGCAGTTCATCGACTTTGCGGACCGCATGCATGACCGTCGTATGGTCGCGGCCGCCGAATTTGCGGCCGATTTCCGGCAGCGAGCGCGGCGTCAGCTGCTTGGCCAGATACATGGCCACCTGCCGCGGCCGCGCTACAGCGCGAGACCGGCGCGCCGAATGCATGTCCGAGACCTTGATGTTGAAATGCTCGGCCACGCGTTTTTGAATCTCCTCGATGGTGACGCGCCGGTCGTTGGCGCGCAGCAGATCATGCAGCACCTCCTGCGTCGTCTCCAGCGTGATCGGCCGGCCGACCAGTTGCGAATGGGCCATGATGCGATTGAGCGCGCCCTCAAGCTCGCGCACGTTCGACGTGATCTTGTGGGCGAGGAACTCCATCACCTTGGGCGGCGTCTCGATCTTCATGCGCTCGGCCTTGGCTTGAAGAATCCCCAGGCGCAACTCATAGGTCGTCGGATGGATGTCGGCGACCAGGCCCCAGCCCAGGCGCGACTTCATCCGCTCTTCCATGCCTTCGAGGTCCGACGGAGATTTATCGGCGGAGATCACCACCTGGCGGTTCTGATCCACCAGGGCGTTGAAGGTGTGGAAGAATTCTTCCTGCGTCGAATCCTTGCCGCTGATGAACTGGACATCGTCGATCATCAGCACATCGACCGAGCGGAACTGCTCCTTGAAGGCCATGGTGTTCTTGTCGCGCAAGGCGCGGACGAACTGATACATGAACTTCTCGGCGGAGAGATAGATGACCCGGCGTTCCGGCGACTTCTTGCGGATATGCCAGGCGATCGCATGCATCAGATGAGTCTTGCCGAGGCCGACGCCGCCATAGAGGAACAGCGGATTGAACGGCACGGTCTTGGAGTCCGCCACCCGGTAGGCCGCCGCATAGGCGAGCTCGTTCGACTTGCCGACGACGAAATCCTCGAAGGTGAGCCGGGGATCGAGGGCGGCGCCGAAGAAGTTGGCGGCGGGCGTCTCAGCCGAGTCCTTCCGGGCGATCTCCGGCGCCGCCACGGACGGATCCATTTCGGCGGCGCGAGCGGTCGTCTTGCCGTCGGCCGGCCCTGCGAGGCAATTGCTGTCGACGATCACTTCCACGCCCCGGAGCGTCGGATTTTCCGCCTGCCACAAGGTCCGCAGCCGGTCCTGATAGTGGGAGATGATCCAATCGCGCACGAAGCGGGTCGGCACGGCCAGCTCCACCTCCTGGCCCCGCACCTGAAGAAGCGTCAGCTTTTTGAGCCAGTTGCGGTAGGCGGTCTCGCCCATCTCGGCCCGCAATTTGCCGCGCACTCGCGCCCATTGGGATTGAATCTGCTCATTCTGCGTCTGAACGGTCATTCTTCGGGCCCACACTCTACTCTTGAGCCCAGGGAAGGCCGGCGGCCTTCCAGCCGCTCTCGCGTCCGCGATGCCGCTCGTGATCAGGGTTTCCTTCGAAGCCTTCGCTGACATTGTAGCAGGCGTTGTAGCCGAGTGCGGTGATCGCCTCTGCCGCCGCGCGGGATCGCGTGCCGCTGCGGCACAAAAACAGCAACGGCGTGTCCGCCGCGGGCGCCGCCTTTTTCACCTGGGCGCCGAAATCCGGATTTATCACCATGGAAGGATAGACTTGCCAGGATAGCAGCATCGTTTGCCTGCCGATCGAGCCGAGGTCGGGAATGCCGACGAAGGCCCATTCGGGTCTGGTGCGAACATCGATCAGCAGCGCTGTCGGCTTTGAGTTGAGGAGGTCCCACGCTTCCTTTGGATTGATATCGCCAGCGTAGGTCATGCCTGCCACCCCTTCGAACAACTTCCCCTCGCCCGGGCGTCGCACCGCCACTTAAGGCCGGCTGTCGCCCGGTCTGTCGCATCCCGCAAGATGATGATGGTTCATCCTACGGTTCGAGACAGCGAAATCAAGATTGTGCCAACAAACTTAGATGCCGCAGCGCGCTTTCCAATCTTGCCTCGCGGATTAACGCGCCATCCGTCTCCCAAATTGGGGGATCACTCTAGCTTTGAAGAAAGCGAGCCGCAATATGCTCGAAATGAGAACGCAACAAGTTTTCCATCGGTGCAGGCATGCATCTTGCGGTCGAACATTCGCTTCGCACTATCTGTTCGATTGTTGCAGGAGTCAGCTAAAGAATATTTCATGCGGCACATAAAATTGAAACGGCGCCGCAATCGCGGCGCCGTGGCATTGGTTGCAATTTTCGCCGAACGCGGAACCGCGCTGGCGACCTTGTTACTTGCTCAGCGACTTGACGCGGGCAGCGAGACGAGAAATTTTCCGCGCGGCTGTGTTGCGATGCAGAACACTCTTGCGCGCGCTGCCTTGGATGACGGGCTGCGCCTCGCGGAGCGCGGCTTGGGCCGCCGCCTTGTCGCCGCTGGCGATCGCCGTCTCCACCTTCTTGATAGATGTACGAATCTTGCTGAGACGGGCCCGGTTCACGGCCGTCCGGCGCGCCGTCTGCCGAATGCGCTTCTTCGCTGATTTGTGCTGCGCCATTGTCTTTGGATCTCGCGATATCTGGGTCAAACCGAAAGGCCGCGGGTTATAGCGGCCGGGCAGCAGGGCGTCAAGGCATTAGGCCCAATTTGCGGCCACTTCTTAACGGTTCTTGAAAGCCGGTGGCCGTTTCTCCGCAAACGCCGCCATGCCCTCCGTCTTGTCGGCGGTGGCAAAGGCGGCGTGAAACATCCGCCGTTCGAAGCGAAGTCCTTCTGCCAGCGTGGTTTCGTAGGCGCGGTTCACCGACTCCTTGACCATCAGGGCGGCGATCCCCGGCATTGCAGCGATTTTCTGCGCTGTTTTCATGGTTTCGGCCATAAGGTCAGCGAGAGGCACAACCCGCGCCACCAGGCCGAGGCGCTCGGCCTCCGCCGCGTCCATCATGCGGCCGGTCAGGCACATCTCCATGGCCTTGGATTTGCCGATCAGCCGCGTCAGCCGTTGGGTCCCGCCGGCGCCGGGCAGAACGCCGATGGTGATTTCCGGCTGGCCGAATTTCGCGTTGTCGGCGGCGATGATGATGTCGCACATCATCGCCATCTCGCAGCCGCCGCCGAGCGCGAAGCCCGCGACCGCCGCGATCACCGGCTTGCGGCAATGGGCCAGCCGCTCCCAGCCACGCGTCACGAAATCGGCGCTATAGACATCAGCGAAGTCGCGGTCCTTCATCTCCTTGATATCCGCGCCCGCGGCGAAAGCCTTTTCGCTGCCGGTCACGACGATGACCCGGATCTCCGGATCGAACTCGAGCTCATCGGTCGCCTTGCCGAGATCGGCGATCAGCGCATCGCATAGCGCATTGAGCGATTTCGGCCTGTTGAAGGTGATGATGCCGACGGGGCCTTTGCGCTCGAGGATGAGATTTTCGTAGGTCATGTTTCTCCACCGATGGTGCTTGCGGCTGCACTGGGGCTGGCTATCTACCTCAGCGCTGGCGGCGCGGACAGTAGAAAGTGGAGCGGCCGGATTGCGCCAATCGCCTGATGCCGCCGCTCTTCTCGAAATCGCAGTCGCAGCCGGGGCAGGCCTTGCCCGCGCGTTCATAGACCGACCAGCGATGCTGGAAGTAGCCCAGTTCGCCGTCGGTTTGCACATAGTCGCGCAGCGATGAGCCACCGGCTGCGATCGCTTCGCCGAGCACGGACTTGATCGACTGCACCAGCGCCGCCGCGCGCTCGCCCTGCACCGTGCGGGCCAAGCGACGTGGCGACAGGCCGGCGCGGAACAGCGCCTCGGACGCATAAATATTCCCAACGCCGGCAACGACCCGCTGATCCAGTACCGCGGCCTTGATCGGCGTCTTCTTGCCCTTCAGCGCCGCGGCCAGGATCGGCCCGGTGAATGAGTCCTCCAGCGGCTCCGGACCCAGGCCGGCCAGTAGGCGATGCTGCAGCAAGCGGTCGCCGGCAACCAGATCGAACGAACCGAAGCGGCGCGCATCGTTGAACCGCACCACCGTTCCGTCATCGGTTTCGAAGATGAGATGGTCGTGCGGCTCAAGCTCCTCGGGCAGCGCGCTGCCGATCAGCATGCGGCCCGACATGCCGAGATGGCCGAGCATGACCATGCCGTCATCCAGATGGAACAGCATGTATTTGGCCCGCCTGCTGATACGCTCCACGCGCCGTCCTTCGAGGCGCGCGGCGAATTTGGCCGGCAAGGGGAACCGCAGGTCCTTCCGCCGCTGAATCACGCGGCGGAAGCGCCGGCCCTCGAGGCGCGCCGCCAGACCGCGGCAAACTGTCTCAACTTCAGGAAGTTCGGGCATTGTCGGGAATCTTCATGCTGCCGGCCCCTGCGGCGCGACCACGTGCGGCGTGGCCACGCCCGGCCCGGGACGTTATTGTTGCCCCGTCGATAGCAGATTTCGCCCTCGCAAGCACCCCCAGCGCAATTGCCCATGTCGGATCCCACATCCTTCGGCTTTCGCGACGTCGATCCGGCCGACAAGCCCAAGATGGTGCGCGGCGTCTTCGAAAGCGTCGCCACGCGCTATGACCTGATGAACGACCTGATGTCCGCAGGCGTTCACCGGCTTTGGAAGGCGGTCCTGATCGACATGCTGGCGCCGCGGCCGGGCGAACGATTCATCGATGTCGCCGGCGGCACCGGCGACATCGCGTTTCGAATTCTGCAGCGGATTGGGCGAAAGGAAGGCGCCGGCGCCACCGTATCTGTCTGCGACCTGACGCCGGCGATGCTGGAGACCGGCCGCGCGCGCGCCATCGATCGCGGCCTGCTTCGCGGCATCGACTGGGTCGCCGGCGATGCCGAGAGCCTGCCCTTTGGCGACCGCAGCTTCGATGCCTATACGATCGCTTTCGGTCTGCGCAACGTCACCCATATCGACAAAGCGCTGAGAGAAGCGCATCGGGTGCTGAAGCCGGGCGGACGATTCTTCTGCCTGGAATTCAGCCATGTGGAGAACGAGCCCCTGTCGCGCCTGTACGATCTCTACTCGTTCCAGTTGCTGCCGAGGCTGGGTCAGTGGGTCGCGGGCGACCGGGATTCCTATCAGTATCTGGTGGAGAGCATCCGCCGTTTTCCAAAACAGGGCGACCTCGCGGCGCGGATCGAGGCAGCCGGCCTGACGCGCGCCAGGGTGCGCAATCTGACCGGCGGCATCGCCGCGATCCATTCGGCCTGGCGGATCTGAGACGCCGATGCTGCGCACCGGCCGCAATCTCTATCGCCTGTTGAAGATCGCGCGCACGCTGGCGCGCCATGGCGCGCTGGAGCCGTTCGAAGGAGCGCTGAGCGGCGCCGGCGTGGCGCCCGCGGTGATCGGCGCCGCCCGCCTGTTCGCCCGGCCGCTGGTCACGGTCAAGGGCCGGCCGGGTGAGCGGCTGGCGGCAGCACTGGTGCAGCTCGGCCCGGCCTTTATCAAGTTCGGCCAGATGCTGTCGACGCGCGCCGATCTGATCGGCGAGGCGACCGCCACCGATCTATCGGCGCTGCAGGATCAGCTGGCGCCGTTTCCCGCCGCCGCGGCGCGGGCGACGATCGAGCAGGAGCTGGGCCGGCCGGTGGTGGCGCTGTTCCTGAGTTTCGAGGATCAGCCGATCTCCGCCGCTTCGATCGCCCAGGTGCATTTCGCGACCATTGCGCCTACGGATATTATTCCCAGCGGCGAGGTGGCAGTGAAGGTACTGCGGCCGGGAATCGAGGCGGCCCTGGCCCGCGACATCGATCTGTTGCGCTGGCTAGCGGAACTGGCGCATCGCACCCAGCCGCGGCTGCGGCGGCTGAAGCCGGTGGAAGTGGTGGAGACCTTTGCCGACACGGTGAAGACCGAAATGGACCTGCGGCTGGAGGCGTCGGCGGCGGCCGAACTGGCTGCGAACTTCGCCCAGGATCCCACCTATCTGGTGCCGCCGATCGATTGGCGGCTGACGGCGCGGCGGGTGATGACACAACAGCGAATCACCGGCATTCCCATCGACGACCGCGCGGCCCTGCTGGCCGGCGGCCATAATATCCGGGAGGTGATGACCAGGGCCGCGGCGATCTTTTTCAACCAGGTGTTCCGCGACGGCTATTTCCACGGCGATCAGCATCCCGGCAATATGTTCGTCGATGCCGAGGGCCGCATCGGCGTGGTCGATTTCGGCATCATGGGCCGCCTCGACCGGGCCACGCGATTCTATCTCGCGGATATGCTGCTGGGCTTTTTGAATCGCGACTACCGGCGCGTCGCTGAGGTGCATTTCGACGCCGGCTATGTGCCGCCCCATCAATCGCTCGACTCCTTCGCCCAGGCCTGCCGCTCCATCGGCGAACCGATCTTCGGCCGGCCGTTGCAGGAGATTTCCTTCGCCCGGGTTCTCGGTCAGCTGTTCCAACTGGCGGAAGGATTCGAGATGGAGGTGCAGCCGCAATTGTTGCTGCTGCAGAAGAACATGCTGATGGCCGAAGGGGTCAGCCGGCGCCTCGATCCCGAGCTGAACAGTTGGGCCCTGGCCCAGCCCTTGATCGAGGTTTGGATGCGGGAGAATCGCGGGCCGGAGGCGCGGCTGAAGGATGCGGTCAACGATGCCGTTCGCATCGTCCGTCGTTTGCCCTATATGGCCGACCGGCTGGAGCAGCTTGTCACCGGCATTACCCGGGAAGGCGTGCGGGTCGATCCGGAGAGCCTGGCCCGGGCCACCCAGGGATCGGGCCGCGGCGTCATCTGGGCGCTCTGGATCGCATTGGCGGCATTGGCAATTTTCGTCCTGCTGAAGCTGTGACCCGGCTTGCGCTGGCGCGGCAGGCCGCCTACCTTTCATCCTGTGCTGAACGGAAAGCGCATACTTCTCGTCATTTCGGGCGGCATTGCCGCCTATAAATGCCTGGAATTGATCCGGCGCCTGCGGGAACGGGGCGCCGGCGTGACCTGCATCCTGACCCAGGGCGGCGCGCAGTTCGTCACGCCCTTGTCGGTCGCTGCGATCACCGAAGAGAAGGTCTATGCCGACCTCTTCTCGCTCACCGACGAGAGCGAGATGGGGCATATCCAATTGAGCCGCGCGGCGGATCTCGTCGTCGTCGCGCCGGCGAGCGCCGACATCATCGCCAAGATGGCCGGCGGCTTCGCCGACGATCTCGCGACAACGGCGTTGCTGGCGACGGACAAGCCGGTGCTGATCGCGCCGGCGATGAATGTGCGCATGTGGCATCATGGTGCGACCCAGAGCAATCTGGCGCGCCTGGCCGAGCAGGGCGTGAAGCAGGTCGGCCCCGGCGAAGGACCCATGGCCTGCAACGAGTTCGGCATGGGCCGCATGGCGGAACCGGCCGAGATTCTGGCCGCCATCGAAGCCTTGATGGCGGCGGGCGGCGCCCTGTCGGGCCGCCGCGCCATCGTCACCAGCGGGCCGACCCATGAGGCAATCGATCCCGTGCGCTTCATCGGCAACCGCTCCTCGGGCAAGCAGGGGCATGCAATCGCCGCCGCACTGGCGCGGCGTGGCGCGGAGACCATGCTGATCGCCGGGCCGACAAACGAGCCGGACCCGCCGGGCGTGCAGGTGCGCCATGTGGAGACCGCCGAACAGATGCTCGCCGCTTGCCGCGAATCCCTGCCCGCCGATATCGCCGTCTGCGCCGCCGCGGTCGCCGATTGGAAAGTGGCCGCGCAGTCGGCGCAAAAAATCAAGAAAGGCAGCGCACCGCCGCGGCTGGAACTGATTCCCAATCCGGATATCCTGGCGACGCTGGCCCAGGCTGGAAATGCGCGGCCGGCGCTGGTGGTCGGCTTTGCCGCGGAAACCGAGCGCGTGGTGGAGCAGGCGAAGAAGAAACGCCAGGCGAAACACTGCGATTGGATCGTCGCCAATGACGTGTCGCCGGCGTCAGGTACCTTCGGCGGCGACAATAACAGCGTGCATCTGATCAGCGAGAACGGCGTCGAGGATTGGCCCAGGCTGTCGAAGCGCGAGGTCGCCGATCGCCTGGCCGACCGTATCGCCGCGCATTTCGCCGCGGCGGAATGATGCCATGACCGTTACGGTTTCCATCCAACGCCTGGAGCATGGCGCCGACCTGCCGCTTCCCACCTATGGGACGGTCGACAGCGCCGGGCTGGATCTGCTGGCCGCGGTGGCCAGCGATCGCATTCTGCAACCGGGCCGGCGCGAACTGGTGCCGACGGGAATTTCCATCGCCCTGCCCCACGGATTCGAAGCGCAGGTGCGCCCGCGCTCCGGCCTGGCGCTGCGCGCGGGCATCACCGTTCTGAACAGCCCCGGCACCATCGATGCGGATTATCGCGGCGAGATCGGCGTCATCCTGATCAATCTCGGCAGCGAACCCTTTGTCATTCGCCGCGGCGAGCGCATCGCCCAATTGGTGGTGGCGCCGGTGTCCCGCGTCGCGTGGCTGGAATCAAATGAACTGGCGGAGAGCGTTCGCGGCGCCGGCGGATTCGGCTCAACCGGAACGCGCGCGGCCGGCGGAGCATAGATCGCCCATGGACCTCAATGAATCGCAATTCGAGCGCTATGCGCGCCATCTGATTCTCGACGAAGTGGGCGAGGAGGGACAAGCAAAGCTGCTGCAATCCAAGGTTCTGGTTGTCGGCGCGGGCGGTCTTGGCGCGCCGATGCTGCTCTATCTCGCGGCGGCCGGCGTCGGCACGATCGGCGTCATCGACGATGATGTCGTGGATCTCTCGAACCTGCAGCGGCAGGTGATCCACATGACCGATCAGGTGGGCCGGCCGAAAGTGGAGAGCGCGGTGCAACTGCTGGCGCGCCTCAATCCGGACATCCGCGTCATTCCGTTCCAATCGCGCATCACGGCGGAGAATGCGGCCGAGCTCATCGGCGGCTTCGATCTGGTGGCCGATGGCAGCGACAATTTCACCACGCGCTTCCTGCTCAACGATGCGTGCTATCTCGCGGGCAAGCCGCTGGTCTCGGCGGCGCTATTGCGGTTCGACGCGCAGCTGTCGGTCTTCAAGGCCCATCTCGGGCCGCCGCACCCCTGCTATCGCTGCCTGTTTCCGGAACGGCCGCCCGATGATCTGATCCCCCGCTGCGAGCAGGCCGGCATTCTCGGCGCCATCGCCGGCATGGTGGGTTCGCTGCAGGCGACGGAAGTCTTGAAGGAACTTCTCGGCCTCGGCGAGAGCCTATCGGGCCATCTTCTTGTCTATGACGGGCTGGACACGACATTTCGCAAGATCAAAACCAAGCGCGATCCCGCCTGCGCCCTCTGCGGACCGCAGGCCAGCATCAAGGATCTGCGGCTCAGCGCCTAACGCAAGGCTGCAATGCAGTCAGGATGCATGGCATTGGAATCGTCTGATGGCATGCGCGGAAGCGCCTGCGACAAATTGACTCGGCCATCCCGTGCCCGACAACAAACACTGTCTTGTCAAACGCTTCAAACCTATGCTGCGCGACACAACCGCCGCAAAGGTTGATCGTCTCCCGGCGCCGGTGTCGCTTGGATACCGGGACGGCCATAAATTTGCCACGAGTCGGCAGTTATACCGGGCCGATAATTAACTCTCTGCGGCTAGATGGTATGTAGGAGGGTAATCGATGAACCTGTTGAACAAGTCACTTCTGTCGGCGCTGGCGGTCACCGCTTTGCTGGGCCTGGCAGCCTGCGGAAAGAAGGATGAAGGTGCTACCGGAACGACGGGCACAACCGAGCAACCGGCCACCGGGACGACCGAACAGCCGGCGACCGGAACCGGGACGACGGGCACCACGACCACCAACTAAGTTTCCGCACAGTTTGAGTTTCGGCGCCGGGCGGCGGATCGACTGCCGTTCGGCCCCGCCGGGAAAGAAGGGCGCTGGCCGCGGGCCGGCGCCCTTTGTCTTTGCCGCAGGAATTCCGCGATCGCCGCCGCGGCTCGTCAGAACATCGATTCCAGAACCCGGTCGGGCGGCTTGTGGCCGTCGGCGAACGTCTTGATGTTGATGATGACCTTTTCGCCCATGTCGATGCGGCCCTCGATCGTCGCCGAGCTCATGTGCGGCAGCAGCACCACATTGTTCAACCGCAGCAGTTTCGGATTCACCGCCGGCTCATGCTCGAAGACATCGAGGCCGGCGCCGGCAATCTCGGCGCGCTCCAGCATCCGCGTCAGCGCATTCTCGTCGATCACTTCGCCGCGCGAGGTGTTGACGATATAGGCGTGGGGCTGCAGCAGCTTCAGCCGGCGCGCCGACAGCAGATGATATGTGGCCGGCGTATGCGGGCAATTGACGGAGATGATGTCCATGCGCGCCAGCATCTGGTCCGGGCTTTCCCAATATGTTGCCTCCAGCTCGCGCTCCAGATCGGGATGCACCCGGCGGCGATTGTGGTAGTGAACAGATAACCCGAAGCCGCGCGCCCGGCGCGCGACCGCACTGCCGATGCGCCCCATGCCGATGATGCCCAGCCGCTTGCCCCAGATGCGATGGCCCAGCATGGATGTCGGGCCCCAGCCGGTCCATTGGCCGGAACGGATCAGCCGCTCGCCTTCCGCCAGGCGGCGCGGCACCGCGAGGATCAAAGCCATCGTCATGTCGGCAGTGTCTTCGGTCAGGACACCCGGCGTGTTGGTGACGGTGATGTTCCGCTGCCGGGCGGTCTTGAGGTCAATGTGATCGACGCCGGTACCGAACGACGCGATCAGCTTCAGCCGCGGGCCGGCCTGGGACAGGATGGTGGCGTCGATATGGTCGGTGACCGTGGGCACCAGCACATCCGCCGCCTTGACCGCCTCGATTAAGGCCGCTTGGGCCAGCGGCCGGTCGTCGAGATTGAGCCGGGCCTCGAACAACTCCATCATCCGAGTTTCGATCGCGTCCGGCAGCTTCCGGGTCACGATCACGAGGGGTTTCTGCGGCATGGCCTGCACCGGCTGGAGTTGCGAAGGCGCCATTTT
>Ga0184612_10000110_pt1 | contig 36841 bp, 31 predicted proteins | sample PLM3_60_coex_FD_133163 | JGI IMG/M metagenome (GOLD analysis project Ga0184612, IMG submission 133163) | Groundwater sediment microbial communities from an aquifer in East River, Colorado, USA - PLM3_60_coex | ecosystem: Environmental > Terrestrial > Soil > Riparian zone | place: USA: East... | reverse complement strand
GGCCATCATCAGCCATGCCACGCTGCCGGCGCAGGCGGTGCTGGAGACAACGCTGGGAACTTGCGTCGCCGATGCCGCCGCCAGCGGGCTGGAGCCGCCGGCGCTGCTGGTGATCGGCGATGTGGTCAAGCTGCGCGCCGGCCTGGATTGGCTGGGCGCGCTCGGCGGCCGCAGCCTGATCGCCGACCCGCTGGGCAATCGCGATCGCACCGAGGCCGGCTGATGGCCGCGCGCGGCTTCATCGTCGCCGCACCCGCCTCCGGCAGCGGCAAGACGGTGCTGACCCTCGGTCTGCTGCGCGCGCTCTCACGGCAGTATCCGACCATTGGCGCCTTCAAGGTCGGGCCCGATTACATCGATCCCGCCTTCCACGCCGCCGCCATGGGTCGGCCGAGCTTCAATATCGATCTCTGGGCGATGCGGCCCGCAACTGTGGCGCAGATCCTGCGGCGGCTCGATGACGAGTCGGACCTGATCGTCGGCGAAGGGGTCATGGGTCTGTTCGACGGCGCCGCCGATTCCACGGGCTCGACCGCGGATCTCGCGGCGCTGACCGGCGTGCCGGTGATCCTGGTGGTGGATGTGCGCGGACAGGCGGCTTCGGTGGCGGCGCTGCTGCGCGGGTTCATGAGCCATCGTGCCGATGTCCGAATCGGCGGTGTCATCTTCAACCGCGTGGGCGGCCCGGCGCACGAGGCGATCCTACGGCAGGCGGTGGCGCCGCTGGGGCTGCCGGTACTAGGCGCCGTGCCGCGCGACGAGGCGCTGGCATTGCCGGACCGGCATCTGGGGCTGGTGCAGGCCGCCGAGCATGACGGCCTGGAAGCATTCGTCTCCCGCGCAGCGAAAATCCTAGACAGGTCTGTCCAATTGGACCGGCTGATTGATCTGGCGCGGCCGCTGCGCGGCATCGAGGCTTTCACGCCCAATATCCTGCCCCAGCCCCTCGGCCAGCGAATCGCTGTCGCCCGGGACGTCGCGTTCTCATTCATCTACCCCGAGCTGCTGGCCGGATGGCAGCGGCAGGGCGCGGCGCTGAGTTTCTTCTCGCCCTTGGCCGATGAGGCGCCGGCAGCCGACGCCGATTCGGTCTACCTGCCCGGCGGCTATCCGGAACTGCATGGCGGTCGCCTGGCCGCCGCCGGACGGTTCAAAGCCGGTCTCAGCGCCGCCGCGGCGCGCGGCGCCACGGTCTTCGGCGAGTGCGGCGGTTACATGGCGATGGGCGAATCGCTGACTGACGACCAAGGGCAAAGCCACGCCATGGCCGGACTGCTGCCGCTAGCCAGCAGTTTTGCCGAGCGCCGTCTGCATCTGGGATACCGGCAGGTCTCGGTGAAAGCCGATTGCGCTATCGGCGCTGCCGGCCGCACGTTCCGCGGCCACGAGTTCCACTACGCCACCATCCTGCGGGAAGAGGGCGAGAACCTGTTCGAGGCCGTGAACGCCCGCGGCGAGACGGTGGGGCCGATGGGACTACGCCGCGGGTCGCTCCTGGGCTCGTTCTGCCACCTCATCGATTCGGTCTGACGGCGTCAGGTCGCTTCTCGGCGCTTTGCTGTCGGGTTGTATCTTGCCGAGCCCCGGCGGTTCCGGCATGGTGCCAATATCAGAATTAGAGGAGTCGTTGCCGCCATGGAATCCAGCAATGAAACCAAGCCGTTGAAGACCGCTGTCGCGGGCAGCCGGGCCGCCGTGGCGGTGCCCGCCGCGCTCGCCGCAATGCTTGGGCTTTTCGTCATCACGATGGTCGGATTCGCCGGCTCGGACGTGCTGCACAACGCCGCCCACGACACGCGGCACGGCGCGGCGTTCCCCTGCCACTGATCGTCCGAACCGTCCCGCGCAAGGTAAGCCCATGTCGCTCTTTCGCCAGATCCTGTTTACGGCGGCCGTCGCCGGTTTCATCGGCGGCGTGCTGCTGACCCTGCTGCAGAACATTGGCAGCATCGGTGTCGTGCCGCTGATCCTCGAAGCGGAGACCTATGAGAACGCCTCGAGCGATGCCGCGGCCGCGCATTCCCATGAGCATGAGCATGGCGCCGAGGCCTGGGCGCCGGAAGATGGCGCCGAGCGGCTCATCTATACCCTGATGACAAATACGCTGATGGCGGTCGGCTTCGCGCTGATGCTGGGCGCCGGATTCGCGCTGGCTGGTGGCGCGAACACGAAGCGCGGCCTGCTCTGGGGCCTCGCCGGTTTCGCCAGCTTCATGCTGGCGCCGTCGCTCGGCTTGCCGCCGGAGGTGCCCGGTACGGAAGCTGCGGCGCTCGCCGATCGGCAGGTCTGGTGGTGGGCCACGGTGCTGGCGACCGGCAGCGGCATCGCGCTTCTGGTCTATGGCCGCCGCATCCCGTTCTATGTTCTGGCGGCGGCGCTGATCGTAGCACCCCACGTCATCGGCGCGCCCCAGCCTGTGGCCCATGGCGGCCTCGCGCCGGAGTCGCTGGCGCGTGAGTTCATCCTGGTCGTGATGGTAACGATGCTGCTGTTCTGGCTGGCGCTGGGCGCGCTCTCGGGATTCTTCTACAAGCGGTTCTCGGCGGCCTGAACCGCAAGGCCGGTGTTGCGCGGCCGTACCAGCAGTACCCCCAGCGCCATCAGCGCGATGGCGCCCCACACCCACGGACTCAGCCGCTCGTCGAACAGGACGTAGCCGAAGATCACACCGGCCAAAAGCGTGGTCGACGCCGTTTGCGAGGCGAACACCGGCCCGGACGCGCGGACCAGCCAGAAGAATAGCATCACTGCCGCGCAATTGATGACGCCGACACCAGCCGCGCCCAGCACCACCGGATCGGCCGGCGGCCAAGGAACGATGGCCGTGCCCGTGGCGATGGCGACCGGCAGCAGCACGCCGCCGCCGAACAGCATCGATCCCGCCGCCATCATCAGCACATCCATATGCGCGGGCGTGCGTTTTGCCATGTAGATGTTCTGCACGCCATAAAACGAGCAGGCCGCGAAACCGATCAGCACCCAGCCGGCGGCGCTGGGGTCCGGCAGGCTGGTGTCGGGCAGGATGATCAGCAGCATGCCCGCGAGGCCGCAGAACAGGCCGCCAACGCGCATCGTGTCGACGCGCTCCATCGAAACCACGAGCGCAAAACCATAGGTCAAGACGGGCACCATGGCGAAGAACAACGTGACAATGCCGACCGGCAGATGTTGAGCCGCGGCGAATATCGCCACCGCCGGCAGGCTGACGCCGAGCATGCCGTTGATGAGATAGAACCGCATGTCGGCGAGCGACATCGGCAAGCGTCGGCCGCTCAGTAGGCACGCCGCCAGCAGCAGCACGCCGCTGCCCAGGCCTTCATAGACTGCAACGCCCAGGGGATGGCCGCCGCGCTCGATCGTGGCCTTGGCGACGGTGTAGAGCCCGCCCCAGGCGGCGCCGTCGATCAGGATGACGGCGATGAGCAGCAGGCGGAATCCGGTCACGGTTCAATTCTCCCGCGAGCTAACGAAGATTGTCCTGCAGCGCGAAGCCGGCATAAGCGAGCCGCTGATAGACGCGGCGCAGGGCCGGGAAGGGGAAGCGCGGCAGCGGCGCGCCGAGCAGCGGCCCGAACGTCGCCTTCGCATCGCCCGCCAGACGCTGCGCCAGGATCTTGCCGCATTGCGTGGCCAGCGCGACGCCGGTGCCCATATAGGCCAGCGCATAATGCACGGTCGGATCGTCGGTCGTGCCGGCATGGGGGTTCTTGTCGAACGAGACACAGACCCAGCCATGCCAGAAATACTCGGTCGTCACCGCCTGCAGCGGCGGGAACATCTCGTGCAGGCGCCGTTCCAGCTAGGCCTTGCGGTAGCGATGCTCTGCCTCGCTGTCCTCGATTCCGCCGCGGGCGCCAAACAGGATACGATTGTCCAGCAGCAGGCGGTAGTAGAACAGCAGGCGCCGCGAGTCCCAGATCTTCAGATGGGTGCGCCAATTCACCGATTGCCGTTCCGCCTCGGTCAGCGGCCGCGTCACGATGATGTTGGACAGCACCGGCAACAGGCGCCCCGCGGTCCAGCCCTGCAGGCTATCATTCGTATAGCCGTTGGTGGCGATCACCACCTGCCGCGCCCGCACCGTGCCGCCGGGCGTCTGCAGCAGATGGCGCGCGCCGTCGCGCCGCCAGCCGGTCACCGGCGAGGATTCATGCAGCTGCGCGCCTTGCGCGATAGCGGCGCGGCCCAGCCCTTGCGCGTATTTCAGCGCATGCAGCGCAAAGCCCTCGGGATGGAACAGCGCGCCATGGGCTTCGCGGCTGGTGAGGAATTCGCGGTCCAGATCCGCTTTGTCGAGCACGCGGATATCAAGTCCGAAACGCTTGCGCATGCGATCGGCGCGGGCCGCCATCTCCGGCAGGCGGTTCGGCTTGTGCGCCAGTTCCAGGCCGCCATCGGCGGTGGCCTCGGCATCGATGGCGTTGTCGGTCAGCAGGCCGCGCACGGTGCGCACCGCCTCGCGGCCCAGCTCGAAGGTTGCCAGGGCCTGCGCTTCACCGAAGCGCTGGACCCAATCTTCGAAATCATCCTTGCCGATGCCGACGGAGCAGAAGCCGCCATTGCGTCCGCTGCAGCCCCAGCCGATGCGGTGCGCCTCCAGCAGATGGGCCTTCACGCCATGGTCGCGCGCCAGGTGATAGGCGGCGGAGAGGCCGGTATAGCCGCCGCCGATGATGGCGATGTCGGTGTCGATATCGCCTTGCACCGGCGGCGCGCCCGGTACATCGGGCGCAGTGGTCGCAGCCCAATAGGAGTTCACATGGGGCGCGCCGGGACGCGTCAGGTCGGTGGTGTTGATGGCCATGGCGGGAAGCGGAACGGCACTCGCTGCAAGCGCGGAACCAATTCCGCAGCAGCAATTTAGAGATCGCGTCCCGTTCCGGCAAGGACGTGCCCGCGCGATCAGACGTCGGGAAACTGCCTCGAGCAGCTGCGCTTGCGGCCCAGCGTGCCCCAGCGGGCGATCGGCGTGGTCGCCCAGGGTTCGGCGCTCTTCAGGCCCAGTTGCCACGCCTTCAGATACCAGTCGCGGGCGTTGACGGCGTTGATCATCACCCCTTCGCCGTGGCGATGCAGCGTGGCGATGCCGAGCATGCTGTGGGCATCGCCTTGGTCCGCGCCCTTGCGGAACCACGCCATGGCCTGCTCGAAATCCTGCTCTACGCCCCAGCCGCAGCGATACATGGTGCCGATGTTGTAGCTGGCGGTCCAATTCTTCGCCGCGAACGCTTTCCGATACCATCGCATGGCGATGTCGTAGTCGCGCCGCATGCCCTGGGCATCGCGATAGAGGCTGCCGATCGCGGTCATCGCGGCGGCGTTGTCCTGCGCCGCCGATTTCTCGAACCACTGGCGGGCGATGTCGTAGTCCCGCGGCGTGCCGCTGCCGTCGCGGTACATGACGCCGAGGTAATACTGGCCCCAGCCATTGCCGGCCTCGGCCGATTGGCGGAACAGCGAGAAGGCCTTGGCCGGATCGGCCGGCACGCCCGTGCCGTCGCGGTAGAGCAGGCCGAGCTTTTGCTGCGCCGTGGCGTTGCCGTTGATCGCGGCCCGCTCGTACCAGACCGACGCCAGATGGCGATCGGCGGGCAGGCCGTCGCCGTCGGCATAGATGCCGCCAAGCCGCAGCGCCGCCGTCATGTTGCCGCTGTCTGCGGCCCGGGTCAGCAGCTTCAGCGCCTGTGGCACGTCCTTGCGGCCGCCGCGGCCCTCCATCAGGAACAGACCGACATTGTATTGCGCCTGGCTATCGCCCTGCTCGGCGGCGAGACGGTACCAGTACAGCGCCTTGGCGTCGTCCTTGGGCAGGCCGAGGCCGTCGCGGTACATCTCGCCCAGGCTCCGCTGCGCCTGACGATCGCCGGCCTTGGCGGCGGCGGTCAGCCATCTTGCGGCCTGGGCGTAATCCCTCGCTGTGCCCTTGCCGGCGAGATAAATCGCACCGACCTTCGCCTGGGCATCCGCATTGCCCCGTTCGGCCGCCGGCAGCAGTTCCTTCAGCGCGGTCGCGTAATCGCCAACGTCGCCCGCCGCCCTGTCCGCGAGCGCCGGCGGGGCCAGCAGGGCGACCGCCAGGAATGCTGCGGCAAAGGCGCTACGGAACAGGGGCTTGTGCGACATCGCTGAACTCCCGGAAAGGCCGGAGACCGGTGTTGCAGCCGTCAATTCGGCGGTTCGCCCAAGAGTGTGACGCGGAAAGGTCAATCCGTGGTTAACGGTTGGTAATTGCCCAAAACGTTGGCGAATTGCACAACGCCACATGCCGAGGGTTGATTTTCGCCATCGCTGTCCGCAAGCGCCTGCTCCACCTAAGAATATTTTCAAGATCCTTGATTTTCGCGAAACAACCCTACGCAACGCGCGAACGCCCCGTCCTGTGCGCTCGGCAAGCATCTCCGGATCGTGTGCGGGGTTCCGTCATACAGGAATACGGTCCTGCTTTCGGAATCCCGGCCGGGGATCCGAATGACATACTGATACACAATGTCCAACATCAAGTGGCGCCTTCAAGTATAAGATATTAGTCCTATATGTCAAGTGAAAGCGAACGGATCCGAGATTCGTACGCGAATTGCCACGAAACCGTCATGGCGGCATCGCCGGGCATGGCGATAACGCGGCTGGAAATCCCTGCGCTTGGTGATATTCATGACCCATGCGAATTACACCGTCGTTTGAACCGGAGGAATCATGGACAAGATCAAGGTGCTCTACACGGCGACTGCCACCGCGACCGGCGGGCGCAACGGCCATACGGAATCGAGCGACCATATGGTCGCGGCCAATCTCTCGGTGCCGAAGGAGATGGGCGGGCCAGGCAAGCCCAACACGGCGACACCAGAGCATCTGTTCGCCGCCGGCTATGCCGCCTGCTTCGGCGGCGCCCTTGACTTCATCGCCAAGCAGCAGAAGAAGGACGCCACCAAGGCGGCGATCACCGCCGCTGTTTCGATCGGCCCCCGCGACGGCGGCGGCTTCGGCCTCGCGGTCAAGCTGCGGGTCGAGGACAAGAGCCTGCCCCAGGCCGAACTCGCGGCGCTGGTGAAGAAAGCGCACGAGGAGATCTGCCCCTACTCCCACGCCACCCGGAACAATGTGGATGTGCAGATCGAGGTGGCCGGCGGTTGACGGCGCCGAACCTGCCTAGGCCGGCGGCGGTGGGGCGGGGTAGGTGTATTTCGGCCGCGTGCCTTCGGCGGCGAAGGCCCAGAGCTTGCTGACGATGAAGGTCAACAGCGGAACGGTCGCCACGACGATGAGGATCGCGGCCAAATAGCCGAGCCCGAAGAGGCGCACGGCGACGAAGACGATCGCCTGATTGAGGAACAGGCCGGCGAGCGAAGTCGCGAGGAAGCGGGGAAAGTAGGTTCCGTGGCGGCCCTCGCGGCGGAATGTCCAGGCATGGTTGCCGGCATAGGAGACGATCACGGCGATCAGGAAGGCCAGGGCGTTGGCCGCCATGACATCAAGCTTCGCCTGCTCGATCAGCAGCAAGGCGACGGCGATATGCGTGGCGCTGGCGGCGACGCCGACCACGCCAAATCGCAGGAATTGCCGCAAGGCTGCACCGTGCATGTCAGTGCCGCTGGGCAATGGCGACCAGCGACAGCCCGAAGGGCAGGGCGCAGCGGTCGAGCGCGTGTTGCTCGGCGGCGAACAGGCGGTGCAACGTTTCGTTGACCAGAGCCGACGGCATGCGGTCGTCATCGCCGCCGCCGCCGCTGACACGGTCGAACAGACGCTTGGCCAGGATCGCCGGGAAGAGCAGCGTGTTGAAGAAGCTGACGAAGCGGGGCGTAAGCCCGGCCGTGCCGAGGCCTTCGCGCAGCCGTGCCTTGCGATATCGCCGCTTGTGATGATGCAGGTCGTCGTGCCGGCTCCAGAGCGAGGGATAGGCCGGCACGGTCACGAACAGATGGCCGCCGGGCCGCAGCCGCCGCGACAAGGCCCGCATGCTGGCGAAATCGTCCTCGACATGCTCGAGCACATCCAAGGCGGCAATGAGATCGAAGTTGTCGAAATGCGCCGGCAAGTCGTCCGGCAGATATCCCGGCAGGATCTCGGCGCCGGATTTCTGCGCCGCGAGTTCGCGCGCCGTCGCGTCCGGTTCAAACGCCTGAACGCGGCCGAACTGCGCGAGCATCGCCAGATTGCCGCCCGTGCCGCAGCCGGCTTCCAGGATGCTGCAACCCGCCGGTGGCGCTACTCTCTCGGCGATCAGCCGTGAGACGATTTGGCGACGCGCTGCAAACCACCAGTGGTTGGCTTCGACTTCCGCCATGCGGCTGTAGATTGCGGGGTCCATTCCTGCTCGTCCGATCCGTCGTCAATTGCTTCCTGAAATCCGATCCGGTCCCGCACCACATAGAGCGGCCGGCCTTTCACTTCGGTGTAGATGCGCCCGATGTATTCGCCAAAGATTCCCAGTGTGATCATGTTGATGGCGCCCATCAGCAGAACGACCACCATCAGCGAGGCATAGCCCGGCACATCGACGCCGAGGATTATCGTGCGCAGAATCAGAAACAAGGCGTAGAGCACGCCGACCGCGGCAATGCAGGCGCCGACATAGCTCCAGATACGCAACGGCAGGGTGCTGAAAGCGGTGATGCCGTCGATGGCGAAATTCCACAGGCGCCAATAGCGCCACTTGCTGGTTCCCGTCGCGCGCTTTTCCCGCACCATCGGCACGGAGGCCTGGCGGAAACCGACCCAGGCATACATGCCCTTGAGGAAGCGGTTGCGCTCCGGCAGCTCCTTCAAGGCATCGACGACGCTGCGGTCGAGCAGGCGGAAGTCGCCGGCGTTGTGGGGAATTTCGGTCTCGGACAACCGATTGAATATGCGATAGAACAGGTCGGCGGTCAGCCGCTTCGGCGCGCTATCGGACACACGGTCCACCCGTGTGCCATAGACCGCGTCGTTGCCCTCGAGCCATTTCGCATAGAGTTCGGGAATGATCTCCGGCGGATCCTGCAGGTCGACATCCAGGGGAATGACCGCCGCGCCCGACGAATGATCGAGGCCGGCGGAAAGCGCTGCATCCTTGCCGAAATTGCGCGACAGGCCGACAACCTTTATGGACGAATCGCCGCGGCTGATCTGCTGCAGCTTGGCGAATGTGCCGTCTCTGCTGCCATCGTCGACAAAGACGATTTCAAAGCCCGCGGAATTGCCGCGATGCTGCATCAGATCGGTCACGATCGGAAGGACCCGCGCCAGGAAGAGGTCGATACTGTCCTCTTCGTTGTAGACCGGAACGACCAGCGACAAGCCGATCTTTCGGGATGCCCGGGGTGCCGTGTTTTTTTGTTCGGACATGCTTGCGAGCCTATGGTGCCAAGTGCAGGCCACTATTCTGCACAAGTCCTAATCGTTTGTTAAAGCCAGCCGCGAATTTTGAGTATTACTTAACTACAAAAGGAAGATAACAGCGCGGAGCCGGGACCTGCCTTGCGAGGGCATATTGACTTATGGCGCCGCGACTTTCGCGGGGCTTGGCAATCACTCGGCCGCGGCATTGGTTAACAGATATTTTACCATGGACAGGTCAAAACGGGCTCCCACGTCATTCAGGCCAGGCCATGGCGCTCTCGGCGTCTCAAAGCAACGACCAATCATTGACCGACGCGACAGATAAGCTCTGCGGCTGGAGCCGGCTGTCGATCCTGCTGGTTGCCATCGGCGCGTTGATTTTTCTGCGCCCGATGCTGCTTGACCCGGACTACTATTGGCACCTGGAAACGGGCCGCCTCATTGTTCAAAGCCGGGCGCTGCCCGACACCGACCCATTCTCCTTCATCTATGCCGGTCAGCATTGGGTGCTGCATGAATGGCTCTTTCAGCTGATCCTGTATGGCGCGTATGCCGGCTTCGGCGATATCGGCGTCAGGCTGCTTTGCGCGATATTGGGGGCGGGGACCTTTGGGATCGTCTACGGGACCTGCCGGAAGCTCAGCGGACGAGGCGGCATTTCCCTCGGCCTGATATTGCTCGCGCTGTTTTTGCTGTTTCCCTTCCTTGAGCCGCGGCCGCAGATTTTCACCCTGCTGTTCTTCGTGTTTTTCCTGCGCGCGCTGCTTCTTGCCAAGTACTGCAATGAGATGCGGCTGGTAAAATGGCTGCCCGTCATGATGGTCGCCTGGGTCAACCTGCATGGCGGCTACGCGGTGGGATTGGCCGTCGTTTTCCTCTTCGTCGCCATCGAGTGGTTTCGCAAGCTGGCCGGCTCCGGCGTGGCGATGAGCCGAACGGATCTGCGGCAGATGAGCATCGTTGCCGCGCTATGCCTGCTTGCCTGTTTCCTCAACCCGGACGGGCCGGCGCATCTGCTGTACCCATTCGAAATTGTCAGCTTGGAGGCGACAAAATCCCTGCAGGAATGGCATCCGGTGACTCTCGAGACGCTCTACGGCAAGCTCTACTTCTTCTATGTGGGCCTCTTCACCCTGTCTCTCATCTATCGCAAGACGCGGCCGGACCTGACGGAGCTTGGGCTCGCGGGAATCATGATTGCGCTCGGCTTCAGTTCCTTCCGCCATGTGCCGTTTGCCATTCTGACGATGATCATGCTGGCTTCGCGCGCCATCGGAGTCGGCCCGCTCATTCAAATCCCCGCAGCGGCCGCAGAATGGCGGCAGAGATTTCGATCCAAGGGCTCTCGGGGCAAGCCGATCGGCGGCATGGAAGCCATGATAAATTTCGGCGCATGCCTGCTGTTGATCGTGGGCGTCGCCGCCTATTACCCGACGGTCGACGCAAAGCATTCCGCGATGCTGCGGGCATTTCTCCCCGTCGATACCGCCAGCTTCATGCAGAAGCATGGAATCGCCGGACGCATGTTCAACAGCCTTCATTTCGGCGGCTATCTGATCCATCGCTTTCGCGGCTGGCAGCAGGTGTTCATCGATGGGCGCACCGATCTCTACGGGGATGTCTTGTTCAAGGAGCATCTCGACATCGAACTTGGCCGCGAAGGATGGGATGCGTTGCTGGACAAGTACGATATCAACATCGTCATTTGCCGGCCCGAGAAGCCTCTCCGCGGGCTCCTCCTCGCCAGAGGCGACTTCGCGCTCGTCTACGAGGACGAGGCGGCAATCGTGCTGGTCAAGCGCGACGCGCAGTTTCAGGACGTCATTCGGCAATTCGGCCGGTGAGGTCGTAATGTCTCGTCACGGCGCGATCGGCCCGTTGATCCTTCATTGACGCATCGGCGCATCGCTTCTCCCTCGCGGCGGATGTCCGGTTGCGAGGATTTGGCGAAGTCCCGCGTACCGCAGAGGCTCCTTAAGACGCCATCTGATCGCGGTCTTTAGGAACCGGAATCGGCCGCACTTTCGCGGGCGCGGCGATCTCCGGCGACAAACGGTTGCTCCACGCCATCGACGACACTGCGGTCGAGCGGACGGAAAGCGCTATGTCCTCGCCGAAATTGCGCAGCGTGAGCGACGGCCATCATGGACGGACCGCCTCTGCTGGTCGAGAAAGACGACCTCAAAGCTCAAGGAAATGCCGCGATATCCGCAGAACGCGCCAGGAGGGGCCGATGCTATCGGCTGCGGTCTGGACGGAGTCCAGCGGGAGGACATTGCTGGCGGGTCTTTCTTCGCCGGGCGTGGATGAATGCTCGTGTCCATGGGTTCTTCAATAGACATAGTCAGAACTATGCAGCACAAAAACTCATTGTTTATCGATGTCGGATTTATTGAAGGTTCATTTGTAACTATGAATTCTATACTCCGGTAGCCCTGTAATACGGTATGTTTTGAAGTTCAGCTGAGGGAAAATAGCGGTGAACGTCGCTGCGTCTTCCGTTCCGTAGTTCAAAAGTATTACTCCATAAGATGATAGTAATACTGTATTCATAAATAGTGCGTCTGTCTAATTCTCCATAACAGTTGAAAAGTTACTTGCAGTCATGGATGCGCAGCGGCACCATCAAGCGCTGAAAGACTTGTAATCGGATCGATCGACCAAGTATTGCCACGTTAAAGGGTGAATAAAACCGACGCCGGGTCGTGGGCCGGAGCCTGGAGTCGCAAAACAGTACAGAACTCACGGTTGGTTCAGTGTTATGCGTATTTTCCGGTCCGCTCCTTGGGACGCTCTCGCCCATATGCGATGGCTGAACCGAGAGCGCCTGACGATCTATCCAAGGCTGATTGTCGGCATCTACCTCGTCGCGCTCGCGGGGTTTCTGGTGGTGAGCGCCGGCGGCGTCGACCCCAAGGGGCGACCCATCGGCAATGACTTCATGGCCTTCTGGTCAGCGGCGACCCTGGCCGATCGCGGCGAGGCGGCGGCGGCCTATCAGCCCGCGCGGCTGTTTGATGTGCAGAAATCGGCACTGCCTGCGGCCATCAGCCGCTATGCCTGGCTCTATCCGCCGACGTTTCTTCTGGTGGTTCAACCCCTGGCAAAGCTGCCATATTTTCTCGCCCTCGTCGGCTGGACACTCATAACCCTACTGCCTTTGGTGTTGCTGGTGCGACGGCTGGTGCCAGAGTCCCTGGGATTGTGGCTGTTTGCCGCCTTTCCGGGCTGTTTTCAGAATCTCATGCAGGGCCAGAACGGCTTCATGACGGCCGCGCTATTCGGCGGCGGGCTCCATTTCATCGACCGACGCCCCTGGCTTTCCGGCATTCTCTTCGGACTTCTGTCATACAAGCCGCAATTCGGGCTGCTGATTCCCCTGGTTCTGATCGCGACAAAGCGTTGGCTGGTGCTCGCGGCGGCTTCTCTGACGGTCGCCGGCTTCGCCCTGGCGACAATTCCGGTATTTGGCATCGAAATCTGGCGAGTCTTTATCGACAGTATCGGGCTCAGTTTCGATCTTCTCGCCGACGGCGGCGTTCCCTGGCGAAAGATGGCGTCGCTCTATGCCAGTCTGCGACTGCTGGGTGTGCCCCTCTGGCTGGCCGTCGCAATACATGGACTCGGCGCTATCGTGGTGGCGGCCGCGACCGTGCAGGTGTGGCGCGGCCCGGCCGATCCTGCGCTCAAAGCCGCGATCCTGGTGTTGGGTGCGCTGTTCCTATCGCCGTACAGCTTCGACTACGATCTGGTGCTGCTGGCTCTGCCGATCTGCTGGTTGGGATGGTTCGGTCATAGCGAAGGGCTTCTGCCCTGGGAGAAGGCCGCGCTGCTTCTCAATTGGATGATGCCGGTTCTTGCCACGGTGATCTCGGTTGCAACCGACATGGAGATCGCTTGGATCGCGCCGGCTTGGCTGTTCTGGCTACTCTGGCAGCGTCATCGGCGAGCCGGTGCCTCCAGCGCCAGAGATCTCTTGGCGGCGGAGATGCGCTGACCCTATCTGGCTGCAGCCCTTGGCCTATTCTCCGAAGTCGCCGTCCGATTTCCTGATGTGCTGCAGCAGCGCCATCAAACGCCGGTCGCGCCAGGCCTGACGTTCGCCGACCTTGCCACGAGGCACCAGCCGGCGTCGGGCCGCCTCGATCTCGTCGATGGTTGCCGCGGACCAGGGCTCGCGCACATGGAGGTCGCGGCCCATTGTCTGATAGGCGGCGCCATAGCGCGTGGCGTAGTCCTTGAAGCCGTCGGGCGCGTTGAGGTCCATGGTCTCGAACGGACCCATGAAGGACCAGCGCAGGCCGAGGCTGAAGCGCATCACCTTGTCGATATCTTCCGGCGACATCACGCCCTGCTGCACCAACTGCACCGCCTCGTTGACCACACCGGTCTGCAGCCGATTCATGACGAAGCCGGGGACTTCCTTCTTCAGCAGCACGGGCACTTGGCCGACTTCGGTCATCAGGGCGCGGCAGCGCTCCGTCGCGGCGATGCTGGTGAAAGGCGCGGGCGCCAGCTCCACCACCGGCATCAGATAGGGCGGATTGGCGGGGTGGGCGATCAGGCAGCGGGCCCGGCCTGGCATGTCGGCCAGGAACTGCGAGCCGGGAATCGCCGAAGTCGAACTGGCGAGAACGGCATCGGCCGGGGCCGCCGCATCCATGCGCCCGAAGATGTCGGCCTTGAGATTGCGATCCTCCGGGATGCTCTCCTGCGCGAAGGTCACGCCATCAAGCGCGGAATCGAGCGTCGCGCAGGCCTGCATCCGCGCCCGAACCGCTGCCGCCTCCGGAATCAGGCCCAGCCGTTCCAGATCCCGCAGATTGCCGTCGATGGCGGCGAGCGCTTGCGCCACCGCACCGTGCTGGGAGTCGTACAGCAGCGCCTCGTAGCCGGCGCGGGCGAAGACGATGGCCCAGCCCCGGCCGATCAAGCCGCAGCCGACAATGCCGATTCTGCCTGTCATCGCGCTGGCCCTCGGAGTTTGCGAAACCACAAGTGGGGAGATTAGGTGATCGTCTCCGGGTCGAACATGGAGACGATCAGGGCAACCGGCCTGATGAGAGGGACGATTGAGCCGTCGGACTTCGCAGGCGGGATGCGGGGACTCGCTGATGAGTCGAGTATCCGGGTTCACATTTTTAAGAGTTTTCTCGGGAACTGATAGCACCGGATTGCCATTTGCCTTATCATATCGCCCAGTGCGAAAAACCAATGGAAGTCATCAGTGCGCTCGGGGAGGATTACACCATGAGCGACGGGGAGAAGCGTTCTCAGCGTCTTCGGTTTCTGTTCGCAGCGGGGGTTAGTGGCATAGCACTCGCTGTCTGCGTTGGACGCGCGAGTGGCCAAACCTCCGAGATTGATAGCTATGACTTGGCCGTCACATCGCAGAGCAAGACCGAATCACTAAGCTTTATAAGGACCTTCGGCTCCAGTCATCTTGTCGGCGATCTCATAGAGTCGCTGCCGCCGGAGGTGGCCCAGCAGGTCTGCGCCGAATTACAGGGTGATGGTCCTGCCAGGGCTCGAAAAGCCTGCGAAGGGATCCGAGAGGCGCTCGCTGTTCAACCGGTTGCACCGGCCGCCAAAGCCCCAGCCGCCGGCGCAGCGGCCGACCCGGTATCGACCGGTGCAGACACGTCCGCAGGCGTTTCGTCCGAGGAGGAACCCGCCGGCGGCAGCGAAGTGGTCGATCCGGTATCGATTGGTGCGGACACGTCCGCAGGCGTTTCGTCAGACGACGAACCCGCCGCCGGCAGCGCAGTGGTCGATCCGGTATCGATTGATGCGGACACATCCGCAGGCGTTTCGTCAGACGACGAACCCGCCGGCGAGCAAGAAGCTGGTAGTACGGATACGGCGGGCGACACTGACCTCTTCTTCTATCTCCCGGTCATGGCGACCGCACCCGCTGCCGGCACCCCGGTTGCGGAGCCGGTGTCGAGTGCGGTCACATCTAAAGGCGGCCAAGGCAATGGCGGTACGGACGAGTCCCACGGCATCATTCTGCAGACGGCCAGGACGGTTCCCACTGCCAGCATCACCGAGGTCACCCCCTCGGTGTCGATCAGCACATCAGCATCCACAGCCGCTCCACATATCGACGATCCCGATACGAGCCAAACCCAGAGCAGCAGTGGCCAGAGCAGCATTGGCCAGGGCAGTACCACCCAGAGCGGCAGCGCCCAGAGCAGCAGTGGCCAGAGCAGTAATACTCAGAGCGGCAGCGCCCAAAGCAGCAGCGATCAGAGCAGCAGCGGCAAGGACAAGGGTAGCAAGGGCAAGGGTGGCAAGGGCAAGGGCGATAAGGACAAGGGCAGCAAGGGCAAGGGTTCAGGGTAGCTGGCCTACGTGCGGCCCCGCACTCGGCGGATCTTGCGCCTCAGTCCTGGTCAGGCGATCAAACGTTTGAACTGTGGAGCAAAGAATGGTGGGCGCGGCAGGGATTGAACCTGCGACCCCTCCCGTGTGAAGGGAGTGCTCTCCCGCTGAGCTACGCGCCCGCCCCAATTCCTGCGGAACCGCGGTCCCGGAGGAAATTCATCCCGGCCGGCGGACCCAATAGGTCTCTATGGGCTATGCCGATGAGACGACAAACGTCGTAGCCGCCCCAGCCGGGGAGGCAGGGTCATAAGGCGGAGGCCGTCTGCTGTCAACCGAGGGACGGTGTTTCCGGCCGCAGTTAGCGGCCAGTCAGGGAGCCAAATTCCCTTTATGTCCTGTAGCTTGAGGCGATACGCCGTCGCTCGTCGGCGTCAGCGTCAGTGCGCGCCGGCGGTGGCGGGCAGAAGCGTTCTCAGTCACCGTCGTCCTCGTTGCGACCGCGGCGCGGTCTTCGCGACCGGCCGTCAGGGTCTGTGACTTTCCTCACAGTCGGAACCCGCAAATGGTCCCAGCATGGTTCCAGAATCTTGGGCCAAAAGAGTTGCGTTCGGAGATCAATCCGGACCTGCATGACCCCCGCGGCGGACGCTCCCCCGGCCGACGCCGTGGGCTACGACCCTGGACTGTCCCCTAAGGGCAGCCCCTGAACGGACGACACGGATACCCCTCTATTCGTGCCCCAGGGTCGCAGGTCATGCAGGTAACAGGCAGCTCCCCCGGCCTGAAGAGCGATGGCGCGCGGTGCCGTCAGTCCTGGCCCACCGGCACTATCTGCGCCACGATCGCGGTCAGCTCGGCGAAACTGTCGATCACATGATCGGCGCCCAGCTGGTCTACGGGAACGGTGGTATAGCCGTAGCTGACCGCGATCACCGGCACGCCTGCCGCCCGAGCCACCGCCACATCGTTGCTGCTGTCGCCGATCATCACGGCCGTTTCCCGCCGCGCCCCCATCAGCTTCAGCGTGCCCAGCAGGTGCCCGGGATCGGGTTTGCGCACCGGAAAACTGTCGCCGCCGCCGACGGCGTGGAACAGGTGGTCCAGTTGCAGAACCTCCAGGATTTCCATGGTCGGGGCGTACGGCTTGTTGGTGCAGATGGCCAGCCGGAAGCCATCGGCGGCGAGGCCGATGAGCGTGTCGGCAACGCCGGGAAAGGGCCGCGTCAACGCATGGCGGCCTTCGTGATAATGATGGAGGAATCGCTGCACCAGGGGCTGTAGGCGGGCGGGTTCCAGCGGCGCGCCGGTGGCGGCAAAGCCGCGCTCGAGCATCTTGGCGGCCCCGTCCCCCACCATATGCCGGACATCCTCGAGGGGAACGCTGCGCCGGCCCTGCTCCACCAGCACCGCGTTCATGCAGCGATGCAGGTCGGGCGCCGTGTCGAACAGCGTGCCGTCGAGATCGAAGACCAGGGCGTCGGGGCGGGCGGGCATGGGTTCCTGAGTCGGTTGGCGATGGAAGGCGGGGCAACTTGCCCGCCGAACCGGTGAAAATCAATCGGCGGGCCCGGTCCGGCCGCGCTTCCGCCATGGAGAAATCGTCTCTTGGTAAGCTGCGGGGCGTATGGCACTTTCCCGCCGATACCGATGATTCCCATGCCTGATCCGCGTCCGTGATGCCGTCCTCGACCCCTGGACCTTGCGCCGATGACTGACAACCGCGCCGCCGCCATCGTCCTTGCCGCCGGCAAGGGCACCCGCATGAAAACCGATCTGCCGAAGGTGATGCAGCCCATCGGCGGCCGGCCGATGATCAACTATCTGCTGGATCATCTGCGGCCGCTCGGCTGCAATCCCGTCACTGTCGTGGTCGCGCCGGGCATGGACAGCGTGGCCAAGGCGGTGGCGCCCCACAAGACCGCGATCCAGGGGGAGCAGAAGGGCACCGCCCATGCGGCGCTCTGTGCGCGGCCGGCCTTGGGCGGCTTCACCGGCGATGTGTTGATTCTGTACGGCGACTGCCCGTTCATCACCACGGCGACGATCCGTCGGTTGCTGGAACGGCGGCGCGCCGCCGACAAGCCGGCGGTCGTGGTGCTGGGCTTCCGGCCCGGCGATCCCGCGCAGTATGGCCGGCTAATTCTCGGGGCGAACGGCGGACTCGAGTCGATCGTCGAGTATGCCGACGCAACGGAAGCACAGCGGCAGATCCGCCTCTGCAATTCCGGCGTCATGGCGGTGGATGGAAAGGCGCTGTTCGCGCTGTTGGACCGCGTCGGCAACGACAACGCCAAGCGCGAATACTACCTGGTCGATATCGTCGCCCTGGCGCGCCGCGACGGAGCATCCTGTGCGGTGGTGGAAGCGCCGGCGGAAGAACTGCTGGGCATCAACAGCCGCGCCGAGCTGGCGGTGGCCGAAGCGGTGATGCAGGAGCGGCTGCGCCTGGCCGCGATGGCCAACGGCACCACGCTGATCGATCCCGGCAGCGTGTTCCTGTCCTGGGATACCAAGCTCGGCCGCGACGTCGTGATTGAGCCCCATGTGATCTTCGGCCCCGGCGTGACCGTCGGCGATGGGGTGGAGATCAAGGCATTCTGCCATATCGAAGGCGCCCGCATCGAACGGGGCGCGCGTATCGGCCCCTATGCGCGGCTGCGGCCCGGCAGCGCAATCGGCGAGAACGCCCATATCGGCAATTTCGTCGAGACCAAGAACGCCCGCGTCGGCAAGGGCGCCAAGGCCAATCATCTCACCTATCTGGGCGACGCCGCCGTGGGTGCTGCCAGCAATATCGGCGCCGGCACCATCACCGCAAACTATGACGGCTTCGGCAAGTATCACACGGAGATCGGCGCCGGCGTGTCGATCGGATCGAACGTGGTGCTGCGGGCGCCGGTGAAGGTGGGCGACGGCGCCATCGTCGGCGCCGGCAGCGTCATCGTCCGCGACGTGCCGCGCGATGCCCTGGCGGTGGCCCGCGGCACCCAGACCGAGCGGCCGGGCTGGGCGGCGAAGTTCCGGGAGTATAAGAGCGCGCAAAAGGCAGCTGAACAGAATACCAATGGCAAGGGGCCGCGGCCGGTGACCGTGACCATCCGCAAGTCCGATGGCACGGTGGTCAGCACGCATCAGGCAAAGGCGGCCAAGCCGGCGCCCAAGGTGCGCGCCGTCGTCACCGTGCAGAAGCCGCAGCGGCAGGTGGCGGCACCGGTCAAGGAGCCGGCACCGAAGGCCGCTAAGGCCAAGGCCGGCAGCGCGCCCAAGAAGATGGCGGCAAAGGCGAAGTCTTCGCCCTCAGCTGCCTCCGGCGCATCCGGCAAAAAACCGCAATCCGCTGCCAAGAAGGGCAAGAGGTAGCAAAGAGGATTCACATGTGCGGAATCATCGGCATCATCGGCAAGTCCGACGCGGCACCCCTCTTGGTCGACGGCCTGAAGCGGCTGGAATATCGCGGCTATGACTCCGCCGGCATCGCCACGCTGGTGAACGGCCATATCGGCCGCCGCCGCGCCGAGGGCAAGCTGACGAACCTGGAGACTCTGTTGCGGCGCGAGCCGCTGTCCGGCACCATCGGCATCGGCCATACGCGCTGGGCCACGCATGGCCGGCCCAACGAGATCAACGCCCATCCCCACGCCACCGACCGCGTCGCCGTCGTGCATAACGGCATCATCGAGAACTTCGCCGAGTTGCGGCAGGAGTTGATCAAGCTCGGCCACAAGTTCGAAACCGAGACCGACAGCGAGGTCGTGCCCCATCTGCTGACCCGCTATCTCGAGGAGCAGAAGACGCCGGAGCAGGCCATGGCCCTGGCGATGGAGCGGCTGCATGGCGCGTTCTCGCTGGCGGTGATTTTCGCCGGCCGCCACGACCTGATGATCGGCGCGCGGCGCGGCAGCCCGCTGGCGGTCGGCTATGGCGACGGCGAGATGTATCTGGGTTCGGACGCCTTGGCGCTGGCGCCGCTGACCCAGCGCATCTGCTATTTGGAAGAAGACGACTGGACGGTGGTGTCGCCTACGGGGGCGCGCATTTTCAACAATGGCAAGGAAGTGCAGCGCGAGATTCGCCAGACCGCGCTGTCGGGCGCTCTCATCGGCAAGGGCAACTACCGGCACTTCATGCTGAAGGAGATCAGCGAGCAGCCGGCGGTCATCGGCGACACGCTGCATAGCTTCATCAATCCGCTGGCGCGGCGCATCGAGTTGCCGGATCTGCCGGTCGATTGGGCGAAGGTGCCGCGGCTGACGCTGCTGGCCTGCGGCACTTCTTACTATGCCTGCATGGTGGCGAAATACTGGTTCGAGCAGGTGGCGCGGCTGCCGGTCGAGGTCGACATCGCCTCGGAGTTCCGCTACCGCGCAGCGCCGATGCCGAAGGACGGCGTCACGCTGGTGGTTTCGCAGTCCGGCGAGACCGTGGATACGCTGGCCGCACTGCGCTATGCGAAGAAGGAAGGGCAGAAGATCCTCTCCATCGTCAATGTGCCGGAAAGCGCCATCGCGCGGGCCTCCGACGCGGTGCTGCCGACGCTGGCGGGGCCGGAGATCGGCGTCGCCTCGACCAAGGCCTTCACCACGCAACTCACCGTGCTCGCCTGCCTGGCGATCGCGGCAGCGCGGGCGCGGGGCGCGATCAGCGACAAGCGGGAGGCGGAGCTGGCAACCGCGCTGACGGAAGTGCCGGCGCGGGCGGCGGAGATTCTCAATCACGACGACAAGCTGCGCGATATCGGCCACAAGCTGGCGGAGGCGCGGGACGTGCTTTTTATCGGCCGCGGCACCTCTTATCCGATCGCGCTGGAAGGCGCGCTGAAGCTGAAGGAGGTCTCCTACATCCATGCCGAAGGCTATGCCGCCGGCGAGATGAAACATGGGCCGATCGCGCTAATCGACGAGAACGTGCCGATCATCGTCGCCGCACCCAGCGACGACGTCTTCGAGAAGACCGCCTCGAACCTGCAGGAAGCGGTGGCACGCGGCGGCAAGGTGATCGTGCTGTCGGATGCACAGGGCTTGAAACGCATCAATGTGAAACCCTGGGCGGTGCTGGAACTGCCGAAGGTCGATCCGTTCGTGGCGCCGATCCTCTATGCCATTCCGGTGCAGCTCCTGGCCTATCACGCGGCGGTCGCCAAGGGCACCGACGTGGATCAGCCGCGCAATCTCGCCAAGAGCGTGACGGTGGAGTAGGCGCGCGGAACCATGCAGGCCCGCGTCAACGGCACCGATATCGCCTATCGCCTGGATGGGCCGGAAGCGGCGCCGGTGGTCGTGCTGTCTCATTCGATCGCCACAACCATGGACATGTGGCGGGGCCAGGTGCCGGCGCTGGCGCAGCAGTTCCGCGTGCTGCGCTATGACATGCGCGGCCATGGCGAGAGCGCGGCGCCGGCCGGCCCCTACGATTTCGAGATGCTGGCCGCCGATGTCGTCGGCCTGCTGGATCATCTCAAAATCGACCGCGCGGCCTTCGTCGGCATTTCCATTAGCGGCATGATCGGCCAGGCGCTGGGCGTCAAACATGGCCATCGCCTGCGCGGCCTTGTGCTGAGTAATACCACCAGCGATCCGCCGCCGCCGGAAATGTGGGACCAGCGCATCGCCGACGCCGAGAAAGGCGGCATGGAGACGCAGGTACAGTCCACTTTGGGCCGCTGGTTTACCGAACCCTATCGCCGGGCCAATGCCGCCGTCATGGACTGGATCGCCGCCATGATTCGTAACACGCCGGTAAACGGATTTGTCGGCTGCGGCCGTGCGATCCAGGGTTTAGGTTTTGCAAACCATCTTCGCAATATCACGGCGCCGACTCTGATCATGACAGGCGATCAGGATCCCGGCACGACGGTCGCGATGGCGAAGACGCTCAGCAATCGCATACCCCAAGCGCAGATGCAGATCATCAAGGGTGCATCGCATTTGTCGGCCATCGAAAAGGAGGCGGCCTTCAACACGCTCTTGTCGATTTATCTCTCGGCTACCTTGGCGAACCCATAGAAAATATAGCGTGTCCCTTCTCCTTCTAGGACAATCCGGGGAAATCTCTTCGAAAGAGTTCTCGCGTAACTCTTGAGGCGTGAGAAACGCAAGGGTATCGGGCCTTCGATGACACCGATCCCGCGACAAAATCGATGGAGATTTGAGGCAATGTCGGACGATCAGATCGCGAAGGCGCGGAGATTCTACAATCTGCATCATATGCCCGGCATGTTCCTGATGCCGGATGCCTGGAACGCGGAAAGCGCGCGGATGCTGCAGGCGGCGGGCTTTCCTGCCATCGCCACCACCCAAAGCGGCATCGCCGAATCGCTCGGCTTGGGCGAGAACGAAGAATGCATCACGCTACGCCAGACAATCGAGGCCATTCATGCAATCGCCGGCGCCATCGACCTGCCGCTGAGTGCCGACTTCGAGGCGGGTTACGGCGCTACTCCCGAAGATGTGGCGGAGGCGGTTTGGCGCGCCATTGATGTCGGCGCTGTCGGCGGCACAATATCGGATCATTCGGGAGTTCCCGGACTGCAGATGTTCGATGTCGAGCAGGCCGCTGATCGCATCGCCGCGGCGCGCGACGCGGCCGACGGCACGGAAATCAAGTACACGTTGACCGCACAGATCGATTGCTATCTCACGAACATGGAAGCGCCGTTCGCCGCGGTTGTGCGCCGCGCCGCTCTCTATCGCGCTGCCGGTGCCGATTGCCTGTTTGTGCCGGGCGTCAGCAACCTGGCTACCATTGCCTCGTTGGCGCGCGAAATCGATGCGCCGCTCGCTGTCGCCGTCGGCAACGGCAACAACTCCTTCGCCATTGCCGACCTCAGGAACGCCGGCGTGAAGCGGGTGAACCTGGGCGGCTCGCTCGCCCGCGCCACGCTTGGCCTGATCCGCCGCGCCGCCGAGGAAATGATGGCGACCGGCACCTTTAATTTCGCCAATGACCTGATCACCGGTGCGGAATCATCGAGGCCGCAGCCACTCCGGATGGAGCAGAGGGTCTAGCGTCGTCTGCTGCTGCGACAGCGGGCGCAGTGCCAGCCTTTTGATCTTTGAGACATTGACGCCGCCCTGAGCGGCCGTGACACTGGCGGCCGGGAAAACTTGACCGGGCCGGCCATGAATCAGCTTTCGGGCGCCGAAGCGTTCATACGCATGCTGCAATTGCATGGCGTGACTCATGTCTTCGGCCTTTGCGGCGACACCAGCCTGCCGCTCTACGATGCGCTGGCGCGTCTGGACCACGGCATCACCCACATCCTGACGCGGGACGAGCGGTCGGCCGCCTATATGGCCGACGGCTATGCGCGGGTCACCGGCCGGGTCGGCGTCTGCGAAGGGCCGAGCGGCGGCGGCGCCACCTACATCCTGCCGGGCGTCGCCGAGGCCAATGAATCGTCAGTGCCGCTGCTCGCCGTGACCACCGATATCTCCACCACGTCGCGCGGTCGCTTCACCCTGACCGAGCTTGATCAGGAGGCGCTGTTCCGTCCGGTGAGCAAATGGAACCGAATGATCGACCGGGCCTCGGCCATTCCCCAAACTCTGCGCGCGGCCTTCACGCAGATGACGACAGGACGGCCCGGCGCGGTGCATCTCGGGCTGCCCTTTGATGTGCAGAAGGATCCGGTGGATGAAAGCGATGTGTGGGCCGATGCGGCGCTGAACAATTGTCCATCCAGTCGCACCGGACCCGATCCCGATGCAGTGGATGCCGTGGCGGAACGGATCAGCCGGGCGAAAGCGCCGGTGTTCATCTGCGGCGGCGGCGTGGTGATTTCCGGCGCCGAGGGCGAGCTCGCCGCGCTGGCGGAACTGCTGGGCGCCGCCGTCTGCACCAGCATCAGCGGGCAAGGCAGTCTGCCGGAAACCCATCCGCTTTGCGCCGGCGTGGTCGGCAGCAATGGCGGCACGGCGCCGACGCGCGGTGTGGTGGATGCCGCTGACCTTGTGATCTTTGTCGGCTGCCGGGCCGGATCGGTGACGACGGAACGCTGGCGCCATCCGGAGCCGGGCACACCGGTCATCCATATCGATGTCGACGCGGCGGCCATCGGCGCCAACTACAAGGCGGAGGCGGCGTTGATCGGCGATGCGCGGCTCTGTCTCGCGGCAGTGCGTGAAGCGCTGCAGCGGCGCGGCAGGCGAGCCAACGGCGCCTGGGCTATCGAGCCGGTGGCGCGTGCCAAGAGGGAGAAGCTCGCAGCATTCCGGGAACTGGCGGAATCGGATGCAACGCCGATCCGGCCGGAGCGCTTGGTCGCCGAGTTGCAGGCAGTGTTGCCCGATGATGCCGTTGTCGTCGCCGATCCGGGAACGCCTTGTCCCTATCTCTCCGCCTATTACGAGATTCGCCGGACCGGCCGGCATCTCATCACCAATCGAGCCCATGGCGCGCTCGGCTACTCGCTGCCGGCTGTTATCGGCGCCCACTTTGGTCGCCCTGGAACGAAATGCGTCGCCGTGATGGGCGATGGCGCGTTCGGTTTCGCCGCCGGCGAACTGGAAACGCTGGTGCGGCTCAATCTGCCGGTGACACTGATCGTCATCTCGAACGGCGGCTATGGCTGGATCAAGGCCGGGCAGCGCACAGGATTCGGCGGCCGCTATCATCAAGTGGATTTCACTACATCGGACCATGCGAAGATCGCCGCCGCTTACGGACTCAAGAGTTGGCGCGTCACCGATCCCGCCGATCTGCGGCGCGCGCTGCGGGCGGCGGTCGATGCCGATGGACCGACGCTGGTGGATGTAGTCTCGCAGCCGCTGCATGAAGCGCGCGCGCCGGTTTCGGAATGGGTGGCCTGATGGACGACACGAAATCCTTGCCGGCGCTGGAGAGTGGCATCGCCGCCTTTGTCGCGGCGTTGAAGGAAGAGATGAAGGGCGCGCCGGCGCCGGTTACGCCGGAGGATCGACGCGCCTGGTTCGCCATCCGCGGCGAGAAGTTCCGCCTGCCGATCCCGGAAAGCGTTCGCGCCATCGACCATTTCGTCTGCGCGCCCGGACGGGAGATTCCCATTCGCCGCTATCGGCCCAAGGCGGCCGTGCGGCCAGCGCTCGTGGTCTACTTTCATGGCGGCGGCTGGGTGTCCGGCGGCGTCGAGTCCCATGAGATGATCACCGCGTACATGGCGGCGGAAACGGGCGCGGAAGTCATCAGCGCCCATTACCGCCGGCCGCCGGAGAATCCCTATCCCGCGGCGTTCGAGGACTGCCTCTACGTCGTGCAGTGGGCGATCGACAATCAGGCGCGCCTCGATGTCGATGGCGGACGCATCGTCGTCGCAGGGGACAGCGCCGGCGGAAACCTGGCGGCGGCAGTCGCGATTGCGGCGCGGGACTCGCGCGGGCCGGAGTTGAGGGGCCAGGCGCTGATCTATCCGGTGGTCGACTCCGATCCGAACCGACCGAGTTATCGGGCGGGGCGCGATCCCTTCCTGCTGCGCGACAACATGATCTACTACCTCAACGCCTATCTGCAGGGCCGGCTCGATATCTCCGATCCCCGGGCCATGCCGATGCGGGTGAAGAGCACAGCGGGCCTGCCGCCGGCCTATGTGCTGGCGGCGGATCACGACGTGCTGCTGGACGAGGCGGTGGAGTATGCAGCGAAGTTGAAGGACGGCGCCGTGCCGACCGAGTTGCGCATCGTCGCCGGCTCCATGCATGGCTTCCTGCGTGCCCGTGCCTATAGCGACCTGGCGCGGAGCGAGTTCTCGCGCCTCTGCCAGTGGATTGTCGAGAGGTTGCGCCCATGACCGGAAAAGTCGCCTTGCTGACCGGCTTCGAGCCCTATGGCGGGCGCGGGGTCAATCCCGCGTTCGAGGTCATGCGCCGGCTCGACGGTATTGCAATCGGCGACGTCAAGGTGGCCGGGCGTCCGCTGCCAGTGTCCTATGAAGCGTTGAACGGGAAAATCGACGAGCTGCTGGAAGAACTGGATCCCGCATTGATCGTCAGCGTCGGGCTATGGCCCGGTGAGCCGATGATCCGGCTGGAGCGGATTGCGGTGAATGTTGCGGATTTCGAGATCCCCGACAATGACGGTTTGGTCGTTAGCGACGCCACGATTCAAGGCAATGCGCAGACGGCGTTCACAACGACGCTGCCGCTGCGGGCAATCGAAGCGGCCTTGCTGTCGGCGGGAATTCCCAATCGGGTCTCCAACACGGCCGGCACGTTTCTCTGCAATGCCACGATGTTCGGCTTCCTGCAGGCGCTGGCGGCGCGTGGCCGCGCCGTGCCCTGCGGCTTCGTGCATGTGCCGTATCTGCCGTCGCAGGTCGCGGAGATGCTGCGCAAGACCAAGCAGGAGCGGCGCCTGGAGCGGGAGCAGCGCGCCGACATCGCGTCCATGAGCCTGGAGACGATGACGGCTGCGGTCAGAACCGTGCTTGAGATCAGCCTGCGTCCGGCATGAGCGAGGCGATCCTCGAACTCGAAGACCTCAGCAAACGGTTCGGCGCCACCGTCACCGCCGACCGCCTGTGCCTGTCGATCGGCAAGGGTGAGTTCTTCACCTTTCTCGGCCCGAGCGGCTCGGGGAAGTCGACCATCCTGCGCATCATCGCCGGCCTCGACCGACCCGATTCCGGCAAGGTGCTGATCGCGGGCCGGGACATGGCGGGCGTGCCGCCCTGGGACCGCAATCTCGGCATGGTGTTCCAGCAATATGCGCTGTTCCCCCACATGACGGTGGCAGAGAACGTGGGTTACGGGTTGGGCCTGCGGAAGCTGCCGGCCGCGGAAATCTCCGGCCGGGTCGATCAGATGCTGCGCCTCGTCGGCCTCGACGGCATGCAAGACAAGAATGCCACGCTGCTCAGCGGCGGCGAGCAGCAGCGGGTGGCCCTGGCCCGGGCGTTGGTCCTGCAACCGTCCTTGCTGTTGCTCGATGAGCCGCTGTCGGCGCTCGATGAGAAGATCCGCCGGGAGATGCAAAGCGAACTCAAGCATATCCAGAAACAGACCGGCACGACCTTCCTCTACGTCACCCACGACCAGGAGGAAGCGCTGACCATGAGCGACCGTATCGCTGTGCTCAATCGCGGCGTTTGCGTCCAATGCGATGAGCCGGAGGCTCTGTTCCGGCGGCCGCGCACGCGGTTCGTCGCCAAGTTCTTCCGCGGCTGCAATGTCCTGGAAGCGGATATCGGGTGGACGCCGGCCGGCTCTGTGGCGATCAGGTTCGCCGGTGTCGCGCTGGATATGGGTGCGGCCGGTCCGGCCGCTCCCGGCAACATCCGGCCGGGCATCGCCATCCGGGCGGAAAACCTGCAGCTCGGTAGCGCAGCCCAGGACTGCGATTTGCGGTTCCCGGCACTGCTTGACGAGATCATCTACCGCGGCACGAATGTCGATCACTTGCTGCGTCTGCCTGACGATCAACGCCTGACAGCGACATCGACGCGCCGCGAACTCTCTCACCCCGGTGATTCCGTCGAAATCGGTGTGAACCGCGCCGATGTGATCCTGCTGCAGGATTGACTACCGGGCGACCGCAGCGCGGCGCTGCCTAAGAACGAACAGAACGCCGACCAAGACCAGAGTCAAGACGATCAGCAGGCTCATCAGCGCGTAGAGCGTCGGCGACAAACCGACCTGTAGAAAGGTCGACCAGATGTAGGTCTGCACGGTGTTGTAGCGGCCCTGGACCAGCGCCGTGCGGATGGTCTCATTGAATGACAGGATCATCGAGAAGATCGAAGCGCCGAACACGCCGGGCCAGATCAGCGGCAGCTCGATATCGCGAAAGGCGCGGAAGCGGTTCGCGCCCTGCACATAGGCCGCTTCCAGATAGATGGGATCGAACGTCGCCATCACCGTCAGGATGATGAGGAAGGCAAAGGGCAGCGCCCACAGCACATGGACGAGCGCGATCGTGAGCAGTGAAGGCGCAATTCCCAACTGGCGGAAGAAGAAGGCAACCGCCAAACCCATGCTGACTGCCGGAATGAACAGAGGCAGGAGCATCAGCATCATCACCAGCCGCGGGATCCGAAGTTCCCGCACCGCCATCGCAGCCAGGATCGCCAAGGGCGGCGTGATCAGTCCGGTCAGCAGGGCGATGAGCGCCGAAATCTTCATCGAGCCCACCAGGACCGGGTTGTTCCACATCTCGCCGTACCAGCGGAAGGTGAAGCCGCCCGAGCCATCGCCGCCATCCTGTACCGAAAACAAGAGCGGCGGCAGCAGCGGCACATAGAGAAACGCCAAGGTGACGGCAATGAACACCCACATCAGCCGATGCGTGAGACGATCCTTCGCCATGCTACATCCGCCAGCGCAGGATCTTGCCGAGGAAGGAGCGCATGTCGAACAGGGAGTACCAGCAGATCAGAAGCACCAGCATCAGCCCGATGACGACGCTCGACATCGCCGCCGCCAGCGGATAGTTCAGCACGTCGAGCGCGCTGGTGATGGTGTTGCCCATCAGCTGATAGCCGACACCGCCCAGGATCGTCGGCACCACGCCGTCGCCGAACGAGCCGACGAAGCCGAAGATGATCGCGGCGAAAACGCCGGGTATCGAGAGCGGCAGCGTAATCCGCAGGAACGTCATCAGCGGCTTTGCGCCCAAGAGTGAGCTTGCTTCGATCAGTCGCCGGTCGATCCCGTTCAGCGATAGCCACAGCGGATAGATCATGAACGGCATGTATGAGGTGACCAGCCCGACAAGCACGGCAAAGTCGCTGAACAACAGCCAGTCGACCGGCGCGCCGACCAAGCCGGCACTCATCAGGAAGCTGTTGATGGGTCCGGTGCGGCCCAGAAGCGTCGTCCAGGCGAAGGTGCGCAGGATATAGTTGACCAGGAACGGCACGGTGAACAGCAGCAACACGGCGCGCACCGCCGGCGGCCCGGCGCGGCGGCTGAGGAAGTAGGCGATGGGATAGGCGATGAGCAGGCTGATCGCGGTCACTTCGGCGGCCACGACCAAGGCCCGGCCGAGGACGATCAGTCGGTCGCCCTGGAAGAATTCGGCATAGGACTTCAGGGTGAAGTCGGGCTGGATTTTCGGCCCGACGCGCTTCCAGAAGCTGATGGCGAAGGTCAGCGCCAGCGGCACGAGCAGCAGGACGGTCACGAACAGGATCGGAACCGCCAGAAGCCCGTGCCGGATGGCGCCTCTAACCAGACTCACAAACTTTTATCCGCAGTCTGTATCCCCTTAGGCCGCCTTGAAGCGGGCCCACTCGGATTCATAGAGCTCCACATTGGTCGGCCAGCGATTCTGCCAGGTGCCGCCCTTGTCGAACTTGCTCTTCACATTCGCGTCGATCGCCGCGATCTTGTCGGCCTGCTCCTTGGGGAACTCGGCCGGGTTGTTCTTGGCGTATTCGGCCGCCTGCGGATTGGTCATGTAGCCGCGGGCGCCGGTGATCGTCGCCCCGTACCAGCCGCCGAGCATGAAATCCAGCAGCTTGTAAGCCGCCTCCTGCCGCTCGGGCGCGCGGTCGGCATTTTTGACGATGTAGGCCGCCATGGCCCAGAGCAGATAGCCTTCCTTGGGATCGGCATAGACGGCATCGACGCCCTTGCTCTTGGCGACGAACACCATGGGCTCCCAGCAATCCATGACATGGACTTCCTTATTGACCAGCAGGTTCACCGACTGCTCGAAGCTCGACCAGATGACGCGGAACTGGCCTTCCTTCTTCTTCTCGATCAGGAAGTCGATCACGGTCTTGAGCTCGCTTTCCGTGAGGTCGTGCGGCTTGTCGATGGTGGCGAGGCCGCTCTGCTTGAGATACAGCGCGGTCTTCTGGCCCGCGGTCGTGTAGTTGTCCTCGAGCGCGACATAGCCCTTGAACTTCGGATCGAACAGCGCGCCATAGGAATCGAGCGCGCCGCCGGTCGCTTCCGGGAGGTACGCGAAGGAGTCGCCCTGCAGCACCGACGGCACGCCGTAGATGCCGTCATTGTAGCCGATGAAGTCGAAGCCCGGCGTGCCCTTGGCGAGATACTGACCGATATAAGTGTTGGAACCCCAGTTCGGCATCTTCGAGGTGTCCAGCGCCTCGACCAGATCGTTTTCCACCAGCGGCTTCTGCATGCCGCCGACGATGTTGATGATGTCATAGGTTTGTGCGCCGCCGCCGGCCAGCAGCACATTCAGCACCGCCGATGGCGCATTGCCGAAGGCGACGAGATTGACGTTCCAGTCGGAGGCGGCCGTGTACTTCGACCAATCGCCGTTCGGATCTCCGACGCCGATATCGCCGAACTCGATGGTGCCGGCCGCGGCCATCGCCCGGCGCCAGGGCGCCAGACCGGTCAGGCCTGCGCCCGCCAGGGCCAAACTCTGTTTCAGCAGATCCCGGCGGCTTCTGTCATGATTGAGTGTAAGCATCTGTTGTTCTCCCCTCCCAGGTTTGAATTTGTGATTTCGGGGTGACTGTGCCGGGCATGCTTGCACCCGGCTCAAACAGCGTCAATACGGCGAGCGCCGCCTGCGCTTGTCGCTTACAGGGGAGCGCGCCGCGAAGAGGCTGGCGCGGCGGCCGAAAGACAATCGGATGAGTTGAGCGGCAGATGATCGGGATTGCCGGGCGTGACTTCGAGCGAATAGGCGCCGACCGGCCCTTCCGGACCATAGGGGTGGTAGACGAATTCGATGCGCTTGCTGGTCTGGTAGACATACCAGCAGTGATCGGCGCGGCTGGGGTCTTCGGGATAGCGGTAGCAGGCCAGGCCGTCGGCGATCCACCATTTGCCGGGGTGGGAGCAGCCGTCCCAATAGGCGGATCGGCCATCGGGGGCGTGATACTCGATCCACTCGTTGCCGTCGGCATAGATGCCGTGGATGGTCTGATTCCGAAGCAGGTCTGCCAGGGCCTTGTCGTCGGCGACGCGCTCCCGCGCCGGTTCCTGGGCGGACGCGGCGAGCGCGGCAAGGCTGAGCCATCCCATGACAGACACACCGGCGAGGGCCTGCCGGATCGCCTTATCGCGGCCGGCCGAAGGCGAAGGGCCCGATCGGTTTTGCATGGCTGCCATGAGCGTCCTTACCGGTTGGCGAGGGCGTTACTATATCGAAATCATGGGCGAAATGGGGCGTTTTCCCATCGGCCGAACGGCCGGGCCTTGTCGCTCGAAAACAAGGTTACGGCCCGGTTACTGCATACGCCGCCGACGCACCGGAAAGGGGCCGGAGATTTGCCGCGTTTGCCGACCGCGGCTATAATACGAGTTAATCCCAGCACTCCATTTTGTTGAAGCACCAGCGAGGATAGCGCCATGCAGCAAGCCGTTCGCAAACTGACCCCACCGCCGATCAAGGACCTGCGCCTGTTCCGGCAGCAATGCTACATCAACGGCAAGTGGGCCGATGCGGACTCCAAGCGCACCGTCGAGGTGACAAATCCGGCTACAGGCGAGGTGCTGGGCACCGTGCCCTTCATGGGCGCCAACGAAACCCGCCGGGCGATCGAGGCGGCGAATGCGGCTTGGCCGGGCTGGCGCAAGAAGACCGCCAAGGAGCGGGCGACCATCCTGCGCAAATGGTTCAACCTGATGATGGAGAACCAGGAGGATCTGGCGATCCTGATGACGGCGGAGCAGGGCAAACCCCTGGCCGAGGCCAAGGGCGAGATCGCCTATGGCGCGTCGTTCGTCGAGTGGTTCGCGGAAGAAGGCAAGCGCATCTATGGCGACACTATCCCGCAGCATCAGCCGGACAAGCGCATCGTCGTGATCAAGGAGCCGATCGGCGTGGTCGCGGCGATCACGCCCTGGAATTTCCCCAATGCCATGATCACGCGCAAGTGCGCGCCGGCGCTGGCAGCCGGCTGCCCGGTGGTGATCAAGCCGGCGACGCAGACACCGTTCTCGGCAACGGCGCTGGCGGACCTGGCCGAGCGTGCCGGATTCCCGCCGGGCGTGCTGAACATCGTCACCGGTTCCGCCAAGGAGATCGGCGGCGAGATGACCTCCAGCCCAATCGTGCGCAAGCTGTCCTTCACGGGCTCGACCGAGATCGGCAAGATGCTCATGCAGCAATGTGCTTCCACGGTGAAGAAGGTGTCGCTGGAGCTGGGCGGCAACGCGCCCTTTATCGTGTTCGACGATGCCGATATCGATGCGGCGGTCGAGGGCGCGATCATGTCCAAGTACCGCAACACCGGCCAGACCTGCGTCTGCGCCAATCGCCTGCTGGTGCAGGATAAGGTCTATGACGCCTTTGCCGAGAAGCTGACGGCGGCGGTCGCCAAGCTGAAGATCGGCGACGGCCTCAAGGGCGAAACCCATCAAGGCCCCCTGATCGACATGAAGGCGGTGGCCAAGGTGGAGGAGCACATCACCGACGCCGTCTCCAAGGGTGCCAAGGTGGTCGCCGGCGGCAAGCGCCATTCCCTCGGCGGCAGCTTCTTCGAGCCCACCATTCTCACGGAAGTCACGCCGCAGATGAAGGTGGCGCGGGAAGAGACCTTCGGCCCGGTGGCGCCGCTGTTCCGCTTCAAGACCGAGGAGGACGGCATCCGCCTGGCCAACGATACGGAGTTCGGCCTCGCCGCCTATTTCTACTCCCGTGATATCGGCCGGGTGTGGCGCACGGCCGAACAGGTGGAGGCCGGCATCATCGGCATCAACACCGGCATTATCTCCACCGAAGTGGCGCCCTTCGGCGGCATGAAGGAATCCGGCACCGGCCGCGAAGGCTCGAAATACGGCATCGAAGATTTCCTGGAGATCAAATATCTGTGCATGGGCGGAATCTAAGGATCTCCACCACGAAGTCACGAAGGACACGAAGAAGAATTCTCTATCTTTGTGCCCTTTGTGACTTTGTGGTGAACCTTCCTCTCGCCGATGCCTAAATACGACTACGATCTCTTCGTCATCGGCGCCGGATCGGGCGGGGTGCGCGCGGCGCGGGTCGCCGCCGGCTACGGCGCGCGGGTGGCCATTGCCGAGGAATTCCGGGTCGGCGGCACCTGCGTCATCCGCGGCTGTGTGCCGAAAAAGCTGCTCGCCTATGCTTCGCATTTCCACGAGGATTTCGAGGATGCCGCCGGATTCGGCTGGACTGTCAGCGAGGCGAAGTTCGACTGGGCGACGCTGATCGCCAACAAGGATCGCGAGATCGACCGCCTCAACGGCATCTATAAGAAACTGCTGTCAGACTCCAAGGTTGCGCTGCTGGAGTCGCGCGTGGCGCTGGTCGATCCGCACATGGTGGAAGTGGCCGGCAAGCGCATCACCGCCGAATACATCCTCATTGCCACGGGTGCCCGGCCCTCCATGCCCAAGGAGCCCGGCGCCGAGTTCGGCATCACCTCGAACGAGGCGTTTCACCTAAAGGAACTGCCGCGGCGCGTCGTCGTCGCCGGCGGCGGCTATATCGCCGTGGAGTTCGCAGGCATCTTCAACGGCCTCGGCGCCAAAGTGACACAGCTCTATCGCGGCGAGCAGATCCTGCGCGGCTTCGATGACGACATCCGCAATACGCTGGCGGCGGAGATGGGCAAGAAGGGCATCGAGATCCGTCTCAATACCATCATCAAGCGCACCGACAAGATCGCCGGCGGCTACCGGCTTACGCTCAGCGACGGCACGGTGCTGGAAACCGATCTCGTTATGTATTCGATCGGGCGCATTCCCAATACGGAAGGCATGGGCCTCGAGGCCGCCGGTGTCTCCATCGGCGGCGACGGGGCGGTGATGGTCAACGAGTATTCCCAGACCAGCATTCCTCACATCTATGCCGTGGGGGATTGCACCAACCGCCTGAACCTGACGCCGGTGGCGATTCGCGAGGGCCATGCTTTCGCCGAAACCGTCTTCGGCAAGCGGCCGACGGCGGTGGATCATCATAATGTGGCCAGCGCCGTGTTCAGCCATCCGCCCGTGGGCACGGTCGGCATGACCGAGGCCATCGCCCGCATCCATTGCGGCGCGATCGATATCTATCGCACGACGTTTCGGCCGCTGAAGCACACCCTGTCTGGCCGTGACGAAAAGACGATGATGAAGCTGATCGTCGACCGCGCCTCGCAGCGGGTGATGGGCGTGCATATGGTCGGGCTCGATGCGCCCGAGATCGTCCAGTCCATCGCCATCGCCGTGAAGATGGGCGCCACCAAGCAGCAGTTCGACGCCACGATGGCGGTGCATCCCACGGCGGCGGAGGAATTCGTCACCCTGCGCACGCCCCTGCCGGAGCCGCAGAAGAAGGCGGCGGAGTAGGGATCGCAGCCGCTACAGGCTCTCGAACTCCGCTTCGAAGGCGTTGCGGTAGCGCTCGCTCAGCTTCGGATCGCGATGCTGGAGCTCCATCGCGCGCAGGCGGCAATAGGCGAGCATGCGGTAGGAATAGCTGGGCCACAGCAGATCCAGGCGCTCGACGGTCACGGCGTCGTTATAGCGCCGGAGAAACTGGCCGTGATCGTCCGTGCTTAGGAGCGGACTCTTGGAGAGAATCTGAAACGCAGGCGAGAGAAAACCGTAGAGATCCTCGGCGGGATCGCCGATGCCGGGACAGCGCCAGCCGATCAGCCGCAAGCCGTCATTGCCCTGGATCAGATTGCCCGGCCCGGCATCGGTATGCACGAGCGTAAGGCGGCCGCGGGGCAGGGCGGCAGGGGGTACCGGTCGCGCGGCTTTGAGGCGTTGCACCCAGGTGTCCTCGAACACTTTCGCCAGCATCTGGTCGCCCTGATACAGGATCGCCCCGGGTTCGCTGGCCAGCGGGCGTAGACCCGCGGGCGACGCAGCGAGCTGGCGCCGGAAGAGATCGGCGACCGCTTCCACGCCGCCGCTCCATTGTTTGCCGGCGTAATGTTCATAGATCAGCATCGGCCGGCCCAGCCCCTGCATGTCGTTGTCGACCGGGAAGTATGCCACCAGCTCCGGCGCCACCTTTCGGCCTTTGAGGGCTTTGAGTGCCTCCGCTTCCGCGTCCGGCAGCATGGGGTACAGGCTTGCCTGCTGGCCGGCGTTGTACAGTTTCACCACCAGATCGATGCCGCCGGCTTGCAGCCGGAATACGTCGTTCCAGCCGGCACCGGGCAGCCGGGTCAGGACGGCCCCTGTTCCGGCCACGACCACACCGCGCCGCTCCAGGCTCGCGAGGATCTGCGACGCGAGCGGGTTATCCATTTGAATACAAGCAGTTAGTTGCGATCTCCGGAAGGAACATTGACGCTTTGCTGCTACCCGATTCGTTGAACTGGCGGCGGTTCCATCGTATATGCGTCACCTTTGCGCAGGACACCAGAGGAAGAGGCTCGCCATGAGCGGCAAATGGACGTTGGAAAGCTGGAGATCCAAGCCGATCAGCCAGGTTCCGGAATACCCCGACCAGGCCAAGGTGCAGGCCGTCGAGAAGCGGCTAAAGGCGCTGCCGCCGCTGGTGTTTGCCGGCGAGGCGCGGAATCTTACCGCGGCGCTCGGCCGCGTGGCCGAAGGGAAGGCATTCCTGCTGCAGGGCGGCGACTGCGCGGAAAGCTTCGCCGAGTTCAGCGCCAACAACATCCGCGATACCTTCAAGGTGCTGCTGCAGATGGCGGTGGTGCTGACCTTCGGCGCCGCCTGCCCGGTGGTAAAGGTGGGCCGCATGGCCGGCCAATTCGCCAAGCCGCGCTCGGCGCCGATGGAGAAGATCGGCGACAAGGAGCTGCCGAGCTATCGCGGCGACATCGTCAACGGCATCGAGTTCGAGCCGGCGGCGCGGACGCCCGATCCGGAGCGGCTGGTGCAGGCCTACAATCAGTCCGCATCGACGCTGAACCTATTGCGCGCGTTTGCGCAAGGCGGGTTCGCTGACCTCCACAAAGTGCATCGCTGGAATCTGGATTTCGTCGCCGAGAGTCCCCAGGGCGGCAAGTATGAAGCGCTGGCCGACCGGCTGTCGGAGACGCTGGATTTCATGGCTGCCTGCGGTATCAACTCGGAGACGACGCCGCAGATTCGCGAGACCGAGTTCTACACCAGCCACGAGGCGCTGCTGCTGTCCTATGAAGAATCGCTGACCCGCCAGGACAGTCTGACCGGCCGCTGGTACGACTGCTCGGCCCATTTCCTGTGGATCGGCGATCGCACGCGCCAGCCCGAGAGCGCCCATGTGGAGTTCATGCGCGGCGTCGAGAATCCGATCGGCCTGAAATGCGGCCCGTCGCTCGATCCCGACGAGCTGCTGCGGCTGATCGACGTGCTGAACCCGCAGAACATCCCCGGCCGCCTGACGCTCATTGCCCGCATGGGCCATGACAAGGTGGAGTCGAAGCTGCCGGGCCTGGTGCGCGCGGTGGAGCGCCATGGCGCCAAGGTGGTTTGGTCCTGCGATCCCATGCATGGCAATACCGTGAAGTCGGCGAGCGGCTACAAGACCCGGCCGTTCGACCGCATCCTGCAGGAGGTGCGCGCCTTCTTCGCCGTGCATCGCGCCGAAGGCACCCATGCCGGCGGCGTGCATTTCGAGATGACTGGGCAGAATGTCACCGAATGCATCGGCGGCGCCCAGGCCATCACCGACGAACAGCTGGCGGACCGTTACCACACCCATTGCGACCCCAGGCTCAATGCCAGCCAGTCGCTGGAGCTGGCGTTCCTGCTGGCCGAAGGGCTGAAGGCCGAGCGCGCGGCGGGCAACGGCAAGCGGCTGGCAGCGGCGTCGGCATAGGCGCATAACAACCGAGAATTGTTACAGGGGCGGCCCCGGCAAGATCGCTGTGCGATCTGCCTGAAGGCCGCCCCTTGCTTATGGGGGGAGGTGAAAGGGTATGCTGGCCATTGGCCCGCCTTTCACCTCGCATCCAAGCAATCAACATGCATCCCGATCTGAAGAATCTCTCCGCCTGGACCGATCACTACTTCCTGCGCACCAAGCAGGCGGTGGAGAAGTTCGGCGATCAGCGCGTCACCTATGCCGTGTTCATGCGCCGGCCCGTGGTTTCGGCGCCGCGGCTGGCGGTGGAGTGGCTGAAGGAGATCGCTAGGGCGCGCGACACGACCTTCGACATCCAGTTGAATTATCCCGAAGGTAAATGGGTCGGCGCCGGCGAGCCGCTTTTGTACATCACCGGCTCCTTCGCCGCACTGGCCGACACGGAGACGGTCTTCCTGATGAAACTGGGCCCGGCCTGCGTGGCGGCGTTCAACGCCTTCACCATGTGCGCCGACCTGCCGCAGGTGGAATTCCTCGCGATGGATGCGCGCCACTGCGCCGGCACGGAGATGGCCGACATCATGGC
>Ga0184612_10000109_pt1 | contig 37048 bp, 32 predicted proteins | sample PLM3_60_coex_FD_133163 | JGI IMG/M metagenome (GOLD analysis project Ga0184612, IMG submission 133163) | Groundwater sediment microbial communities from an aquifer in East River, Colorado, USA - PLM3_60_coex | ecosystem: Environmental > Terrestrial > Soil > Riparian zone | place: USA: East... | reverse complement strand
TCGATGAGCGCCTGGCGCTCGATCTCTTCGAGCGCGATACCGGTGGGCGGGATCTTGACCACCGGGCTCGCATCGCCCGACGGCTGGGTTGTGGACAGCTCGCCGAGACGCAAGTCGATGCTCGTGAGCAGCGGTCCTTCAGTCAGGAGCACCGCGCGCTCGATGGCGTTCTCAAGCTCGCGGATGTTGCCCGGCCAGTTGTAGCGCATCAGCAGCTTGTGCGCGTCGGGCGACAGGCCGTCGAGCCGCTTCTTCAGCTCGCCGGAGAACCGGCGCAGGAAGAACATGGCGAGCTGCTGGATGTCGTCCTTGCGCTCGCGCAGCGGCGGCATGTCGATCGACACGACATTCAGCCGGTAGTAGAGGTCCTCGCGGAACAACCCGTTGGCGACCATCTGCGGCAGGTTGCGGTTGGTGGCCGCGATGACCCGCACGTCGACGCGCAGCGTCCTCGTGCCGCCCAGGCGCTCGAACTCGTGCTCCTGGAGCACGCGCAGGATCTTCGCCTGCGTGTTGGCGCTCATGTCGCCGACCTCGTCGAGGAACAGCGTGCCGCCGTCCGCCTGCTCGAAACGCCCGACGCGCTGCTTGTCGGCGCCCGTGAACGCACCCTTCTCGTGTCCGAAGAGCTCGGACTCGAGCAGGTTCTCCTGGAGCGCCGCGCAGTTGACTTTGACGAAGTTGCGGCCGGCCCTGAGCGAGTTGTGGTGAATCGCGCCCGCGATGAGCTCCTTGCCGGTGCCCGTTTCGCCGCGGATGAGCACCGTGGTGTTGCTCTTGGCCACCTTCTTGACGATCGACAGCACGGACTGCAGCGCGCCGCTCGCGCCGACGATCCGGTCGAAGTCGTAGATGTCCTGCTGCGTGTGCCGGAGGTACTCGATCTCGTGTTTCAGCCGACGGTGCTCGATGGCCTTCTCGACCTTGAGCTCCATCTCTTCGATTTCAAACGGCTTCTGCACGTAGTCGAAGGCGCCGATCTTCATCGCCTCGACCGCCGTGTGTACCGAGCCGAAGGCGGTCATCAGAATCACCGCCGTCGTCGGATGGAGCGACTTCGCGGTGCGCAGGACGTCGAGACCGTCGCTGCCACCCATCTTCAAGTCGCTCAACACGACATCGTACTGCCCTTCGTGCAGCTTCTCGATTGCCACATTGCCGTTCGGCGCCTCGTCCACTTCGTGATGCGCATCCGACAACGCGCGGCCAATCCCGCGCCGCAGCGAATCGTGATCATCTGCCACCAGAATCCGGCCCATTGCTCAGCCCTCTCTCTAAACGTCCCTTCGGACACGTGAACTGCGAACCGCGAACCCCCAACTGCGAACGGCGAACTGCGAACCGCGTTACCGAAACAACTCGTGATCGCTTGAAACCGGCAGCGTCACGCGGAACTGCGTGCCCCCCGACGCCGGCACCTGGACGTCAATGCGGCCGTCGTGGGCGTTGACGATCTTGCGGACGATGGCCAGCCCGAGCCCGGTGCCTTGCGGCTTGGTCGTGAAAAACGGACTGAAAATGCGATCCACCACATCCGGCGGCACGCCGGGCCCGTCGTCGGTCACGTCGACCTGGACCATCGCGCCCACGAGCGCGTCGCCGCCCGTCGGCGCCTCTTCGTCTCTCTCGAAGGGGAGCTCGGTCGCGTGAATCCGGACCGAGCCGCGGCCGCTCATCGCCTCGAATGCGTTGATCAGCAGGTTCGTGAAGAGCTGCCGGAGCTGGTGAGGATCGCCCTGAATCGTCGCCAGGTCGCCGGGAATGGCCAGGGTCACGTCGACCTTGCCGCGCGGCGCGTGCGTGTCGGCCAGCGCGATCGCATCCTTGATGACGTCGAGGAGCGACATGTGTTCGACCTGCAGTCGAATCGGCCGCACGAACTCGAGGACCTCGAGCACGATGGCGTTGGCCATCTTCGCTTCCTTGATGATGTCGCCGAGGATCGTCTGCGCATCCTGCGATTCGGGAAGCTGGCGTTTGAGGATCCCCGCCATGACCTCGATGCCGGCGAGCGGATTCTTGACCTCGTGGGCAATGGCGGCGGCCATCTCGCCGAGCGCTGCGAGCCGATCGCGCAGACGCTCGCGCTCCTCGAGCTGCTCCACCCGCGTGAGGTCTTTGAAGAAGAGCGTCGCCCCCGTCAACCGTCCGCGCGAATCGTGTACCTGCGAGATCGTGTAGCCGATGACCTTGTTCGTGCTCTTCAGCCGGAGCTCGGCGCGATTGGGCAGATGCGCCAGGTCGAACGCTCCGGCGATGATGCGCGCCACTTCCGGCTGGCCCTGCAGGACGCCCGTGAACGGCCGCCCGATGTCGGACCGGCGCGCGGGGAGTCCCAGAATGCGGTAGGCGACGTCGTTCATCACGGCCACAGTGCCGTCGACGGTCACCGCCAGGACGCCGTTGCGGAGGCTCCACACCATGTCGCGATAGAAGTCCTCTGGCGCGAAGTTCCGCGCGCCCGCGGCAGTGGGCTGCGGCTTGCGAGCGCTCGCAGCAGTCGCCCGGGGGCGCGCAGAAGACGGCGGGCGTCGAGCGCCTTTGGGCTTTCGCGTAGGCAAGGCAGGATCGGCACCGAGGCGCTCCCGACCCGCGGGTGCCTCGACTGGCAATATTGTAATTGCGCGGTCCTGATCAGCCAAGCTCATTTCCATGTTGGAGTTACGGCGCCCGTCAGCCTTGGTCCCGGCCTGGTGAACGCGTGGCCGGTCCTCGGGCGTACTCCTCCTAAGGTCGGTGTGCGTGGGGGCAAACCGTGTGCCCCGGGGACTCGGGGCAGGGTGAACAGATTCCCTAATGTTTTGAGGCGGTTGGGGGCGAGTGGCGCGTTTCCGCGGGTTACAAATCTGACCAGCGATTACAATTCTGTTTGCAAGGCTTCCCACTGGTCCATGAGATCTCCCACCTCCCACATGAGTGCCTGGTGCCGGTCGATGAGGGGCTGAGCAGCCTCTCGGTTGTCGTAGAACCCCGGGGCAGACATCGAGGCTTCGATGGCTTTGATGGCGGTTTCCCGCTCGGCGATGCGCGCCTCGAGCTCCTCCACACGCCTGCGAAGCCCGTCGGTGGCCTTCTTGACCTTACGGGCCTCGGAGTCCCGCCGCTTGCGTTCGTCGTAGGACTCGGGGCCCGCAGCCTGCGGCTGCTCGTCAGAGGTCGGGGGCCGGAGGCCAGAGGCCAGTTTGGGGTCAGAGGCCAGAGGCCGGGACCCAGAGGTCGCGTGTGAGGCAGGAGCCGGACGCCGGAGCCGAGACGCCTGATTGGAGTCGGAAGCCGGAAGCCTGACGGCAGAACTCGGCTTTTTGGTGCCCCGAGGCCCCTGGCCTCTGGCTTCTGGCCGCGGGCCTCCGGCCTCCGGCCTCTGATTGGCTGCCTCTTCCCGTTGCTTGCGGCTCCAGAGCCACTCCTCGTAGTTGCCAGGGTAGAGCAGCGCCTGACCGTCGTGGATCTCGATGACCTTGCTGGCGAGCTTGTCGACGAAGTACCGGTCGTGCGAGACGAAGATCAGCGTGCCGCCAAAATCCTCGAGCGCTTCGAGCAGCACGTCCTTGGAGTCGAGATCGAGGTGGTTGGTTGGCTCGTCGAGCACCAGCGTGTTCGACGGACGCAGGAGCATGCGCGCGACGGCGAGCCGTGTACGCTCCCCGCCCGAGAGCACCCGCACGGGCTTGTCGACGTCGTCGCCCGAGAACAGGAATCCGCCGAGGATGTTGCGGATGCTCGGCACCATGTGGATGGGCGCGTCGCCGGCGAGCGTCTGGTAGACCGTGAGCGTCGGATCGAGCCGCGTCGCCTCGTCCTGCGCGAAGTACTGCATCACGACCTGATGCCCGTCGGTGCGGGTGCCGCTGTCGGGGGTCTCGACGCCGGAGAGCATACGCATCAGCGTGGATTTTCCGACGCCGTTGGGGCCGATGAGGGCGATACGGTCGCCGCGCTCGATGTGCACGTTGATGCCGTCGAAGACGCGACGCGAGCCGTAGGCCTTCGAGACGCCGCGCAGATCGAGAACCGTCCTGCCGCTTTTCGCGCAGGCTGGAAACGTGAAGTGAACGCGCTTCCTTTCCGGAGGGATCTCGATCGGCACGATCTTGTCCATCATCTTGATCCGGCTCTGCACCTGTGCCGCCTTGGTCGCCTGGTAGCGGAAGCGGTCGATGAAGGCCTTCATGCGCGCGACCTCTTCGTCCTGGTCGCGCTTCTGCTGGCGGAGCCGTTCCATACGCGCTTCACGTTCACGCAGGTAGCCGCTGTAGCTCCCCGGATAGTCCGTGAGGGTGCGCAGCCCGATGTCGGTGATGCGCGTCACGACCGCGTCGAGAAAGAAGCGATCGTGGGAGACGAGGATGACGGCGTGAGGGTAGTCGGCGAGATACTCCTCGAGCCAGTTTCTCGCCTCGAGATCGAGATGGTTCGTCGGCTCGTCGAGCAGGAGCAGGCCGGGACGGCCGAGCAGGAGCTTGGCGAGCGCGATGCGCATCTGCCAGCCGCCCGAGAATGTCTCGGTCGGCTTCTCCATGTCGTCTCTGGAAAACCCGAGACCACGCAGCACCGTGTGGATCTTCAGATCGACGCTGTAGCCCTCGAGCCGACGGAAGCTCTCCTGCAGCTCGCTGTATCGGCTGAGCATCCAAGCGTGCTCCGACTCCTCATTGTTGTCATCGGGGCCGTCGTCTGCGAGCCGATCTTCGATCGTGGCGATCTCGGCGCGCATGTCGAGCAGCGTCTTGAACGCCTGGCCCGCTTCCTCGATGAGCGACCGTCCGGAATGAAGAAGTCCGTCCTGCGGCAGATAGCCGATCGTCAGCCCCGCGGGCTTCACGACCTGCCCGGCGTCAGGCTCTTCCAGTCCCGCGAGCATCTTGAGCAGAGTCGTCTTGCCCGCGCCATTCGGCCCGCTGAGGCCGACCCGCTCGCGGTTATCGATCTGCCAGCTGACCGAATCGAGGAGGATCCGGTCGCCGAACGATTTGCTCAATGTGGAGAGCTGGATCATGGCAGGCGTCGAACCGTACTAGATAAACGTCCGATTTTAGCACAGGCCATCGGCGGCGTCGGTTGGCAGGGATGCACTGTAGAGTCGTATCAAGTGCTTTCATGCTCGCAATAATAGCTGGAATGTTGTCGCTCAAGGCATAGCCAGGGTGGCTCGACCCTCGTACGATCGGATGAGCTTGAGTGTGCGACGCTCGTACGAGCTTCGGATCCTCGCCTCGCTCGCGATCGTGCTCTCTATCGTGCAAGCGACGACCTTCGGGGTCGGTGCGTCGGCCGACATCATCGCCAGCGCGACGACAACCGCGAGCGCTCTCGTCCATCGACGTACCGCACTCGATGTGTCCACGCCGGTCCTGCAGTTTCACGTGACCGACGGCAGCCAACACGCCGAGGCCTTTCTGACGTTCGCGGCCGCCGCAAGGACGACGGCCACCGGTGAAGTGTTGCTGGTGCTGGGGGCGCCTTCGGAGATGCCCGGGATGACGCTGACTGTTGTCGGTGGGACCGAGGGGGCCGTTTCGGGCGTCGTCGCTCGCGGCGGCACCACCGTTGTGGTGCGATGGGTTGGGGGTGGTCGTCGAACCGGTCGCCTGCAATTCCAGCTGCGCGCGGCGCCGGGCGTCTATTCCATCCCGGTCACCTTCCGGCTCGACGCTCTCTGACTACCCATAGTTTCTGCCCGCGGGCCCTCCCCAGCTCCAGGGCGGCGGCCTCCGCATCGGCACGCGACGTATAGCGCCCCAACCGTACCCGATACGGCGCATCGGGTTCTGAGGCTGGTGGCTCGAGGATGTAGGCCGGCAAGCCTGCCGCCTTCAGCTCGCTCAGTGCGGCCCTCGCGCGCGAGGGGTCGTTCAACGCGATCACCTGAACAGCAAAACCATTCGAGGATCCGTTCGGTTCGACGGAGGGTCTCGTCGTCGATCTGGCCGTTGCCCCGGGTGCCACTGCGGAGGTGTCGCCTCTGATAGCGGTCGTTGGCCGGCGTTCGGCGACCGCCGGACGGCGTGCAGCCTGCGGCGTTGCGTTCGGCGGTTTGCCCGGGGTCGGCGCGAACATCTTGCGGAGCTCGGGCCGCTGCTGAATCGTGACGAGGAAGAGGACGTCGGTTGTCGGTTGCGCTCGCGTCAACGAGAAGGGGATCTCGGCGGGGCCGGATACGACAGCGCCATTCGGGAGTGAATCGACCAGCAGACCGAGGGTGTGGTCCCCACTTCGGACCGCCTCGAATCTGAAACGCCCTTTCCGCATCTGCTCCGAGCGAGCGCCCGCGTCGAGCACGAGGACTGCGCCGTCGAGCGCCGTGTCCGCCGCATCTTCGATTCCGTTCTGGTTGGCATCGAGCACGACCTTGCCGGAGATGGCGTTGAGAGGCACCAGCCCGAAGGCGACATGCTTGGTCTCGCCGCGGCCCAGTTGCAGTTGTACTTGCGGAATCGATGGAGGATCGAAATCGACCGACAGCGTCGAGATATCGACGCCCACCTGTTGCACGCCGATGGGGACATTGATGAACGCAAAGTCACCCGCGCGCGAGGTCGTCGCGTTTCCCAGATTCATGAGGCGAATCGGGATGTTCTCGAGGAGGACTTCACCCGGGTCCTGTTGGCCGTTCGCGTTCCAGTCGCTGAACACCGTACCTGCGATCGAACCGGTGCCGCCGTGGCGCGCCATCGACGTCAGGACCGACGTGGGCAGCCGCGCAGAGCCCGTCTGGAAGCTCCGCGTGACCCGCACGCTGGACCTCGAGATCCATGAGGCAGCCGTGGCGGTCGGAGGCGCCAGGCGGTCGGCGTTGATGTTGACTCCGATGACCGTGTTTCGCGCGATCTCGCCGTTCACCCCGATGTTGAACGACTGTTGAGGGACGACGAAAGTGTTCAGCACGTCGACGTTCCGGCTGACAGTGCCCTCCGCTCGCAGCCACAGGCTCCGTTGGAGCATTTGCGTCTGTCCCCCGCCGCCAAGTTGCAGGAAGTTGCTCCCACCCCCGTCGCGGCTGAGCGTTCGCGTCGCGACGATGTTGCCAAAGATCTGCGACGTGCGCTTGAGCGTGAGGAAGAGATGCCCCGACGCGTCGTCCACCGTGTAGCTTCCGGCGAGGCTGGCCGCTTCCACGTTCTCTCGGCGCGAGTAACGCGTCAAGCCGCTGATGGGACCGGCGGTGGTCTGCCACTCGGCAGTCATGACGCCCGTGTCGCTGGCGCTCGTCAACCCGGTGTCCACCACGCGCGAGCGACGGTCGCCGATCTCGACGCGCAGGGCGACGCTCGAGCTGGCGCCGACCGGTGCTCTGACGCCTGCAAAGCCGCGTGTGCCGTCGTTGGCCGTGGTTGCGCGCACGGGCGGCGGCGCCGGCGTGGGGTCGAGGTTCGAGCGGAACGCTTCCCATCCTCCGAACACGCGCAGGCGTGCGAAGGCGTCGTACTCACCCGCAACGTAGAGGCTCTGCCGGTCCGTCAGCGGCTGGTTCAGGATCGGCAGGTCGCCGGGCGAGAATCGCGACGCGTTGATCTGCACCCAGCCTCGCGGCAGCAGCAGGCTCGCACCGGCGAGACCGGAGCCGTCCAGTTCGCGCGCGGCTGCGCCGCGGCGTCGATAGGACACGACGCCGCCATCGCCGACGAGCTGCAGCGCTGGCGTGACAATCCACCGAGCGGCCACACCGCCCTCGTCGCTCTCCTCGATTGTCGAGTGGTATTCCTTCAGATCACCAGTGCGTACGCGTGAGGCGCGCGTCGAGAGGTCGAGGCGATCCGTCGCTTTGTAGCTCGCGCGTCCGAGGGCGATGTCTTGATCGAGCGTGTCCGCATCGCTCCCATACAGGTTTCGCCACGCCGTCGTCCGGCCCACAACCACGCCAATGCTCGTCCGCGGCGACCGTCCGTTCACGGCCCCTCCGGCAAACGTCAGCGAGGGCGCCGAGAGGTTGGCGAATCGGTAGTCGCCGATCGCCGGCGAGAAATAGGTGTCGCCGGCCTCCAGGGACCAGGACAAGCCACGGTACTTCAGGTCCCGGACGCCCACGAAGGTCCTGCCGAGGTGCGGAACGTCGCCGCGGCGCGTGCCGCGCAGATCGATCTGGAACGTGCCGAACCGTGTTCCGGGCTGGAGCCAGCTCACGCCGAAATCCGGTTCGAGCGAAGACTGCGTCCCGATCCGCCGAGAATCCCCCTGGATCACTTGAGTTGCGGCCGTGACTTGCACCGAGCCTTGCTGCGCGGCACCCTGGGTCGGAATCAGCGCGGCAAAAACCGTGCAGACAGCCAGGGCCCGGCTGTGCCCGCGCATGGGGGTTACCGCTCGACCTTGAGGGTCGTTTCCCCGACGATCACCGCCGTCTGGCCGACATCGATCTTGAGCTCGACCCGATAGTCGCCCGGCGGCAACCCGTTGGTCGATTCGCCAGTGGATACGGCGACGTCGCGTTCGCTCTCGGGCAGGACTGGTACGTCGGGAACTGGCACCTGCCGTACGACGGCGCCACTCTTGTCGTACAGGATCATCGTGCCTTTTGTGCGCACCGACCGTCGGCTGACGTTCTTCAGCGTCGCAACAACTTCGGTTTCTTCCCTCGTGCGGACTTGAAGGTCGGTCAGCTCCACTGCGGCAGGGGGTTGTCCGGCCTGACCGGCTTGCGCAACGTGCACGTAGATGAGCGTCGCGATCCGGCTCCTGACCGTCACCTGTTTCGCAGGAACGGCGGAGTCAGGCTCATTGGGCGTGAAATCAAGGAGCAGCCCCGTGCGGTACCCGGCCGCTTCGGTGCTCTGCGGCACCGTCACTGTGAACCGCACCGTCCCCTGACGACCACCCTCGATGATGAACTCCGGCGGGGCGAAGCGGACCCAGCCGCTCGCGGTGAACGCCCGCGCCGGTCCCGGTTCCTCGAATTGCGGCGCGCCGTCGCGCGAAAGGTACCAGTCGGCAAGCGACGCCTTGACGCGGACCGGTTGGGTGCCGACATTCGTGAGCGTTACCGACTGCGTGTTCGATCCACCCGGGAGTGCCTGCACTTCGACCCGCAGTGGGGACGCTTCGATCGACACTTGCGCCGCGGCGGGTCGGGGGGCCAGCGCCGCGCCGACCGCCAGTGCGGCGGCAGTGACCCAGCGTCGCCGCGTCCTCACGGTGTGCTCAGTGTGAAGGTGAGAGTCTGGAGGTAGATCCCTGCGTCGTAGGTCCATGAGTTCGTCAGTCGGAACGTCACTGTTCCCGTCGCCGTCGGATTCGCGTTGCCGTTGCCCGACGCCAACGTCTGCGCCTGCGTGCTGCTCATCGTTCCCGCGCGGAACGGCGGCGCGGGCGTTGCAGCCCAGGTCACCGCCGACACCGGGATTCGCGACTGTCCGGAGACGAGATCGCCCGAGGCCTGCACCGTGAGCAGCCAGGGACGATTCCCGTTTCCGCGGACGCGATACTCCACCGTCACCGGCGCCGCGCTCAGCACAGGCGCGGTATCGGGGTCCGTCGTCGGAAACGTCACGATCAACGGGCTGATCGTGAGGTTCAGCTGCTGGGCACCCGCGACCTCTGGAGCCGCCAGGAATCCCAGGATCAGCAGGAGGCGGCCCGTGCGCCATAGTGTCAGACGTGTTCTTGTTCTCGCACTCACGGTGACGCCAGCGTGTAAACGAGCGTCGCCGAGTAGGTGCCGGTCGGATGCGTCCACCGATTCTCGAATCGATAGCTCTGCGTGCCGACCCTTACGCCCGAGCCCGTCCAGCGCCCCACGAGCTGCGGCGCGCTGCGGCTCAATGTTCCACCGGCAAACCCAGGGCCCGTCACGGTCCACGTCATGAGCGACGCTGGAAGCACCGTCACGCCGGACCGCAGGTCATCGGTCGACTGCACGGTCAGCGTGACCTGCGAGTTCCGCTGGACTCTGGCCCGCACCGTGATCGTGATGCTGACCGGCACGCTCGCCACGAGTGGCGTCGTCGTCGGGTCCGCGTCCGGGTACGTCACGCTGGTCGCAGAAAACGAGAGACGCGCCTGAGCCGGAAGATTGACCAGCAGAAGCGCGGTTCCTCGCTGGGCCTCTATGGCGACCGCAGCGAGGAGCATGACCGCCGACGTGACGAGCGCGGTGTGCATTCAAGAAACGCTGCCCCCGGCGCCGAACTGCGGCATCGCAGTGAGGCGCCGGCTCTCGCGTTTCTGGTTATCGGTTATGGGCTCGTCAGCGTGTAGGTCAGCGTGACGACGTAGTTGCCCGGAGCGTAGGCCCAGTCGTTGACGAGCGTGTAGGTCTGGGTGGCGTTGTGCGCCCCCGGTCCCGTCCAGCTGCCCACCGGTTGCGCCGTTGCGCTGCTCATTGTGCCAGTCGCATTGAAGCCCGCGCCACCGGCCGTGGCCCACGTCAGGTTCCCGATCGCAATCGAGTCGCCAGCCGAGACGAAGTTTCCGCCCGCCTGGACCGTCAGCGACACGCCCGCGCCCACCGCGACGCGCGCCAGCGCCTGAACCGTCAACCCTGCTGCGTTGATCGTCGGGCTGACAAACGGATCAGTGTCCGGGAAGTTGATGGCGCCCGTCAGCGTGATCCGGCCCCGGGCCGCGACTACGGCCGTGGCGTTGATGTTCTGCGTGGCCAGCTGCGCGTACGCCGAAGTCGACGTGAGCAGTACGACCGCCGCGGAGAGTCCTACTTTCCAGAGTGTTTTTCGCATGTGACGTCGCTCCATTCAGATACCTTCCGACTTTTGCGGAAGTGGGGCCATGTCCTCCTATTCAAAAACAGCACTCTAGAGGACTCTATACGACATTAACGAGCTCTATTGTAGGGTATGGCGCTTCAGCCCGTCAACCCTAAAACCACGCCAGGTCGTGGAACGCCAGACTTTTGTAGGAAAACGGCGTGAAATGCAGTGCAGAAGTGTGACGTGGCAACCCGGCTATTCGCCGAGCGCTTTGGCCGCGGCGGCCAGCACGCGCGGCACCCGGAAGGGCTTGGTGAGGTAACCCGAGACGCCGAGATTCACCGCCTCGATCGCGCTCGCCTCGGTGGAGAACCCCGTGATGATGATCACGGGGATGTCTGCCTTCAGGCGCCGCGCTTCGCGGACCACCGTCAGACCGTCGATGCCGGGCATCTTGAGGTCGGTGATGAGAAGGTCGTAGGGAATGATGCGGAGCCGCTCGAGTGCAGTACGTCCGTCGGGCGCGAGGTCCACGTCGTATTCGGCAAGCGCGAGAGTCTTCGAGAGGAGATCGCGAATCGCCGCTTCGTCGTCTACGACGAGAATGCGAGGCCGGCCCGCCGCTGGCGCTGCCGCGCGCGCCGCCCCCGCGTTGCCACGGACCTGGCGCGGACGCTGACTCTCGAGCCACGCGTCGATGTCCCGCTTCCGGAAACGCCACTGGCGGCCCACGCGGACCGCCGGAATCTTGCCCGCCTTGATCAGCCGGTAGACGGTTCGCAGATTCACCTGGAGATACTCGAGTACCTCCTCGGTCGTCAAAAAACCTTCTTCGGCCATATCGGACGCACTCTACCAGACTTGAGCGCCGGGCTGATCTCAGAAGCGAGGCTCTCCCAACCTCACGTCTGCTCCGCGCCGGGCAGCTCGATCGTGAACACCGCACCGTGCTCCCCGTCATTTGCCGCGTGTATCGTTCCGCCGTGTTCCTGGACGATGCCATAAGTGATGGCGAGTCCGAGTCCCGTACCTTGTCCGACCGGCTTGGTCGTGAAAAACGGATCGAAAATCCGGGGCAGCGTGTTTGCGGCGATGCCGGGCCCGGTGTCGCGAATCGTCGTGATGACGCGGCGGTCCCGGCACGTCGTCGAGATCACGATGGATCCGGCGAGCCCGGTCCCGGCAATGGCGTGCTCGGCGTTGATGAGCACGTTCAGGAACGCCTGCTGCAGGAGCAGCGGATCGCCGAGGACGACCGCGCCGGCTTCTTGCTGGTCGCGGACGAGGTCGATGCGCGCGCGCGCGAGCTCCCGGCGGCGACCGGCCACGACTCGCGAGAGCACACGATCGATGCGCAGCCTGCGACGGATGTTGCGCTGCGAACCCGAGAACGTCAGCAGGTTCTGAACGATCTTGGCCGCGCGATCGGCCTCGCGGTAGATCCGCCGAAGGTCGCGGCGCAGCGCCCGGGTCTTTTCAGACGATGCGCCGGCTGGCGCCGGCGCGACCATCAGCAGCTCGAGATGGCCCAGCACGCCCTGCAGCGGGTTGTTGATCTCGTGGGCGATGCCCGCGACGAACTGGCCGAGCGACGCGAGCTTCTCCGATTGTGCGAGCTTCGTGCGGAGCGCCTCCTGTTCGGCTTCGAGCCTGGTCTGTCGCGTGACGTCCCGCGCGACGAGGACTGTGCCGACGGGCTCCCCATCCTCGTTGATGAGCGGCGTCATCGTCACCACGAAACTGCCGCCGAGGCCCGCATGTTCGAGCGTGCGGACGCGCTCGGTGGCGAGCTCGGCGTCCGAGGCCGCCGCCCACTCGGCCAGGTCGGATCCCACGAGCTCGCCGAGCTGACGCTCGAGGAGCTCCGGGCGCGGCCGTCCCAGCCGCATCGCAAACGCGTCGTTCATCTGGACGACGCGGTGCGAGCCGTCGGTCACGACAACCAGGTCGAGGAGCGAGTTGAACGTGTCCTCGAGCAGACGGCGCTGGCGCAGCATGTCCTCGAGGAGCTGAACGTTCTCGATGCCGGCCGAGAGCTGCCGTCCGAGATCCCCGGCGAGGTCGAGCCGCTGCTGATCGTTCAGCTCGTCGGAGACCGCACCCTCGACGACGAGCGTTCCGAGGGCGCGCCGCCAGCCGCGCAACGGTGTGACCAGGACCGGTTCCGGGCGCTCGTGAAGGATCTGCGGGTGGTCCAGGCGCAGCCCGCGCGCCGCCGCCTCTACCAGATCGCCGACGGCCACCCGGTGTGCGCCGCCGATGTACGCCGCGTCGGAGGAAGCGACGAGCCAGAGCTCGCGCGCGCGGCGGTCGTGCAGCCAGACCGAGGCGCGCCGAGTGCCGACATGGCTGTTGAATTCGTGGAGCACGCCCTCGATCGCGGCTCCGAGGCCGTGCGCCGAGGAGACGCCCCGCCAGAACGTCCGGGAAAGCTCCCGGAACGCGGGCTGGGGGGGCGGCTCGGGCTGGCCGACGCCCGATGAGGGCCCAGATGGAGGCAGAGTCGGCGGCGTCATGAGTGGGCGCGGGCCGAAGGGCTCCGCAGTAGCCGAGGCATTCTAAGGTGTTGAAGCGAAAAGGTAAAATGGAGGTCCGACCGGGCAGGGGGGGCGTGTCGTCTAAAGAGTCAGAACGCCCGCGGATCCGGCGCGGCCTTTAATGAACGCGCGAACGGGGTGAGCGCGCTGATTAATGATGAGTGACGAAGAGCTGGTCGCCCGCTCGCGAGGGGGTGATCAGGACAGCTTCAACCAGCTCGTGTTGCGCTGGGAGCGGCCGATCTATGCCCTGGCGTACCGCGTGATCGGGCGCGAGGAAGAGGCTCGCGATGTCGCTCAGGAAACCTTCCTTCGCGCGTTCCGCGCCCTCGGCGGGTTCAAAGGCCAGGCGAAGTTCTCGTCGTGGCTCTATCGCATCACGCTGAATCTCTGCCGCGACTGGATTCGGCGCGAGCGCCGTACGCCCATCGTGCAGGCGCCGGAAGGCGTCGACCTCGTCGAGCTGGCGGGCGAGGCTGTCGGAACCGAATCGATCGATGAGCTGGTGTCGCGCAAGGAGCTCGGACGTGCGGTGGCAAAGGCCATGGCGCTCCTCCCCGATGAACAGCGGACCGCGATTATCTTGAAGGAGTACCACGGGCTGACCTTCCAGGAGATCGCCGATCTCCTGGATTGCCCGCTGAGCACGGTGAAAACACGGCTGTACCAGGGGCTGACGGTCCTGCGCCGGCACCTGCAGCAAGCCGACGTCGAGTCCGCGCGAGCGCGGAGCGCAGGAACGCTGGACCCGGTCATCGACACACGTGTGTAGGGTCGGTTCGCGGCAACGGACACGAACGAACGCAGGTACCGCGAACCCAGGTAACGAACATAGAAGAGACAGCAACCATGTGCGACAAGGAACTTCTTCTCGGGTATCTCTACGACGAACTGCCGTCCTCGGATCGGCAGGCTTTCGATCGGCATCTGGCATCGTGCGCCGACTGCCGTGAGGAAGTGGACCACCTGCGCGGCACGCGTACGCACCTGATGTCGTGGGCCCCACCGGAGCCGGATCTCGGCTTCCATGTCGTGCGCAGCGCGACGCCCGTGCCGCCCGCGCGCTGGTGGCGCACGTCGCCGGCGTGGGGACTTGCGGCGGCGGCGCTGCTCACGCTGGCCGTGTCTGCCGCCATTGCCAATGTCGAAGTCAGAGCTGGAAGCGACGGGGTCGTCGTGCGGACCGGCTGGAACCGTGACGCCGCCGCGCCGAGAGAGGCGCCGGTGGTGCTCTCGACCGGGGCGTCCGATGTCGAGCTGAAGCGGGTCGAGGCGCGCCTCAAGGACCTCGAGGGCCGGCTCGTGGCGCGTCAGGCCCCGACGCTCGTGCCTCTGAGCGTCAGCCGGATGTCGGATGCCGACATCGTCCGGTTCGTGCGTCAAACCGTGAGCGACAGCGAGCAACGCCAACAAGGCGTCCTCGCGCGTCAGATCCTTCAGGTGAACCGCGACACAGAAACGGCCCGTCGCGCCGACATCGACCGTCTGCTGGTGGCCTATCGTGAACTGCAGGGAACCAACTTCCAGACGTCGCGCAGTGTGAAGGCGCTCGAGGACCATTTCATGCGGGTCGGATTGCAGCGCTAGATGGGTTTAAGGGGTGTGATCGTGAAAAAAAGAATCCTACTTGCCGTGATCGTGACGTTGGCCGTGCCCGCGCTTTCGCAGGCGCAGGGCCAGGGCCGATCGCGCGACGAGCAACGCCGGCGCAACCAGATTCGGATCATGGAGGGCGTGCTCGTCCAGGCCGTCCGGCTCGGCGCCGAGGAAGTCAGCACCGAGATTCAGCGCTTCGAGCCGGCCGGGGTTACCGTCCTCTCCGGCGTACCTCGAGCGCGCGGCTTCGTGCTCGACGGCTACGGCGTCTTCTTCGACGTGGAGATCCCCGACATGAACCAGAGCGTGATCTGGTCGATGATGAACGTGCAGCGCGACCGGCAGGTGGGGAACGCGCTCGATTCGCTGCGGACTGCGCTCGAATCGATGCCCGACGGTCCCCCCCGTCAGCGGGCGCAGATGGACCTGCAGCAGCTGATCAAGACCGTCGGCCCCGGCATGCCGCCGCGCGGCCCACAGGGACAGCCCGCGCCGGCGCCCGGCCAGGTCAGCGCGGCCGCCGCGATGCCCGATCCCAACGTCCTCTACTCGGACGCCGTCAAGGGCGCCCTCATCGACGTCATGCTCGATCACAGTCTGCAGATGAACCTCGGTGCCGACGAGTGGCTGACCGTTGCGGCACGCGCCAGCGAGGGCCCTATGCCTCCTGCGGGTCTCTCGGACGTCATCACGATCGTGCTGCGCGTCAAGGGGAGTGATCTCTCGGTCTACCAAGCGGACCCCGCAAAGCGGGACGAGATTCGTCAGCGGGTGAAGGTGGAAGCCCGAGTGTTCTGATCTACAATCCCCGCATGCCGGTTCAGGTCCGCTCCTTTCCTGGAAAGGAAAGGAGGTTCGTCGCGACGTGCGTTCTCCTGTTGGTGCTCGCTGCCGCCGCCTCCTGCACCCAGTCCGTTGACTTCAAGCAGACACTCCAGATCACCGACGTCTCGGCCGGCTGGTACGACTTCGGCATAGTCGACGGCAAGAACAAGCTCGTGCCGAGCCTTACGTTCCGGATTCGCAAGCCTGCCGACGTCCGCCTGGGTTCGGTGTCGCTCAACGTCCACTTCAAGAAGATCATCGACCCTGCGAAGCCTGGCAAGGACGGAGAAGAGGAGCTGGACGAAGTGTTCCTGCAGAATGTCGAGTTCACCGACGCCATACAGACGGCGCTGCTGACGGTCCGCCCGCAGACGGGCTTCACGGGGGATCCGCCGCTGACACGCGCCGAGATGCTCCAGCACCGCCTGTTCCAGGACGTGCGCGCCCGGGTGTTCGCCAAGCAGAGCTCGACGACGTGGATCGAGCTGCTCGTGCACGACATTCCGCGCACAATCCTTACGAAATAGCGCGAGCTTCCTCATCCAGGCTTCCTCTTCACAAATAAAGTGGCGCAGACTCAAACGGCAGCCCGCCTCTCGACGCCCCCCGCCGAGCCTCAGGTACTCGCTCGGCGCCTCGGTCCGTTCGATGCCGCCGCGATCATCGTCTCGAACGTGATTGGCGGCGGGATTCTGTTTACGCCGCCTCAGGTCGCGGCCAGCGTGCAGAATCCGTGGTTGTTTCTTGCGACGTGGGCCGCGGGCGGCCTTCTGGCGTTCGTGGGAGCCATGGCGTACGCAGAGCTTGCGGCCGTCAGGCCCCGCGCGGGCGGCGAGTACGTGTACCTGCGCGCGGCGTTCGGGCGACTCGCGGCGTTCTTGACCGGCTGGACGTCTTTTGTTGCGGGCTTCTCCGGCGCCATCGCCGCGAGCGCCGTCGTGCTTGCTTTCTACGTCGGGCGATTCGTGCCTGCCGCCAGCGATGAGACGCCGCTCCTCGTCGTCCCGCTCCCGTTCGTGCCCCTGACCGTCTCGCGTCAGTCCATTGTCGCGCTCGCCGCGATCGGTCTCATGGCGTGGATTCACCTGCGAGGCGTCGGGCCGGGCCGACTCGTGATGAACATCCTCGCCAGCTTGAAGGTGTCGGCGCTGCTCATCTTCATCGCGCTGGGCCTTACGCTCGGCGCTGGCTCGGCGTCGAACCTCGTCCAGGCAGCCGCTCCGGTTTCCTCGGGTGCGTGGCTGCTGGCGCTCATCCCGGTGATGTTCACCTACGCTGGCTGGAACGCCGCGGCGTACGTGGCGGAGGAAATCCACGAACCCGGACGAAACGTACCTCGCGCCCTCGCGCTCGGCACACTCGCTGTCGTGGCCATCTATCTGGCCCTGAACGTGCTGTTTCTTTACGTGCTGCCGGTCGAGGAGCTCGCGAAGGTTCAGGGCAGCGTACTCGACGTCATCGCCGACCGGCTGCTGGGCGTCCGCGCCGGAGACGTCATGGGCATCGTCTCGATCATCAGCATCGCGGCGAGTATCAGCGCCATGACGTTTGCCGGACCGCGCGTGTACTACGCGATGGCGCGCGACGGCCTGTTCTTCCGGGGAGCCGCCCGCATCCATCCCCGGTATCAGACGCCGGCCGCGTCGATCGTCGCGCAGGCGGTCTGGAGCGGCCTGCTCGTCCTGTCTGGCGGCGCGAGGGCGCTCACGACTTACACCGGGTTTGCAGTCGTCTTGTTCTCCGGCGTGGCGGTCGTCTCGCTCTTCGTGCTGCGCCAGCGCGAGCCCGACGCGCCGCGGCCTTTCCGCGCGTGGGGCTATCCCATCGCGCCCGCGATCTTCTCGATTGCCAGCCTCGCGATCGTCCTCAACGCGCTCTGGGCCGATCTCGTGATCCCCATCGGGACCGGCGCGCCGTGGGGCCCGGCCGCCGCCGGCCTGATCATCATCGGCCTGGGTGTGCCCCTCTACTTCTTCTTCAGCCGCCGGCGCTGACCCCGCGATCCCTCGAGAGCGCCCAGAGCGTCAGTAGCGCCAGGGCTCCGTCCGACGCCGCGAAGAGCAGGAATGCGCTCGGCGATCCCCGGAAGATGTAGTCCAGCAGAAACGTCATGGCGCCGGCCCCCTTGAGCAGCGGCCCCATGACCCACAAGTAACCTCGGTAGCGGGACGGGTCGCGCCAGGGGAAATAGTAGCCCGCGCCCACAGCCATCAGAAACAGGCCGTTCAGATCGGAGAAGATACGTGGGTTGGCGGGCGGGACGCCGAACAGGGATGCGAGCGCATCAGCTGCCAGCAACAGAAAGGCCCCTACGAAAAAATCGTAGAGGCCTGAAAGTGCTGCGACGAAAGACAGCATACGGTTCGCAGAGTGTAACCGCGACCGCTCGGAAACGGCCTTACTGAATCCGCTTCATCTCTCCCTTGTAGGTGACCGTCTCGCCCGGAGTGATGAGCACCTCGAACTGAAGCGGTTCGAACCCGTCGGCTTTCAGCTCGACTCGATGGCCGCCGCCTTCGAGCCCCAGCTTCTGGAACGCGCCGTCGTAGCTGTCCACAACACCCACGAAGTAGCCGTCGATGTAGACCTGCGCCTGCTTCGGACTGATCTTGAGCCGCAGCGACCCGTTGTCGCGGTACGACTGGCTCACGGAGTACCCGCCGCCACCACCGTAGCCGGGATCGCCATATCCGTAGCCGTAGCCGCCGCCAAAGAACGGGTCGTAATACAGATACCCGAGGCCGTAGCCGTAGCCAGGCCCCCAGAAGCCCCAGGGGTAGTACGGATAGTACGGGTAGTAGATGCCGCCTCCGCCCCCGCCCGCCGGCGGCACGGTGCCCCGCTCAACAACTTCACCCGTGATCGGACGGCCATCCCGCGGACGGCTGTACACGGGGACTGCCCTGCGTGAGGGACCTGAGTCGTCGGAGCCAGACGACGCGGATCGGCCGGAGGCCGTGCTCCCGCCGCTGCGCGTCGAGCTGCCACCGCTGCTTCCACCGCTCCGGGGGGTCGCCGTACCGGTGCTGGTGCTGCCGCCCCGTGGACGCGACGATTGCTCATTCGACCGGGAAGGCGCTTCGAACGACGACCAGGTCGAGGGGGTCGATGTCGTCGACGAGGGTGCCGTCCAGCCCGAGCCCGACACGCTCCCCCCGCCGCCGCTCGAGCTGCTGCTGCCGCCGCTCGCTCCGCCTCCGTCGCCGCCTCTGGGCGTCGCAGTTCCGCCGCCATCTCCGCCGCCGCGGGGCACGGCCGAGCCGGTCGTATTCCCGTTTGACGTCCGATCCTGTGCCGCGGCAAGCCCTGAGAGGGGCAGGCCGGCCACCGCGAACGTAATGGCAAAGGTGACGAAGAATCTCTGGCGAGTCATGACGCCTCCGAGACGTGTTTAACGGACGGATCTCTAACGTATCAGCACGCAACAGACCTGCCAGCCGGACGAGTTGGAAACCGGCCTGTTCTCTGATTCTACGCCATCGGCGTTTCCTCGGGTGTCCTTTTCAGAGTCCAGTGGCGTCACTGACTGAGGCCATAGGGCCAGAGGCCAGGGCCAGAGGTCATAGGTCCTGGCCTTCGGTCTCTGGCCTCTGGCCTCTGATAGACTCGGGAACCAGCCTATGTTTCACGCCACAACGGTCCTTGCCGTCCGTCTTCGGGACGAGACGGTGATGGCCAGCGACGGTCAGGTCACGTTTGGCGATACGGTCGTCAAGCAGAACGCCCGCAAGATTCGACGGCTCTACAACGACCGGATCCTGGCCGGCTTTGCCGGCTCGGCGGCAGATTCGTTCGCCTTGTTCTCCCGCTTCGAGGCCAAGCTCGAGCAGTACCGCGGCAACCTCGAGCGATCGGCCGTGGAGCTGGCGAAGGACTGGCGCACCGATCGCCTGCTTCGGCGCCTCGAGGCGATGCTGATCGTCATGGACGCGAAGACGACGTACCTGCTGTCGGGCACAGGCGATCTCATCGAGCCCGACGATGGCATCATCGCGATAGGATCGGGTGGAGCGTATGCGATGGCGGCGGCGAAAGCGCTGGCGCGCCACACCGACATTCCCGCGAAGCGGATCGCCGAAGAGTCGATGCTGATCGCGGCGAGCATCTGTATCTACTCCAACGACAAAATCTCCATCGAATCGCTCTGAGCCACCGACAACACGAACCACAGACAGCACGGACAAACATGGGCCACGGACAACACGGACAACACGGATCGTATGAGTGAGAGGGCTTCTTAGCCGGGACATGCCCATCTACCTGCCGGAAACGACGGCCTCTACTGTGGAAGCGTTGACCCCTCGTCAGATTGTCGCCGAGCTCGACAAGCACGTCGTGGGGCAGGGCCGGGCCAAGCGCGCCGTCGCCATTGCCCTGCGCAACCGCACGCGGCGTCAGAAGCTTCCGCCGGAGCTGGCCGAGGAAGTTGCGCCCAAGAACATTCTGATGATCGGGCCTACCGGCGTCGGCAAGACCGAGATCGCGCGGCGTCTGGCCCGGCTCGCGCAATCGCCCTTCATCAAGGTCGAGGCCTCGAAGTACACCGAGGTCGGCTACGTCGGTCGCGACGTCGAGTCGATGGTGCGGGATCTGACCGAGCTCGCCGTCGATATGATCCGCGAGGAGCGGGTGGCCGAAGTCCGCGAGAAAGCGCGTCAGGCCGCCGAAGAGCGCGTGCTGGACCTCCTCCTGCCGCCCCTGCCGCCGCCGCCCGACTACGACGATCAGGCGACGAGCATTCGCGAACAGGCGCAGCGCACGCGCGAAAAGCTGCGCGAGCAGCTGCGCGACGGCCGGCTCGATCAGAAGCAGGTCGAGATCGACGTACGCGAGAAGAGCTTTCCGTCGTTCGAGATCATCGCGGGCTCCTCGGTCGAGGAAGTCGACATCAACGTCAAGGACATGCTGCCGGGGCTCTTTCAGGGCCGCACCCGGAAGCGGAAGCTCGCCGTGCCCGACGCGCTCCAGGCGCTGGCGCAGGAAGAAGAACAGAAGCTCGTCGACATGGACACCGTCGCGCGCGCGGCCGTCGAGCGCGTGCAGCAGTCCGGGATCATCTTCATCGACGAGATCGACAAGGTCGCGGGGCGCGAGGGCGGACATGGTCCCGACGTCAGCCGCGAAGGCGTGCAGCGCGACATCCTGCCGATTGTCGAAGGCACGACGGTCAACACCAAGTACGGCATGGTGAAGACGGATCACATTCTCTTCATTGCCGCCGGCGCGTTTCACGTCTCCAAGCCGTCGGACCTCATCCCGGAGCTGCAGGGACGCTTTCCGATCCGCGTCGAGCTCGAAGCGCTGGGGCGTGAAGACTTCGTGCGCATCCTGACGGAGCCGAAGAGCGCGCTCGTCAAACAGTACATGGCGCTCCTCTCGACCGAAGGCCTCGCCATCCGGTTCACGGAGGGTGCGATTGGCCGGATCGCGGACTATGCCGCACTCGTCAACGATCGCACGGAGAACATCGGCGCGCGGCGCCTGCATACCGTCATGGAGAAGCTGCTCGACGAGGTGTCGTTCGAGGCGCCGGACATGACGGAGAAGAACGTCACCATAGACGAGGCCTACGTCGAACGCATGCTCGCCGACATCGTCCGCAACGAAGACCTTTCCCGCTACGTCCTGTGAGAGCGTCGGCCACCGCGACATCCGTCGCCATCGTTCTCCTGCTGACGACCCTGGCCTCGTGCGGAAAGAAGGGCCCGCCGCTCGCCCCGTTGCGGCTCGTGCCGGCCGCGGTGAGCGAGCTCACCGCGCGGCGCAGTGGAAACGACGTGGAGCTTCGCTTCTCGCTGCCGACGGCAAATGCGAATGGACCACTGCCCATCGACCTCGCCCGGATCGAGATCTACGCCATCACGATCGGGCCGGGTGCCGTCACGCCGCCGAACCGCGACCTGCTGATAACGGCGCGGGCCGTCGGAACCCTCGCCGTGCGGCCCCCGCCCGTCGAAGGTGAAGAGGCGGCGCCTGGAACGCCGCCGGACAAGCGCCCCGCACCGGGCGATCGCGTGACGTTCGTGGATCAGCTGACGGCCGAGAAGCTGAAGCCGCAGGCCGCGCAGAAGCCGGAAGTCGGAGGCCAGAAGCCAGAGGCCGGGGGGACGAAGTTAGAGGCCGCAGGCCAGAAGCCAGAGGCCGGGACCAAGCCGGAAGCTGTAGGAGAGAAGCCAGGCACGAAGCCGGAGCCTGCGGCGGTCGCCGCTCGGCAGCCAGCCACCGGGGTTGCGATGTATCCCACGCGCATCTACGCGATTCGGGGCCTCTCCCGATCGGGGCGTCCGGGGCCGGCGTCCGCGCGAATCATCCTGCCGCTCCTGCCGCCCGTGGCGCCGCCGTCGTCGGTCGCCGCGCAGCTGCCGACCGCGCAGGCGGTCATCGTCGATTGGACGCCACCGGTGGCCGAGGCGGGTCTGCCGCCGCTCTCGTTCAACGTCTACCGCCACGAAGCGGTGGGCCCTCCGCTCAATCCGTCGCCGGTTACCGACGTCAAGTTGGAGATTGGGGGCGTCGAGTACGGCAAGGAGCAGTGCTTCGTCGTGCGGACAGTGCAGGCGCTCGACAGCGTCACGATCGAGAGCGCGCCATCCGCACCCGCCTGCCTGACGCCGCTCGACAAGTTCCCGCCGGCGGCCCCCAAGGGACTGCGTGCCGTTGCTGAGGACGGCGCCGTCAGCCTGGTCTGGGATCAGAATTCCGATGCGGATCTGGGCGGGTACCTGGTCTTGCGCGGCGAAGTGCCTGGTGACACACTGCAGCTGCTCACGCCGCAGCCCATCAAAGACGCGAACTACCGCGACGCCACCGTCAAGCCCGGGGTACGATACGTCTACGTGGTGGTCGCCGTGGACACGGCCACGCCGGGGAACCAGAGTGGCCAGTCCACGCGTGAAGAAGTGACGGCCCGCTAAGCACCTGCGGCCCGAGCATGCAAATGCGCTTCTATCGAATCGACCATCACGGCACGCCCAGGTTCGTCGTCGACGACGGGCGGGCGTGGCAGCTCGTCGAAGGCGACATCTTCGGCGACTGGAAGGCCGGCGCGTCAATTGCGCCGAATGGCCACCGTCTGCTCGCGCCGCTCGTGCCTTCGAAGATCGTCGCGATCGGCCGCAACTACAAGGATCACGCGGCCGAGCTCGGGAACCCGCTGCCGGCCGAGCCGATGATCTTTCTCAAGCCGCCGAGCGCGATTATCGGACCCGACGATCCAATCGTGATTCCCGCCGGCGTCGGCCGCGTCGATCACGAGGCGGAGCTCGGCGTCGTCATCGGCACACGCGCGCGCCACGTGAAGGAGCAGGACGCGTCGCGCTACGTGTTCGGCTTCACCTGCGTCAACGACGTGACTGCTCGCGAACTGCAGAAGAAGGACATCCAGTTCACCCGCGCCAAGGGCTTCGACACGTTCGCTCCCGTCGGCCCCTGCATCGTCACGGGCCTCGACTACCACGCGCCGGACGGCCTGCTCGTCGAGGGCTACGTCAACGGCGAGCGGCGGCAGTCGGGATCGACGAAGAGCCTGATTTTTCCGATCGATCAGCTCATCGCCTTCGTCTCGGCTGTCATGACGCTCCTGCCCGGAGATATCATCTCTACTGGCACTCCGGCCGGCGTTGGGCCGATGCACGCGGGCGATTCGGTTACGATCAAGGTGTCCGGTGTCGGCGAGCTGACCAATCCAGTCGAGCACGAGGGCGCGTGAAGTCGATCATCGTGACACTTGGCCGTACCGACATGTCGTTGAAATTGGGCGCTGGCGTTGGCTCGGCAGCGCCTGCGGCCCGAGCGCGGCGCGCAGTCGGCGCGCGAGAGCGAGCGGGGGTGGGGCCCCGCGAGCACTAAGAAAAGATGGGCCCCACGAGCACTAAGTAAAGCAGGCCACCATGAAACTCTTCATCGACTCCGGCAATCTGAAGGAAATCGAAAACCTCGTGCCGCTCGGCATCATCGACGGCATCACGACGAACCCGTCGCTTCTGGCGAAGGAGCCTGGCGACTATCGCGAGATCCTCAAGAAGATCTGTCAGCTCGTGAAAGGCCCGACGAGCGCCGAAGTCGTCGCCACCGATTACGAAGGCATGATCCGCGAGGGCCGCGATCTTGCCGGCATCGATCCGCACATCGTGGTGAAGGTGCCCTTCACCAGGGACGGCGTGAAAGCGTGCAAGACGCTGTCGTCGGAAGGCAAACGCGTCAACGTCACGCTCTGCTTCTCGCCGACGCAGGCGCTGATTGCGGCGAAGGTGGGCGCGACCTACATCAGCCCGTTCGTCGGCCGCCTCGACGACATTGCCACGTCCGGCATGAACCTCATCAGCGAGATCGTCCAGATCTACGACAACTACGAATTCAAGACCGAAGTGCTGGTGGCCTCGGTCCGCGGTCCGATCCACATCATCGAGGCGGCGCGCATGGGCGCCGACATCTGCACGTGTCCGGCCGCCGTCATCGAGCAGATGTTCAAGCACCCGCTGACCGACATCGGGCTCGAGAAGTTCCTGAAAGACTGGGAGAAAGCGCAGAGCGTGAGGGCGTAGCGTCCGGCTTCAGCCGGACCCCTGCATGGACCCGCTCACGCATCTCTCAGACCTCGAGCGCCGCGCCGAACGCGGCGGCGGCGACGATCGACTGCGACGGCAGCACGACGCCGGGAAGCTCTCGGCGCGCGAGCGGATCGACCTGCTGTTCGATCCTGGCACCTTCGACGAGGTCGACAAGCTCGTCACCCACCGTTGCCTCGACTTCGGCATGGAGGAGCAGATCGTGCCCGGCGACGGCGTCGTCGCCGGCGCCGGCCGCGTCGAGGGGCGGACGGTCTACGCCTTCGCTCAGGATTTCACCGTCTTCGGCGGGTCGCTCTCGGAGACCAACGCCGCCAAGATCGTCAAGATCATGGACCTGGCGATGAAGATGGGCGCGCCGGTCGTCGGACTCAACGACTCGGGCGGCGCGCGCATCCAGGAAGGCGTGCTCTCGCTTGGCGGGTACGCCGACATCTTCCTGCGAAACACGCTGGCCTCGGGTGTGATCCCGCAGATTTCCGCGATCATGGGGCCGTGCGCGGGCGGCGCCGTCTACTCGCCCGCGATCACCGACTTCAACATCATGGTCGAGGGCACGAGCTACATGTTCGTCACGGGCCCCGACGTCCTCCGGACGGTGACGCACGAGGAAGTGACGAAAGAAGAGCTCGGCGGCGCCAAGACCCACAACGAGACGAGCGGGGTCGCGCACTTTTCGGTTCGCGACGATCGCGAGTGCCTCCAGATCATTCGCGAGCTGCTCGGCTATCTCCCGAGCAACAATCTCGACGGCCCGCCGCGCCGCGACACCTCGGATCCAAGCGATCGCGAAGACGAGGCGCTCGACCGCCTCGTACCCGCCTCACCCAACCAGCCCTACGACATGCACGACCTCGTGCACGCCGTGGCCGACGATGGGGCGTTTCTGGAGGTGCATCGCGACTATGCGAAGAACATCATCGTGGCGCTGGCGAGGATCGGAGGCCGGAGCGTGGGGATCGTCGCCAACCAGCCTGCGCACCTCGCCGGGACGCTCGACATCGATGCGTCGGTCAAGGGTGCCAGGTTTGTCCGGTTCTGCGATGCCTTCAACATCCCGCTCGTGACCTTCGAGGACGTGCCGGGATTCCTGCCGGGCACTCGGCAGGAGTACGGCGGCATCATCCGCCACGGCGCCAAGCTGCTCTTCGCGTATGCCGAGGCAACGGTTCCCAAGGTGACGGTCATCACGCGCAAAGCCTATGGCGGCGCGTACTGCGTGATGTCGAGCAAGCACATCCGGACCGACGTCAACTTCGCGTGGCCGACGGCGGAGATTGCCGTGATGGGGCCCGAAGGCGCGGTCAACATCCTCTACAAACGAGAGATCGAAACGGCGGCCGATCCGGCGGGGCAGCGCGCGAAGCGGGTGGAGGAGTTCCGGGAGAAGTTCGCCAATCCCTACGTGGCGGCGTCACGCGGCTTCATCGACGAGGTGATCCAGCCGCGCCAGACACGCGCCAAGCTCGTGGCCGCGCTCGCGCGGCTCGAGACCAAGCGCGACAAGAATCCTCCGAAGAAACACGGGAACATCCCGCTCTGAGCGTCTGCCGATGATCGTCGCTCGGCTCGCGAACCCGACGCCGCTCTTCCAGCTTCCCTCCCGCCTCGCGCGCGCGCTGGATTACCTGCGCGCCACCGACATGCGGTCGGTCCCCATCGGCCGCCATGACCTCGACGGCGATCGCCTCTTCGCCCTCGTGCAGGAGTACACGACGCGCGCCGCAGATCAATGCGTGTGGGAGGCGCACCGGAGATACATCGACGTGCAGTTCGTGGCGGTCGGTGCCGAGCGGATGGGCTACGCGAGCCTCGCGCAGATGCGGGAACGCGACGCGTACGACGCGGCGCGCGACGTGGCATTTTTCGAGCCCGGCGAAGAATTCGTGACGATCCGCGCCGGCATGTTCGCGATCTTCGGTCCCGAGGACGTCCACTCGCCGGGCCATGTGGCGGGTCAGCCGGGGCTGGTGCGCAAGGTAGTCATCAAGGCAATGCTGAATGCTGAGTGCTGAATGCCGAAGTGAATTTCGAACGACCTGTGACTTGCCAACTTCGAACTTAAGTTTGAAATTGACAAGGTTGAACAGACTTCAGAATTCCATTCAGCATTCAGCACTCAGCATTCAGCACTCAGCATTCAGAATTGCTTGAGGAATACATTAGCGAACTCGACTGCGCGGCCGTCGTGCCGTAACGCGATCCGCCCGGGTCGCTCCAGCTCGGGTACAGCCATTTCCTGAAGCACCGACTGGCCGTCGATGACCAGCGTGAGCCGCCCGCCGCGCTTCGTCACGAGCGCGCGCCGCCACTGATCCTTCGAGGGGATCGGCAGCAATGCGCGACCGACCGCGTTGCGTCCCTCGCCGGGCAGCTCGACGCCGGCGAATCGGATCGGGAGCGGGGCAACCGCGTGTACGGCGTCGTCCATCCAGCGCCAGTCGACGATCAATGCGAGGTCACCATACGATTTCTCCGTCCAGAGGTCCTTGTCTTCCGCTGTGCTCCGGCCGTCGTACGCGATCGTCCAGTCCTTGGACACCCAATGTCCTGCGTGCCCGGCAGGGTACTGCCAGCCGCTGAAGTCCACGCCGTTGTAGATCGAGACGAAACCTTCGTCCGCCTGCGCGACCTGCTCGGGCGTGAGCGCACCTGAGGAGGGCAGCTCCTTCACCCGAAGGCTGCGGTAGAGCACCCTGCCTCCCTCGGACTCGAGGTGGATATAACCCTTCCTCGGCGTGATGTCGTACCCGCCCGAGACCTCTTTGCCGTTGACGGCCAGCTTGATGGTGCCGTTCCTGGCGGTGATGCGGTAGTGGTTCCATTCGCCCGCGGGGCGCGCGCGTCGTTCGGTCGGCAGGCTGCGCATCCACCCGCCCGGATGCGGGCGGTCGGGCGTCATCCGTGCGCCGTGAATGGCGAAGACGTCACCGTGACTCGTGTAGTTCTCGGTGTTGCGGCCGTCGAGCACCTGCACTTCGATCGCCCTGACAAACGGCTGGCCCCGCGCCGTGAGCGCGTCGCCCCAGATGAACACACCGGCGTTGCCCTGCGCGTCGAGGTGCTGGTATTCGAGCTCTAGGATGAAGTTCTCGAACATCCGCGCCGTGCGGAGCTCGCAGATCGGCTTTCCCGTGCTGTGGATCATACCGTCGCGCACGCTCCACGTGTCCGGCGCGCAGTTGACGTTCACCCATCCAGCGAGGTCTCGACCGTTGAAGAGCGGCACCAACCCGGTCTCTTCCTGTGCCCTCGAGACGGAGAAGAGGGCAGAAACCACGGCGACGAGCGCACCGGAGATGATTGTTCTCATGATCGCGCGCATTGTAGTCGACCAACGCCTGTAGTAAAACTGACGCTCTTGTCCTCTTCCTCGCCAACGAAGGGTCTCTTCGCTGCGGTCGCCACGCCCATTCACGGCAATGGACGGTTTGATGAGGCGGGATTCGACCGGCTGGTGGATTTCCTGGCCGGCGCTGGAGTCGATGGCATCTGCATCGGCGGCGCGACGGGCGAGTACCCGCATTTCGAAACGGCCGAGCGCAGGGCCGTCATCCGGCGCGCCGCGGACCGACTGCCGCGCGACTGTGCGCTGCTCGTCGGCGTCGGGTCGTCGTCCATGCGCGGGACGCTCGAGCTCGGCCAAGCCGCGGTCGCCGCCGGCAGCCGCGCGCTGCTGCTGCCAATGCCGATGTTTTTCCGGTACCAGCAGGACGATCTACAGGCGTTCGCCGCGCACGTCAGCCGCAGCCTTGAAGCGCCGTGCCTGCTCTACGATCTGCCCGACTTCACCAACGGCCTCTCGCCGGCGACGGTGCTGGCACTGCTCCGCGACGAAGAGTTCATCGTAGGGATCAAGGACAGCAGTGGTCACGAGGAGAACCTCACCACATTTGCGGCTGCGCGGCAGGGTCGCCGTTGGACGCTTCTCGTCGGCGACGATCGCCTGCTGTACGCGGGCCTGCAGGCCGGGTGGGACGGCAGCATTTCCGGAGTGGCGGGATGCTGCCCTGAGCTTCTGGTCGCGATAGCCCGCACCTTTCAGGACGGACACGCCGAAGAAGCGGCAACGCTCCAGTCGCTGCTCGACGAGCTCATCGTCCGTTTGAGCGTTTTCCCCACGCCGTGGGGCATCCGTATTGCTCTGGAGGCGCGAGGGCTCCCGACCGGACCCCTGCCGCTTCCGCTCACGCCCGCGCGACGACAACAGATTCAGGAATTCCAAGGATGGTTTCGCAGGTGGATAGTCCGGAGGCCGGGGGCCGGAGGCTAGAGGCCAGGAAATGCTCCGAGTAAGAGTTCGAAGGGTTTTGTATGATCCCTGGCCTCTGGCCTCTGGCCCCTGGCCTCTTGAAAGGACGTCGAGATGCGAATGAAGGCAGCCTTCTTGTTGGTTCCGTTGCTCGGGCTGGCGTTGACCGCGCAACAGCAGACGCCGACGCCAGCCGCGGCGCCTGCTCCGCCTCCGGCGGCTGTGCCGAGTTGTCCCGAGCTTGCGACAGCGCTGGTCAGACTAGTCGGGAATGACGCCCGCATGCGCGACTGGCCGGCTCTCGCCCGCTATCGCGAGCCGAACCGCGCGCTGACGGCGCCCGCGGCGAGCGAGTCGCGGGTCGTCTTCATGGGAGACTCCATCACCGACGCGTGGCCCAGGCGAGTCGACTCGTTCTTCACCGGCAAGCCATACGTCGGCCGTGGCATCAGCGGGCAGACCACGCCGCAGATGCTCATCCGCTTCCGGCCGGACGTTGTCGATCTCAAGGCCAAAGTGGTGGTCATTCTGGCCGGTACAAACGACATCGCCGAGAACACCGGTCCGATGACCAACGAAGAGATTCAGGGCAACCTCGTATCGATGGCCGAGATCGGCAAGACCAACGGCATCCGTGTCGTCTTCTCGAGCATCCTGCCCGTCAGCGCGTATCACACCGCACCGAACAGCGTGCCCCAGACGATTCAGCGGCCGATGGTCCGCATTCGGGCGATCAATGACTGGATGAAGAAATACGCAGCCGCGGAGAAGCACGTCTATCTCGACTACTTCTCCGCGATGGTCGATGCGACCGGGCATCTGCGCGAAGAGCTCAGCGGGGATGATCTTCACCCCAACAACGCGGGCTACGCGATCATGGGACCCCTGGCCGACGCCGCGGTCCAACAGGCGATGCGTTGAGCGGTGTCATAATGCAGGCGTAACCTTGGCTTTAGGAGAAAACCGATGAAGGGCCAGAGATCCGCGGCGCGGTTTCTCGGAGTGATGTGTTCAGCGTTGTTGGCGTCAGCCGTTGTCGTGACGCAACAGCTGCAGTATCCGGCAACAAAGACAGTCGACCACGTGGACACGTATCACGGCACGAACGTGCCCGATCCCTATCGCTGGCTCGAAGATGACAATTCACCGGAAACGGCCGCGTGGGTCGAGGCGGAAAACAAGGTCACGTTCCCCTACCTCGAGAAGATCTCGTTCCGCCAGCAGTTGCAGGACCGCGTCAAAGCGCTGAACAACTACGAGAGGTACTCGGCGCCGTCGCGGAAGGGCTCGTACTTCTTCTTCAGCAAGAACGACGGCCTTCAGAATCAGAGCGTGCTGTACATCCAGAAAGGCCTCGATGGAGCGCCAGAAAAGCTCATCGATCCCAACGCGTGGTCGGCCGACGGCACCGTGCGCCTCTCCGCGTTCGCTCCGTCCAAGGATGCGAAACACGCCGTTTATGGCATCTCGCGCAGTGGTTCCGACTGGCAGGAGTACAAGGTGCTGGAGCTTGCGACGAAGCGGACCCTGCCTGATACGATCGAATGGGTCAAGGTCTCGCGTGTCGCCTGGCAGGGAGACGGGTTCTACTACAGCCGGTATCCAGCACCGGTCAAGGGGCAGGAGAAAGCGTCGATCAACGAGAACCACCAGGTCTACTTCCACAAAGTCGGAACCGCCCAGTCTCAGGACGCTCTCGTCTATCAGGACGCGAAGAACCCGCAGCGCTTTCACACTGTGGAGACGACTGAGGATGAGCGGTTCGCGATTCTGACGATCTCTGAACGCGGCAAGGGCAAGGACGGGAACGCTCTCTTCGTTCGCGATCTGTCGAGCGGCCAGACCGAGTTCTCGCCAATCGTGTCGACCATCGGCGACGACTCGTACGGCGTCGTCGATAACGTCGGCGACAAGCTGCTCCTGCAGACCAATCACCAGGCGCCCAACTGGCGGGTTGTTCTCGTGGATCCTGCGCGTTCCCCCGAAGGAGCCGAGGCGAGTTGGACCGTGGTCCTGCCTGAGAAGCCGGAACCGATCGACGGTGTGAGCACCGCCGGCGGCAAGCTCTTCGCGACGTATCTGAAAGACGTCATGACGCGCGCGTATGTCTACAGTCTCTCGGGCACGCTGGAAAACGAGGTTCCGCTGCCGGGTCCCGGATCCGCAGGGGGGTTCGGCGGCCCGAACGACGCCACGTTCGTTTTCTACTCGTTCAACTCGCTGAACGTACCGCCGGCGATCTACCGGTACGATATCGCGACCCGAAAGAGCACGGTGTTTCGTCAGCCCAAGGTACCGGGCTACGACGCGGACGCATTCGAAACTAAGCAAGTCTTCTACAAGAGCAAGGATGGCACGCGCATCCCCATGTTTCTGGTCCATCGCAAGGGTCTGACGCTCGACGGCAACAACCCGACGTTGCTTTATGCCTACGGTGGCTTCAACGTCGTGCAGTCGCCGACCTTCAGCGCAGCGCGGCTGGCGATCCTCGAGCAGGGGTTCGTGTACGCCTCGGCGAACCTGCGGGGTGGCGGCGAGTACGGCGAATCGTGGCACCAGCAGGGGATGAAGCTGAAGAAGCAGAACGTCTTCGACGACTACATCGCGGCGGCCGAGTGGCTCATCGCCAACAAATACACATCGACCGCGCGGCTGGCCATTCAGGGCGGATCCAACGGTGGATTGCTCGTAGGCGCCGTGATGAACCAGCGGCCCGAGCTGTTCCAGGTGGCGATCCCGCAGGTCGGCGTGATGGACATGCTGCGGTTTCACAAGTTCACGATCGGCTGGAACTGGATCGCCGACTACGGGTCGAGCGACAACCCGGAAGAGTTCAAGGCGCTCTACGCCTATTCGCCCCTGCACAACATCAAGGCCGGGGTCAAATACCCCGCGACGCTCATCACGACCGCAGATCACGACGATCGCGTCGTGCCCGCCCACTCGTTCAAGTACGCTGCGAGGCTGCAGGCGCTGGCGAGCGGCGAGCGTCCTATCCTCATCCGGATCGAGACGAAGTCCGGGCACGGCGCGAGCAGCCTGACCAAGCAGCTCGAGACAACGGCGGACATCTACGCCTTCACTTTCTACAATATGGGAATTACGCCTACACGCGCAGGCACGCAGTAACGCCTTACGGCTGCCGTGCCCCTGCTCGGCCGGATTGGAGACGGGAGAGCTCCTCATCCGTCCAGGGTCGCGTCCGGCCCGTCGAGAGGGCACGGACCTCTCGTACCGTCGAGGCGCTGACGGCCGAACTGGTGTGACCCCACTCCCGCCGGATGTAGGTCAGCGCTGCCGCGATCTGATCGTCGGTCAACGCGGTACCGAGCGGCGGCATCATCCCGGTCGACCCTTCCTTGCCGTTGAGTACGATGCGGACCGCAACGTCGGCGCTGCCGAGCGCCTGCTCGGAGCCGACGAGGCCCGGAGCGAGGTGCTCGCGTCCGCGTCCGTCCGCTTGATGGCACGCGGCGCAGAGCGTCTGATACACCTCCCGGCCGGCCTCGAACCGCTGCTGCTCTTCTGGCGTCAAGGGCACGACAGCAGGCGTGGTATCCACTTTGCCGGGCCACGTGACTCGCGCGAGCACTGCAGCTGCACGTTGACCCAGCTCGCCGCGGTTCTCCCTGGCAACATCGACGAGCGCGGGCTCGCGCAACAGCGGAAGGGACGGCATCGCTGCCGGGGTTCGAGGCGCGCCGCTCGGTCTCGGGAATGCCGGTGTCCCGCCAGGGCCGCCGCGGCCGCCGGGCGCAGCTGGCCCGCCCGCGCGACCTCCCCGACCTCCACCGCCAGGCATCGTCGCTCCGAGCAGCGCGGCTTCGGCGCCGCGGAGTACGGCCGAACGCTGCCAGTCCGGCCGCCCATTCTGTGCTACGAGCGCAAACAGATCCTGCACGGGACCGTCTTGCCGCCCTCGCACGATCGTGGCGGCGGTCATCGAGATCGCCGCGGTCAGCTGCGGTGTTTCGGCCTGCGCCTTCAGCAGTGCGCCGAGCAGGGCGGCCTCGCTGCCTCGCACCCCGCTGAGGGCCGCATCGACTGTCACCGGGTCGTTCCCGTGACGCTCGAGCATCCGGGAGAGCGCGATCTCCTTGACGCCACCGGGCAGCTCGCCCAGCGATGCGGCAAGTTGTCGTCGTACGGCCCAGTCGGGATCCCCCTCCAGCTCGAGCACGGCGGTCTGAACAGGATGGCCGTTCTCGGACAACCATCGCTCAGACAGGCGTATGCCTGACACGCGCACATCGCGCGAGGGATCGGTGAGCGCTCGCGCGACCAGCGTGGAGTCGATGCTGTCGAGCCCATCGAGCGTCCACAGCGCGTGGAGGCGCGTTGTCTTGTGGGGCGCTGACGCGGCGCTCTTCTTCAGCGCCCCAAGGACAGACGCATCTCCACGTTCGACGAGCAGCCGCTGAGCCGTATCGCGCCACCACCCGTTCGGGTGCGCGAGGGTCTCGACCAACCGCGCCGAGGACTGCCGTGAGAGCGCGGCCTTCGGGCCCCGACGCGTCGTTCCGTGCACAATCCGATAGATCCTTCCGTAGCCGGTCGGTGCTTCCAGCTTCCGAGAGAGGATCTGGTCGCGCAGGTACTCCGTAATGTAGTCCCGGTGCTGGATGATGCCGTGATACATGTCGACGACGTAGAGTGTGCCGTCCGGCGCGTTCGAGAGATACACCGGTCGAAAGCGTTCGTCGGTCGACGTGAGGAACTCGGAGTGGTCGTACGCCTTCCGTGCGACGAGCTTCGTGCCGTCGTCGTGGATGATGATCCTGCTGAGGACGTTGGCGGCCGGATCGGCGACGAAGACGTTGCCGCGAAGCTCTGAGGGGAGGCGATCGCCTCGATACACCGTGGGCGCGGTGACGGCGGTGTAGGAGGCGAGCCGGCCGTCCGGCCGGAGCACCCCGGTCTGATACCCACGGTTGACGCCGGGCGTTGGCCGGACGGGCCACACCGCGTTCACCTCGTTCTTCTCGCCCCGCAGCGACTCGTAGCTTCCGCGCGTCCGCAGCAGATTCGGGTTTCTCGCGAAGTACGGCGTGGGGACAAGATCCACGTGCAGCACCGATTCGTTCGAGTTGCGATAAATCCGCCCGGCATCGTCCTGCGACGCACCCCATTGCCCGCGCGGGAGCGTCTTGCGCACCTCGAAGGCGCCCTTCCTGAGGCGCAGGTAGACGTCGGTCTCGGACGTGTGCATCCAGTTGTCGAGCGACCACAGAAGGCTGTTCGCGTTGTGCTCGACGTTGGCCTCGAGACGTCCGAACGTGTTCGTCACCAGCTCTCTGGTGTCGGCGCGCAGGTCGCCGTTCGTATCGCGGGCCAGCCACAGGTTGGGCGGTTCGCCGACGAGCACTCCACGATCGAGCACCTTCAGCGCCCGCGGCAGCACCAGCTTGTCGAGGAAGACCGTCTTTTTGTCCATCCTCCCGTCGTCGTTCAGATCCTGGAGGACGCTGACGCGTCCGAGCGGCTCGCGCTCACCGGTCGCCGCGATGTCCTGCATGTAGCCGATCATCTCGACGACCCACAGGCGTCCGTCCGGATCGAAATCGACGAGCACCGGTTCCTGGATCATCGGCTCGCTGGCCACGAGCTCCACGCGGTACCCGGGCGGCAGGAAGAACGTCTTCATCTCGTCGTCGGGTGAGAGTACGGGGGAGTCTGTCGGCGCCGCGTGCAGCCCTGGAGGCCAGGCATGTGTCGCCTGATACGCGCTGGCTGCGACCGTTGCGGCGCCAGCGAGGAGGCATAGCGCACCGACTGACCTGATTCGCGCGAAGCTCGTCACCACGGAAACATTGTAAGCTCAGCACACCTTGCCCCCCGTAGACCCCACGCCGCTGCTGCTTGTCGCGCTCCTTGGCGTCGTCCTGGTCGTGTTGCTCATTACCTGGGTGAGGATTCCCGCATTCATCGCGCTCGCCGCAGGGTCGTTCTTCGTCGGTCTTGCCGCGCGGATGCCCCTCGCAGAGATTCCCCGGGCGTTTCAGCAGGGCGTGGGCGATACGCTCGGGTTCATCGCGATGGTGGTGGGGCTTGGCACCGTCATCGGCAAGCTCCTCGCCGAGTCCGGAGGAGCGGTCGTCGTCTCGCGCGTGCTCGTCGGCGCGCTCGGAGAGAAACGCCTCGACTGGGCGATGCTGTTCTCGGGCTTTCTGATCGGGTTGCCGGTGTTCTTCCAGGTTGGGCTGGTCCTGCTGGCGCCGGTGCTTTTCACGGTGATGCGCCAGACAGGCACGCCGCTCTTGCGGCTGGGAATCCCGCTCATTGCTGGTCTGTCGGTGGCGCACGGCTTCGTGCCGCCGCACCCGGGCCCGCTCGCGGCCATCGCGCAGCTGAGCGCGGACACGGGGCGCACGCTGTTCTACTCGCTGGTCGTCGGACTTCCCGTGGCGATGGTGTCGGGCCCATTGTTCGGCCGCTTCATCAGCCGTCGGGTTCAGGTCGAGGCGGGGGCGATGGCCGAACAGTTGAGCGGCGAGGTGGCCGCCCCTCGTCCGCCGTCGCTCGGTGTTACCTTGCTGACGATCCTGCTGCCGGTGCTTCTGATGCTGCTGGCGTCACTGGCGCAGGCCACGCTTGCCGACGGCGCGCTCCGCCAGTGGATCGGATTTGTCGGCAGCCCGCTCGTCGCGATGCTACTCGCCGCGCTGATGGCGCTGTACACGTTCGGGATCGCCTGCGGCTTCGATCGCGGGCGTCTGCTGCGCTTCGCCGACGAGTCGATTCCGGCGATCGCCGGCGTGTTCTTGGTGGTGGGCGCCGGCGGTGGGTTCGGCCGCGTGCTCGACGCCGCTGGCGTCGACACGGCAATCGCGCAGGCGATGGGCGGCCTGCGACTCTCGCCACTGGTCCTCGGCTGGGTGGTCGCCGCGTTCCTGCGCGTGTCGGTCGGATCGGCAACCGTCGCGTGCGTCACGGCGGCGAGCATCATGACGCCGATCGTCGCGGCAATGCCGGGGGCGAACCGAGATCTCCTGGTCGTCGCGATCGGCGCCGGGTCCCTCATCGCCAGCCACGTGAACGACGGCGGATTCTGGCTCGTCAAGGAATACTTCAGCATGAACGTCCCGCAGACCCTGGCGACCTGGACCGTCCTCGAAACGATCGTCTCAGTCCTGGGCCTCGCTGGGGTGATCCTTCTTGGGCTGGTCGTAGCTTGATTACGTCCTCGCAACTCACGGAAACCACCACGATGTTCGCGAAGCTCACGATGACCACGAAGAAGGATCTGCCCAGTGAGATCTTCGCGGTCTTCGTGGCCATCGTGATGAGCCGTACGGCGTGACAGGGGATTGCCTACATGCTCATCGTTGATGCGCACCTGGATCTGGCGATGAACGCGATCGAGTGGAACCGCGACCTGTCGCGGCCCATCGACGAGATCCGTGGCCGCGAGCACGGGCTGTCCGACAGGCCGGACCGCGGCAAGGGCACGGTGTCGTTTGCAGAGATGCGCCGCGGCGGCGTCGGCTTGTGCGTCGCGACACAGATCGCCCGCTACGCGACCCGAGAGCACCCGCTTCCCGGATGGCATTCGCCCGAGCAGGCCTGGGCGATGACGCAGGCGCAGCTCGCCTGGTACCGATCGATGGAGGAGCGCGGCGAGCTCGTGCAGGTACGTGATGCCGACGGGCTCGATCGGCACCTCAGTCGATCGAAAGATGGCAGGGGAGACGCGCCGATCGGGTACGTCCTCAGCCTCGAGGGCGCTGATTCGCTCGTGACCATCGGGCATCTGGAACGCGCGTATGCGCAGGGTCTGCGAGCGGTGGGTCCGGGACACTACGGTCCGGGCGTGTATGCGCAGGGCACCAACGCGCAGGGCGACCTCGGTGCGCGCGGACGGGAGCTCGTTCGGGAGATGGAACGCCTCGGCATCATTCTCGATGCCACACACCTCTGCGACGAGAGCTTTCGCGACGCGCTCGACCATTTCAGCGGTCCGGTGTGGGCGAGCCACTCGAACTGCCGGTCGCTCGTCCCGCACAACCGGCAGTTCTCCGACGATCAGATCCGCGAGTTGATCGCTCGTGGCGCGGTGATCGGCGCCGCGTTCGATGCCTGGATGCTCGTGCCGGGCTGGGTGCGGGGAGAATCGACGCCTGCCGGTACGGGCGTCACGCTCGAGACGGTGATCGACCACATCGACCACATCTGCCAGATCGCCGGCAATGCCATGCATTGCGGCATCGGGTCCGACCTCGACGGCGGCTTCGGCCGCGAGCAGTGTCCATCCGACGTCGGCACAATCGCGGAGCTGTCCAGGATCCCGGTCCTGCTGACCGCGCGCGGATACAGCGACGCGGACGTGCAGCTCATCGCGCACGGCAACTTCGTGCGGTTTCTGCGCGCCGCTTTGCCGTGAGGGTCAGTTCCCACATTGACCTTTCTTTCTGCAGTCGCCCAAAGCCTTGCACCGCAGAGCACGCAGAGGCCGCGGAGCCATGGACACTGCGAATCTGCTTGCGCGCAAGCAGGAGGTGACGCGAATGGTTCTCTGCGTTGCTCCGCGCTCTCAGCGGTGAAAGACAATATGGAATGACCGGCTCTCCATCGTAACGTTGTAGTGCTTCGCAGCACTCAACACGGTGGTCAGAGCCACCAGATCGCGGGTTA
>Ga0184612_10000108_pt1 | contig 37122 bp, 24 predicted proteins | sample PLM3_60_coex_FD_133163 | JGI IMG/M metagenome (GOLD analysis project Ga0184612, IMG submission 133163) | Groundwater sediment microbial communities from an aquifer in East River, Colorado, USA - PLM3_60_coex | ecosystem: Environmental > Terrestrial > Soil > Riparian zone | place: USA: East... | reverse complement strand
TAGCTGACAGCTGACAGTTGTTTCACCCCACCTTGAACGTCAGCGCGGTCCACACGCTCTCCCAGTCGGCGCCGCTCGTCGCGGCGGCACGTTCCATATGCACCGCTTTGACGAGCCACACGCCGGTCGTCACGGGGAGAACGACGCGTCCGTTCTTGTCCGTGCGAACACGCAGCGCTTCATTAACTGAAATTGCCGGAATTGAAGTTGGCGGGACTACCGAGCTGGCTGGCGGGCCTGTCGCTGCGACGCCGGGATCTTTTCGGTAGGCGACAACCAGTGCTCCCACCAGCGGACGACCTTCGTGCAGAAGCCGCATGGGCAGTCGTCCGCCGGCCGCGTGTGTCGGATCGGCTTCGAGCACGAACTCGAGCGTCAGGCCAAGCGCGCGGTCGAACCCCTGCGTGGCCGGACCGCCTCCGGAGCGCAGGAGCGATTTGACGCTCCGCGAGAATTGCTCACGGCCTGGCAGGGCGCTCTCCTTGCGCGCGGCGCGATCGTCGACGATGCGTTCGAGGCCCTCTTCGCGGAGGTATTGCTCGAACTTGTCGGCCGCGAGCTCGACCGCGCTGGGCTTGCTCCGATAGCCTACGAACCAGATGCCGGGCGCGTCGATGCGAAGGAGGCCCGCGGGGTCCATTCCGTCGCGGCCGAGGACCGGCTTTTCACCAGACGGGCCCACGACGACGAACTTTTCGATCCGCGAGCCGTTGCGCGCGAGCGATTCGCCAGCGAACCGCTCGCCGACACGCAGGTGAATTCTGATCGTCTCGTCGACCCTGGGCTCGAACGTCGAGGGCTCGAGCCAGAAGTCGTGCGCCGAGAGTCCTGCGCCGGCAGCGGCGATCAGGATCGTGACGAGTGCTGGGTGAGCTCGAGCTCGAACGCGCATGATGGTGACTCCTGTTTGTAGGAGCTAGGAGCTGGGAGCTAGAGCTAAGAGAAAGTTAAAAGCCAAAGGGAAGTTGAGGCCCTAACTTCTAGCTTCTCCTATCTTCTGTCTCCTAACTCCTAACTCCTAGTTCCTACGGAGTGCTGGCTGGAGAGCCGCCGAGCGGAGTCTTCAAGTAGGGAAACGTGGGATCGAAGAACGAGGCATCGACGAACGCCCCGTCGGTGAAGGGCAGCAAGCCCGACGGCGCATCAACTGGACCGCAGCCGAAGGCTCCCGGGAACGCGTCACACAGCACTCCCATGGCCACCCTGAGCTCGATGTCCACCACATCGTCGCCAGGACGCCGTCCGTTCGGGAATCCTGCGTTATCCCCTCCGAGCGCACCGAGCCGGCTCTGACTGCCGGGCGCAACGGGAGCGATGCTGGTATTCAGGCGCAGCATCTCGGACGCGACGACACCCTGCGGCCGGTTGAGCCCCTGGACGCCGGTCAGGAATGCCGCGACCAGATCGCCGCGCGGGAAGTTGTTTGGCGCCTGCATGCCCGCTCCGCCGAAGAGGATTTCGAGGAGCTCCGGCAGCGTCGGATTCGTCACATAGCTCGCGAGCGCGGAATCCTGCGTCGGCTCTGCCGAGTTGAACAGGTCCTTGTCGCGCAGCCCGATGACGACTTCGTTCACCAACGGCGCGCCAAGACGCGAGACCTGCGTGCCGGGCGCTGGAGCTGCCGGCGGCGGTGCGCCGGGCCCTCCCCGCGCCGCGGGGTGGTTGTTCGGCACCCATCCAGAACAGCTCTGGTCGGGCACCCAGATCAATCCGGGACCGTCGGTAGGTCTCCGAGCCGCCGGCGTTCCCGCAGGGCACGGAGTTGCACCCGGCGCGGGCATCCCGCTGACCGGTCCGACACCGAGGCTGGCCGTCGTCCAGCCGCCGATGATCGGCTGGCTCGCGGACTGCACGAGACAGGCAATCGGCACTTCGAGAATGAACGAGGTCACGTTCTTGTAGGCGAGGTCATCGGCTTCGGCGTTCTCGGGACCCAGAGGATTGGTGACGTTGACGAGGTCGAACGTCTCGCCGAGATTGACGACGAACGAGTCCTTGCGCTGACCGACGAACATCCGGCCGTTGTCGCAGCCGGGGATGAGGATGTCGTAGATGTGATTGTTCGCGTAGTTCGCGTACTGTGGGATGGACTTCGCGCCGATGTTGTCGACGGGCTTCCGGAACGACGAGCTGCCAGTGGCCGCGTTCGTGATGGCCTGACCCACGCCGCTTCGCCGATCGCCGCGGATGATGTTCACCGAGAAGCTCTCTTCGCGGTTGAGCGCCGACGTGGCTGCGGCGTCGGGCCCGATCTGCCCAATGTTGATGAGCGGGACCGGAACCAGCATGTTGCCGACCGGCACGCTCAGATCCTTCACCAGCACGGACGGGCGGAACTGGAAGGTGAGGTCTTCGACCGCATCGGCGTTGTTGTCGATGTGGATTTCGTAGACCGCGCTGGTGTCCAGGTCGAAGTAGTTCGGACCGCCGTAGGGATCCTGCAGCGGGATGTAGTTCGCCACCAGCGTGACGTACGCGCTGCGGTTGGTTTCGTAGCTGCGGAACATGTAGAAGTCCGTGCCGTCCAGCTTTGGCGTCTTCGTGATGCCAGGCGCCTCGCGGTGGCTCGAGCCCTGACCGATCACGCCGCCCAGCAGCACGAGGGCCGCGACCGCTCCCGCCTGTCCTTTCGAGAACCTCATTGGTGCACTTCCTTTCCTTCTTCGTTCGTTCGTTTTCTTCTGCTGTCGTGTTGTAAGGCGCGCGCTCGTGCGCGCTCGCGAGGTACTACGGGAGAGCGGGGGGAACGGATTTAGCTCTCAGCTCTCAGCTCTCAGCTGTCAGCTGTCAGCTGTCAGCTGTCAGCTAAACCCTTGAGATCCCAGTCGTTCGACTAGGCTCTGAATGGTTTTGGCTGAGAGCTAGAATCCAACGATCAGATAAACCCGTGCCGTGCGTGGTGCGGCGGGATGTACGTGGAAGTCGTCGATGCCGCCGGCGGCCTCGCCCGGGAGGCGTGAGGTGTAGAAATAGTCGACGTCGCTGTGCTTCGCATCGAAGAGGTTGAACACGTCGAGCGCCACGCGCACCGATGACGTGAGCTGGTAACCGGCCGTCAGGTTCACCAGGCTCGTCGCCTTCGAGCGGATGGAGTTGTCTTCGGCGAGCGCGCGCGGCCCGAAGTATCTCCAGCGCACGCTTCCGAACACGTTGCGAACCGTGTCGACAGTTGCTCCGGCCGACACGACCGTTGCGACGGCGCCGGGGATGTACTGTCCCGCGGGATCGCCATCCGTGAAGCGCGCACGCGAGAGGGCGAGGTCGGCGTCGAGCACGAACCACGGCCTTGGCTTGTAGTAGGTCGTCCACTCGATGCCCTGCCGCCGGCTCGGCCGGCCCGCATCCGTCGTCCCCGCGTCTCCCACGAAGACGAGCTCGGAATCGAGGCCGAGCGTCCACGCCGTGACCGTCATCTGCATGCGGGGGATGCGTACCGTTCGAATGCCGATTTCGGCGCCAGACGCCCGCGCCAGCGGTGTGACGCGCCTTGCCGGCTCGCCTGTGACGGGATCGACCGTGATGGTCGCGCCGCGAGCGTCGTTGCTGTGAAATCCGAGGCCAGCGTTGACGTAGAGCTCCGTCCTGGCGAAGGGGCCGAACACCGCGCCGCCTTTCGGGCTGACGAGGCCCGCGTAGTGCGTGCCCGCGTTCTCGCTGATCCCTGCGTCCACGTCGAAGCGATAGCCGTCGAATCGAACGCCGGCCAGCGTTCTGAGCCACGGCGTCCACTCCGTCTCGTTCTGCGCGAAGGTTCCCGCGTTTGTTTGAAGGACGGAATCCTGCCGGACCGTGTCGAGCCGCCGCCGCTCTCTCGTGTGGTACAGCCCGACGTCGCTGATGTTGTCGTTTCTGAACTGGACGCCGACCGTGTGCTGCGTGGCGCGCCCGGCCAGCCGGCCGATGCGCCGGTGGCTGAGCCGGGCCCCGGTCACGAACCGGCGATCGGTCTGCTGGAACTGATCGCCGTTCACCGGGTCGTCGAGGAAGTAGGTGAAGTTCGAGAAGAGATCGAGGTCGTACTTGAGCCCGTACGCCGCGAGCCTCGTGCTGGCATTGCCGTTCGTGCGCTGCCACTCGAACGAGGCGCTGTAGCGCGACGAGTCGCCGCCGTCGGTGGGGTCGACCAGACCGAATCGTCCGATGCGGCCATCGTCAATCGCGCGCGCAGGGACCTGATCCGTCGCGTTCCACGCCGCGCGATAACCCATCAGCGTTGCGGACAGCCCGTTGCGGCTGTCGCCACGGCTGTAGCGAAGCACCGCGTTGAGCTTGCGCAGGTCGTCGGGACGTTCCCACGGGCCGTCGTTCCGCTCGAGCTCGAGGGCGGCGAGAAGGTTACCGCCGCCGACCGCCGGCGCGGCCGCCAGCAGGACGCGGCCGAAGGCGTCGCTGCCGCCGTCCATCTGCACGATAGGGTGGGCGAGCGTGTTCGTGTAGTTGATGTTGGCCGTGCCTGCCGTGGCGAAGTCGCCGTGCTCGGCGAAGTACGGGCCCTTCGAGAACTGCACGCCGCTCGCGAGCTCGGGGATCAGGAAGTTGAGGTCGGAGTACCCGTGCCCGTGGCCGTGCGTCGGCATGTTCACCGGCATGCCGGCGACCGTCGTCGCGAAGTCGGTGCCGTGGTCGAGGTTGAAGCCGCGCAGGTAGTAGTGATTCGCCTTGCCCTCGCCGCTGTGCTGGCTGATCACGACGCCCGGCACCGTCTCGAGGACGTCGCCGGGCCGCATGATCGGACGCGTCTCGAGCTGACGCGCCGTGATGGCGCCCTGGCTGGCGGATTGTGCGATCCCGACGAGGTCCTGCGCCGGCGCCGGCGCGTCGGCAAGGTTGGTGAACGTCGACTTGCCCGTCACCGTGACGTCGGCGCTGAGCACGAGGTGCATGACCGCGTCGACTGTGAGCCCGTCGCGTCCGATGGTAATCGCGCGCCTGACCGTGGCGAAGTTGACGAGCGTGAACGAGACTTCGTACCGTCCCGACGCGATCCCGTCGAATCGATACTGCCCGCGCTCGTCGCTCCGGGTGTGTCGCACGGCAGTGCCCGAGCGCAGCTCGACGAGGACACCCGGGAGAGCCGCGTCCGTTTCGTCGCGCGCGGTTCCCACGAGCTGAGCCTGCTGTGCCGACGCGGTCGTGGCGGCAAGGAGGAAAAACAACAAGAGGAGGACTGCAATCGCGCGACGAACCGCGCGCACATGGATTCCAAGCGTCAGATGCATGGTTGTCGGTCCTGACAACCTCTCTACGGGGCGCTGCCGTGATTGGATGTTGACGGAGAGAGGCCAGGGGTCAGAGGCCGGAGGTCACAGGCTGGAGGTCAGAGTACCGGAGGGGTTTGTTCGGGTTAGAATGATGAATTGTCCCACGCAATCTGCGCGGTCCCATGCAGATTGCCCGCACGCTCCGTCGGAGAGGTACCGAAGTGGTCGTAACGGGGGCGCCTCGAAAGCGTCTTGTCCGAAAGGGCACGTGGGTTCGAATCCCACCCTCTCCGCCATCCATCGATGCTTTGTTTTCAATAATTTAGCTGGCCGCGTGGGTTCTCCGCGGGCAATGCCTTCAGTTTTCGCTCCGATTGTCGCCTCTGAAACGCGCTGAAATAGGCCTGTTTAAGCCACGCGGGTGCAGGGAGAACCCTCTCACGGATGCGCCCAGCGCAGACTGCGGCAAGGGCGCGTCATAGAACTCCCTCGCGCCAGCTAGTGCTGCGTCGACAAGGCTAATTGTTATTGGCTGACGCCGGATCGTCACCTGACCGGCTTACGACTCGCTTAGCGCGTCGCGCCAATGGAACACACGGGCGCAGGCTACACACACGCGCAGAATCCCAAACCAGCGGACGTTACTCGCACGGCAGAACGGACAGCGTCTCGTCGTCGTCAGCGGCGTGAGCGCGCGCATATCGATAGTCGCCACCGGTTCCTCTCTTTCGTCGCACGCTACTGTGCGAAATCGTCTGCCGCCGTCCTTCTTCGAGATGGCAATGTCAGCCGCCGTCAGGTGATATCAGTGAACTACTAAAACCTCACCGTCCCCGTTTGAGCGTGGACGGGAGAAAACATGCCCCCTGCTCGCGCAGGATCCGCTTCATTCGATTCGATCGACACATGACGTCACCTCCATTCAACACGGCACTGTTTGGCGATTACGCGGTGGCAGCTTGCTCGAGCCCGTACTTGCGGACCCGCCAGTGGAGCTGCGTGCGCGACAACCCAAGCCGCCGTGCGGCTTTCGTTTTGTTTCCTCGGCATTCCTGCAGGACCTTGGCAATCGTGGTGCGTTCGAGTGCGCCCAGGTCAGTGGTGTCGTTGCGCGATGACCTGGCCGCTGGTTGCAGCATCAGATGATCAGCGTCGATGAACGCGTCTTCACTGAGAATCGTGGCCCGCTCGAGGACGTTGCGCAGCTCTCGAACGTTTCCAGGCCAGTCATATTGGAGAAGCGCCTGTCGTGCCTCGCCCGTCAGACCAGCGGGTGGCCGACCGAAGGACCTGCCGATCTCCTGCAGAAACGTGTCGCTCAGCGGCACGATATCGGCGGGACGCTCACGCAACGGCGGTATCTGGATGTCGAAGACGCCGAGTCGATAGAACAGGTCCTCGCGAAAGTCGCCGCGCTCGACGGCTTTTCGCAGATCGCGGTTGGTCGCGGCGATGACGCGGATGTTCGCCTTCATGAGGCGCGTCCCACCGAGCCGCTGGAACTCCCGCTCCTGCAGCACCCGCAGGAATTTCGCCTGTGCGGACAGGCTCATCTCGGTGACCTCATCGAGGAACAGCACGCCGCCCGACGCGAGCTCCACCTGGCCGGGCTTCGCCTGGTGTGCGCCCGTGAAGGCGCCACGTTCGTAGCCGAACAGTTCCGCCTCGAGCAACTGCTCGGGCAGCGCGGCGCAATTCAGCGCGATGAATGGCCGGCTCGTGCGTGCAGACGCCGCATGGATGAACCGCGCCACGACTTCCTTACCGGTGCCCGAGTCGCCGGTTACCAGAACGGTCGTGTCGGTCGAGGCGACCTGCGTTGCCTTGCGCAGCACCCCGCGCCATTCGGCGGACTCGCCTACGATATGCACGTGGCGGCCCCCGGTCGCCTGTTCGACGGCCCGTTGCACGCGCGCGTCGCCCCGTTCCACCCGGTCGTCGTCGATCTGAGGGATCGTTCTTCCGAGCGTGCGGGTTTGTGTCCCGAGCCCGAGGTGGTAGGCGATACGACGGGCGAGCGGCACGTGGGCGCGATTGAATGCCAGCGGCTGCTTCGACCAGAATGCCACCCGGACCAATGGTTCCGGCGCCAGCGTCGACACGCCCAGGACCGAGCGGTAGCCGTCGCCGACCAGCCGCTTCATCGCGTGCGGGGCGGCCGTTCCGCCCGGCGCCCCTGACCGCAGATCACCGATGATCACCTCGTCTGCGTCGGCCGCCATCATGTCTGGGAGGTCGGCGGTCGACGCGTTCACGATCGGCCGCCCCTGTTGATCGAGGCACACCATGCGCAGGGCGTCATGCGGCAACATCTTGCTGACGATCGCTGAAAGCCGCGGCAACGCCGCGTCGACATCGATCGTGACGGCGAGCTCGCGGAGCAGTTCCAGCGAGCCATCGAAATACGACCCCTGAGAGTGCGAAAGGTGCGCCGCTGTTTCATCAATAGCCAGCATCGCGATTGCCTCCGTGTTGTCGGCCATTGTGGGCGTTCGCATCGGCGGTCACAACCTCCGTTCGGGCACCTTGGTGCAATCAAAAATCGTCATCGAGGCGACTGCTTCGGGTTCCTCTGGGATGCCCTTTCGGGTCACGCGCGTCGCGCGAATGGGCGGTCGGGGGATCGTTTTGCGCTCCAGGCTCGTCGCACGTGCGCTCGTATCAACCGGTGCGAGGGGATGTTGAGGCGGGAGGGCGCGTCACCGTCAGTGCGCGTTCGAAGTCGGTGCGCGCGGAGGTGCCTCGATGCGTTTCCATCCGAAGAGCCGAGCGTCGAACGACCAACGACCCGGTCCTAACATGGCCAGCGCTCCCGCCATGGTCGCTGCCATGATGGGCGCGAAGACGTCCTCAGACGTGAGGATCTGGGAGAGCTCAATCGCGGCTACGGCTATTCCCGCCAGAGGCGTCCACAGCCCGGCGGCAAGGAGAAGCCCCGGTCCCGCGAGAGACACGAAGGTCAGGGTCGCATCTAACGGTGGGCCGGTCGACAGCAGCCAGCTGGCACGCACAAGGAGGACGGACCCAACGACCAGGCGCATGAAGAGCAACCCGATACCCGGCCAACCGCCCGCGAATGTGGAATAAAGGCGCCGCAATTCGTCCCCTGACGCGATTATTCGTCATGGCCGTGCGACGCGAAGCCCCCGGCGGGGCGGCGGACGTGACCCTTTCGAGTCTACAGCTCGATGATTCCTCTTCTGAGGCCGATGATCGCCGCGTGCGTCCGGTCGTTGGCGTCCAGTTTCGACAGAATGCTCTTGACCCGCCCCTTGACCGTGTCCTCTGTGATGCCGAGCTGATCCGCGATCTGCTTGTTCGCGTTTCCGGCCGCGATGAGACGCAACACGACGACTTCTGCTGGCGTCAGGGCTTGGTCAGTCACATGCTGGGCGAATTGGAGCGAGGCCTCAGGTGACAGACTCCTCTTTCCAGCATGGACCACTCGGATGGTCTGAAGTAATTCAGAGTGGAGCGTGTTCTTGAGCAGGTAGCCCTGCGCACCGGCTTTGAGCGCGCGGACAATGTGCACATCACCCTCGTACGTCGTCAGGACGATGACTCTTGCGTCCGGAAACTCGGCTCGAATGGCGATGAGCGCGTCGAGGCCGTTCATCTCCGGCATCTGAATGTCCATCAGCGTCACGTCCGGACGGTGCGTCCGGAATTGCTGGATCGCGTCGCGGCCGTTGGCAGCTTCTGCGATCACCGTCATGTCTGGCTGAACCCCCACGAGACCGGCGATGCCTTCGCGCACGACCGGGTGATCGTCGACGGTAAGAATCCGAATTGGCGTGCTGCTGGTCATGACGCGTCCCCTTTGACGTCTGCCGGCGCCTTTTCAGCAAACCGCCGCGACCACCACGAGCGCCTCGCGGATGTCGCGTAGACAGTGCCGGCAGGAAGGCGTAGCTCCACTTCCGTCCCTGCGCCGACTTCGCTCCACACCGTCAGGTTCCCTCCAATCACGGCGGCACGTTCCGGCATGCCGCGGAGTCCGTAGTGGCCTTCGATACCCTGGGCCGCAAGAACCTGCGAATCGATGCCTTTCCCGTCGTCCCTCACCCGCAATCGGAATTCATCGTCGTCGTAGCGGATCTCGACCTCGACCAGTCCGGCCTGCCCGTGACGAAAAGCATTCCGCAGCGCTTCCGCCGCAATTTTGTAAATCTCGTCACGAAGGATAGGGTGCAGGTCCCGCGGCTGTCCTTCAACCCCGACGCGGAATGCCGGAGGCGGCTTGGCGCTCGCGTCGATCGCAAGCTCGTCGCCTAAGGTCCTGATCGCGACCGCGAGATCGTTACGTTCGACGGTCGACGCCCGTAGGCCTTGCACCGCGTCCCGGCCTTCGGTGATCGCCTTGGCCGCGTGTGCAATCGCGCCATCCAGTTTTTCTTTCGCCTCGGCCGGGCGATCGGGGAGGAGGTACGACGCCGTCTGGAATCGCAGCAGCAGACCGTGGAAGCCCTGAAGCAGCGTGTCGTGAAGTTCCCGGGCGATTCGCGTGCGCTCTCCGACGCGCGCCTCGAGCGTCGCCTCGAACGCCTGCTGCACCTGACGTATCCGGTATTGATACCCCGCCCACAGCAGCGCCAGCAACAGAGCCACGGCCCCGGCGCGAAACGTGTTGGTGCGCCACCAGGGCGGCGTGATCACGATCGGTAGCGACACTCCTTCTTCATTCCATATGCCGTCGCTGTTCGATCCTTGCACGCGAAAGACATAGTGACCGGGGTCGAGATTGGTGTACGTCGCCACGCGGTGCTTGCTGTCCACCTCGTTCCAGCCAGGAGGAAAGCCCTCCAGCCTGTACCGATACCGGTTCTTCTGGGAATTCGCGTAACTCAGCGCCGCAAACTCGAGGGAGAACGCATTCTTTTTGTAAGACAGCGTCAAGGACTCGGCATACGGGATGGCTCTCTTGAGCTCGGAGTCAGGACCGATCGGCACAGGTCTGTTGAAGATCGTGAAGCTCGTGAGCACAACTGGCGGCATGTAGGGATTGCCATGGATTTCTTCGGGAACGAACGCGGTAACTCCCTCGTTGCCGCAGAAGAACATCTCCCCGTTCCGCCCCCGTTGGTAACAGCTCCGCGAGAAGTCATTGCTCCGCACGCCATCCGAGACGTCATAGTTCTTGAACGTGCCGGTCGGCGGATCGAAGCGGGAGATGCCCTTCTTGCTGCTAATCCACAGCCTGCCGGCGGTATCTTCGAGAATACCCATGAGATCGTTGTTCGGCAGCCCATCGCTCTCCGTGTAGCGCGTGAACACCTCATTCTTCCGGTCGAACCGGTACAGGCCCAGGCCGGCGGCCAGCCACAGCGTTCCCTTGCTGTCCTCGTGAATCGCTCCGATGCTGCCGCCTTGGAGCTTACGGGGGTCATCCCGGTCGGGCGTGTAGTGCACAAAGGTGTTCGTCTTCTCGTCGAGGCGGCTCACTATGCCGCCCCAGGTGCCGAACCAGAGCGTGCCGGAACGATCCCGATGGATAGCAGAAACGCTATACGCCAGACTGGCCGATTCATCTGGACCAGGCCGGTAATTGGTGAATCGATCCGTTGCTGGATCGAAGCGGCTGACCCCGCCAAACTGTCCCACCCATAACTGGCCGTTCCGATCTCCATAGATGCAGATGACGTCATTCGTCATCAGGCTGTGGGGATCACCAGGGTCGTGCGCGTAATGCTTGAACTGGCCGCTGCGTTCATCGAACCGATCGAGACCGGCACCCAGGCCCCCCACCCAGAGATGACCGCGATCATCCTTGAAAATGGCGTTCAGCTCACTGCCTCGCGCGAGACGGTTGCTGCCGTTCGTACCGGGAAGATAATGGGTGATTCTGCCCGTTCTGCGATCCAGTCTGTCGAGCGCGCGTGGAAAGAAGCCGAGCCACAGAACGCTGTCAGAGTCCTCATGAATCGCCGTGACCTTGCCGGGCGAGAGACGATCGGGGCCGGTCGACCGAGAGGTATAGCTGCGGAACTGCTGTTGCCTGAAATCGATGACATTGAGCCCGCCATTGGCCGTCGCCACCCAGAGCAAGCCGGATCGATCGCGGTAAATCGAGACCACGCCGTTGTCGCTGAGGCTCGTCGGATCGGCGTCTTCGTGTCGAAAGTGGCGCGTGAAGCGTTCTGTGCGCCGGTCGAAGTAAAAGAGCCCAAGGCTCGACGGCACCCAGAATCCGTTCCCCCCATCATCGAGCAGCGTACTGCTGTCGAGGATGGTTGCCCCCGCAAGCGGGTACTCGACGAAGCGCTCCGCCTCGCGCTGATACTTGACCAGGCCGGCGTTCGGGGAAGAGGCAAGCATCCAGAAATCGCCGGCTCCGTCCTCGTACAGGTATATGGCGGCGAAGCCCTTGATCATCCCGGGAGGGCGAGCGATCCGTCCGGTCTGCGGGTTCAAATGAAAAAAGCCACGGTCCGCGACGAACCAGATTTCGCCGCGGCTATCCTCGATAACACGCCTGACCCGCCCGACGAACCGGCCGTCGGTGTCATTGCGGTAGTTTGTGAAGGTCTCGGTCGCCGGGTCGAACCTGTCCAGGCCGGTGTCCGCAGTGGCGAACCACAAATGGCCGCGACTATCACTGGTGATGCTTTCGACCGAATCGCCGCTGAAACTCTTGGGGTTTTTGGGGTCGTGCCGGTAGCGGGTACTACGTTCGGTCCTGGGGTCGAACTTGTTGATGACAGGATACGCAGCAACCCACAAGTAACCCTGAGCGTCTTCGAACACATCCCGGATGAAGTTGTGGCTCAGGCTCCCCGGATCGCTGGGATCGTTCTTGTACACGACGAACGAGTTGCCATCGTAGCGGTTCAGGCCTTCTCCCGTGGCAAACCACATGAACCCCCGATGATCCTGAAGAATGGCCACGACATGGTCCTGTGACAGTCCGTGCTCGGTGGTGAGGTGTCTGAAGCCGAGGTCCGGCGGTGGGTGGTTTCCCTGAGTGGGCTCGATAGGGCGGCGACCACCAGGCACCACGGTCTGCGCGAGCGCCCCTGGCCAGCCGCAGGCCGCAGCGAGCACGATCAGCATCAGCCGAAACGCCGGTCTATCCGGAACCCTTGCCCTCCGGACTCGTGCGGCAGTCATCGCTCGATCTTCCTCCAAGAATGCGATCGTGCGGAAGTTCTAGATCGCAGCGGCCCTATGCTGCAAGCATATCTCCGCGCATCTCGGATCGTGCGCGCGAGGCAACAGTGGGCTCGTACCGCTGTTCACACGATTTACTGTTCCGCGGGAGTGGCTTCGGCCGACGGCTGCGATTTCCGTCCCCGCATGCCCTCGGGCAGCGCCAGCCCGACGCGATGGCGCGACATGGCGTTACCGCGATCGAGGTTGGCGAGCATGAGGGCAGCCGCATCTGCGTACGGCACGATCATCTGGGGCATCAGCGACGCAAAGACAGGCAGCAACAACGGGCCGGGCAGGGCGCGGGCGAATGCCGGGACGCGAACGGGCAGGACGTCGATCGAAACGCGCAGCTGGTCCAGTCCGAGCGGGGGCTGATCGACCATCGGCCCTGGACAGAGAAGTCGCCAGTCCAACCGCGAGCGGATCAATCGCTCGACGTTGACCCGGTGCGGCCAATACGTGGACTTCACCTTGGGCAGGTCGACGCCGCGCCTGCCGAACGAGTCGATGTGGAGGAGTCCCACGCCCGCCAGGAACCAGCACACGGGCTGCGCCGCCGGAGGGAGCGAGTCCACCGCGGTGACAAGGCGATCGATCAGGCCGACGAACGCTTCGCCATCGGCGACGTGGCCGGCACAATTGATCAACGCGTCCGTCCCGCTGATCAGATCGAGCGGCACGAGCGCGTTGAGATCGCCTGTATGCACCGACGCCCGTTCACGGACGTCGGGCGGAAGCTTGGACGGCGTGCGTACGAACACCGTGACCTCGTAGCCGGCAGCGACCGCCTGGCGAAGCACATGGCGACCGAGGGACCCGGTGGCGCCCAGGATAAAGAGGCGGGACATCACAACCCTCCGTTCTCACGCTTACTTCGGCGCCGCGGCCGAAGGTGGTGGCGGCGCACCGAACTGCAGCTCCAGAATGTCGTGCAGCGCCGTGTGCGTGGAGAGGGTCGGGTCGAGGAACGTGAGCGCTCCGGCCGACTGCATCATCCCGCTCACCAGGTGAAAGCGAGTGCCGATCACCCCGCCCGCGATGCCGTGCCGCGGCATCGGCATCGACGGCAGCGTCATCCACGAGTTCGTCACCGGGTCGTACGCCTCGACGCTTTTAAACGCCCCGACGAGATCCTTGGTCGTCACCTCGCCGCCGGCGACGTAGATCCGGCGCCCGTCCGAGCCCGACGCGCCGCCGCTGCGCGCGGTCGGCATCCGTTCCTTCGGCACGCTCCACGTGTTCGAGATCGGGTTGTACTCCTCTACGACATCGGTGTTCGTGGCGGACAGGATGAAACCGTGGCCGGTCCGGCCGCCGATGACGTAGATCTTGCCGTTGACGACGCCGCTGAACGCGTGGTTGCGCGGCACCGACATCGGCGCGCGGCTCTCCCATTTGTTCGTCGCGGGGTCGTAGACCTCATTCGTGCCGAGGACGCGAGACGGTCCGAAGAAGCTGAAGAACGGGTCCTTGGACCCTTCTGTGGTCGTGGCGCCGCCGATGACGTAGATCTTGCCGCCGACTTCGGCGGCGATCGCCGATCCGCGCTTGCCGGGCAGCGGCGGCAGCGACTTCCAGGAATCCGCCGCCGGGTCGTACTCCCACGCGTTGTCAATGGGTTCCCAGGCGCCGCCCACCGGGATGGCGGTGTCCTTCGGTGGGACGAAGCCGCCGATCACATAGATCTTGCCGTTGGCAGCCGCTAGGGCCGCATGGTGGGCCGGCCGCGGCATCGACGTCTTCTTCGTCCACTTGTCGGTGACCGGGTCGTATTCGTAGGCGACGCCCGGAGCCTTGCCTCCGCCAAAGCCGCCAAACACATAGAGTTTGCCGTTACTGGCAACGCCGTAGAGCTCCTCATCGGGCTCCGGGAATGGGGCGCCCTTCTTCCAGGGCGAGGTGGGCATCTGCGCCAGCGCGGTCGTGACGCACGCCAGGCAGGCGATCATCACCGCCAGCATGGCCGTTCCTCGTTTCAATACTTTCGACATGAATGGTCTCCTTTTACGTAGCTGACACGGCAAGGGCAACGGCGATGCCAGCGCGCGATCCCCCAGACACGCCAGAAATGCGCGTCGTTCGTGCGGCCGCCGCGCGTACGCCCGTGTGTTTTCGTGCGATGCGTGCGATCACACGCGGCGGGTGTCGTCCGATACCGACTGGCCAAGGCTGCTGAATGGTGACGCGCAGCCTGCGTGGTCTCAGACGTCGCCGGCCGCCGGCCAGACCCGGAATGACCGCATTTGCGCCCCGTTCCCACGCGTCGCTTGAGGTGAGTCGCTCGCGCCTTGAGGCGACCTGTCGGGGTTCTGCCGCCCTCGATGTTGTCATTCGGGTCGTCACGGTGAATGTTTGGTGCAATCGCGACCGTGACACCCACATCCCCTTCGATGCCGGCGACGCAATCGAGTCGAAAGAGGACACCTGGTTCAAGCGTGTCCTTCTTCGGACTGGACGAGTCGTTCCTTGTCGGGAGGCACGCATGTTTGCGGCGTAAAGTCTTGATTCGATCGCGGTTGCTCTAACAGCGTGGAATCGATACGCTGAAGGACTCGAATGGCGCGCCGTTCGAGACCACGCACTGCGTCTGTTGTCACGCACTTGTGGGACACGCGATCACGTCGAGTCCGAGCGAACTACGGGCGACGATGAGCCGCCTCGGCTCGAGCCGATCGCGAAGGACCGACCGTTGTCGCTGCGCGCCCCAACTTCACCTTCTGGAACATCTCATCGCGAAGCGGAAGAATGAACGAGAACCGGAAATCCCCCTGCATTCGACCGATGGGAATGCCCACGAGCCGACCCTCGGCGTTCAGCACACCGCCGCCGGACACGCCGGGGTGGCCGTCCGTCAAACAGGTGACCAGCTTGTTGGGAGTCCGCTGGCCCACGTACCCGGTCGATACGACGATGCCCTTGGAGTAGTCGTTGCCCAGACGGAAGATGGGATCGGCAAACTCGAACTGATAGTTCAGTCCGACATTCAATGCCGGAAGATCGATGTCCTCATTGACCTTGAGGATCGCCCAGTCGCCTGGGTCGACCTCGTCCCGAGCATCGCCGGCATCAACCACACGCGCGCTGATGGGACGCCCGTTGATCATCAACTTGATGGAGTTGATGACACGCGGATCGGAGGCACCTTCCTGGCCCAAGGCAACCACGGCATGCTTGACGGTGATGAAATGGCCGTTGCCAAGGTAGCCGGCGGTGCCGTAGCTGCTGGCACCCCTGTCGTCGTATGAGTAGAGCTCGACGAAACTGTGCCGGCGATCGCGAATCAGCGTCAGGGGCAACAGGCCCATTTCGGTCTGAAGCTGACGCTTGACATCGGCGACGATGGCGGCGCGCTTCTCGTGATCGAATACGGGGGCTTCAACAACAGGAGGCAGTGGCGAAATGCCGGCGGTGCGGGTCGGCGCAAGCTCTTGTTGTTTGCGCAACACATCGATTTCTGCGCGCAGGGCGGCCAGTTCCTGCTGTGGGTCGGCGCTGGGCCGGGCCCCGAGGTAACTTCCGAGGCCAAAAAAGAGAACGGCAAACGCCGCGGCGACTACAGGGACAGCAACACGATTTTGGGCCATGTGCGCGATACGCCGCGCGAGCGGCGCGTGCGAGCGATTGAATGCCAGCGGCTGCTTCGACCAGAACGCCACGCGCACCAGGGGTTCCGGCGCGCGCGTCGACACTCCCAGCGCGGACCGGTAGCCGGTGCCGACCAGCCGCTCCGCCGCGTGCGGAGCCGCGGATGCGCCAAGTGCCCTGGTGCGCAAACCATCGATGATCACGTCCTCACCGTCGGACGTCGTTATGTCCGGCACGTCCGCGGTCGACGCGTTCACGACCAGTTGCCCCCGTTGACCGAAGCACGCCATGCGCAAGGCATCGTGCGGCAGCATCTTGCTCACGATCGCGGAGAGCCGCGGCAACGCGGTGTCGAGATCGATCGTGACGGCGAGCTCGCGGAGTAGTTCCAGCGAGCCATCGAAATATGCGACCTGAAGGTCCGGTCGGTCGGCAACGCTTCCGTCATTAACCAGCATCGCGAGTGCCCTCCCTGTCTTCGGCGATTCTGGGCGTCGACTCGGGCAGCCACAACCTCCCTTCGGGCGCATTCCGACGCTCATTCAGCGCTGGTTGGAGGACTGAATAGGGTGTGTCGCGACGATTCGGTAGGGTGGCTCGCGGGGGACCCTTTCGGGCGTGGCGCTCCGGGCTCAACCCACGCGCGAGCGAGTTCTTGCGCCAGGAGGCTCAATGCGCTTCCATCCGAAGAGTCGAGCGTCGACCGACCAGCGCCCGGACCCCAACATCGCCAGACCGCCGGCGATGACTGCTGACAACAGGCACACGAGCGGGTCTTCGTCAACTCTCAGGATCTGCGAGATCTCAATCAGGGCGACCGCTCCAGCTACGGGCGTCCACAGCCCGGCGAACAGCAGCAATCCGGATCCCGTCACCGTTGCGGGGCCAAGTGTCATGTGCAGCGGCGCGTCTGTCCACAGGTGCGGAGCCGCGCGCACAATGACCACCGGGCCGATGACGAGCCGCATGAGCAGCAAACCGATGCCAGGCCAGCCGGCGAATGTGGAGTATAGGCGGTCGCAACGCGCACCTCCACCGATTATTGCCGTGGGCAGCGCGAATCGAACCCCCCGGCCGGGCCGCGGGAGTGACTCTCTAGGGTGGGTGTCATGCTAACCGGACGGCCTAAGCGAGTGAGAACGTGTGCGTCTGTTCAAGTAGCGACGCCTTTGCTGTTTCGGCCGCGGCCATGGCCGCGGACGGCTCGAAGACGGAATCGAACATCGATCCGTCGATAGACGACGAAATCCGGACCTGACGAAGTACAGCCAGCAGATCGTCGGTGTTCCGGTAGCGCGAGTCGGCTGGACTCAATGCGCCGTCGACGGCTCTTACGAAGGCGTCCGGCAGGCCGCCGTGAAGATCGGTCACCCGTCGAACGCTCCGGCTGGCGTGAGCCCGCCTGATCTCGTCGGCCGATCCGCCCTGCACAGGATAGTCGCCCGTCACGAGATGAAAGAGCAGCACGCCGAGGCTGTAGACGTCGGAAGCGATGCAGGGCTCGGTGCCGCTCAGGACTTCTGGTGCCAGGTATGCCGGCGTGCCAGTGAGGCGCTCGAGGCCTGTCCTGTTCTGCTCGGGGCAGCGGCTCGACCCGAAGTCCATCAGCACCACCCGGCCGCCTTCCTCGCGCATGACGTTCTGCGCTTTGACATCGCCGTGCACGACGCCGGCGTCGTGTACCGCCGCCAGGGCGCGACAGAGGTCGCAGCCGATGATCGCTGCCTGCTCCGCCGTGAAGGGACCGAGCGCTCGCAGCAGCTGGGTGAGCGTCGTTCCACGAATGAGTTCCATCCAGAACCCGGCGCGCCTGACCGAGGCTCGAGCGCCGTAGACCGCGACGACATTGGGGTGTTGCACGCGCCCGAGGTTTCGGCTCTCGCGAATGACGCGCACTTGTGGCGGTTCGCTCGAGACGCCAGGACGCAGCACCTTCAACGCCACGTCGCCGCCGCGGCGGGGGTCGAACGCGCGGTAGACCTCGCCAAACGCGCCCTCGCCAATACGCTCGACTATGCGCAAATGGGCCCACGTCTTTTGCGCGCTGGCCCCGCTGGTTTGAGACGCCCTTACCGGTCGAACGAAGGCGGGAGACATCATGATCTGTCCTCGCCACCGTTTGCGCTCTTTCCGGTCACAACACTCCCTCGGGCGACGGCAGGGCGGCGAGCGCGCCCGGCTGTGGTTCGGCGAGTCCGTGCTTCAGTGCGAAGTGCCACTTCCAAATCTCGTAGATCGCCGGGTAGACGACGAGCTCGAGAACGAACGATGTGAAGATGCCGCCAACCATCGGCGCGGCGATCCGCTTCCACACGTCGGACCCGGTGCCGGTGGCCCACATGATCGGGATGAGCCCGATGAACGTCGTCGCCATCGTCATGAACTTCGGGCGCAGCCGCTTTGCGGCGCCTTCCACGATCGTCGCCTGGAGATCGCCGAGCGTTCGCAGGCGTCCTTCGCGCGAGGCTTTTTCGTACGCAAGGTCGAGATACAGCAGCATGAACACGCCGGTCTGGGCGTCGACGCCGAGCAGTGCGATCAGCCCGACCCAGACGGCAATGCTCATGTTGTAGTCGAGCAGGTACAGGTACCAGATGGCGCCGACGGCCGAGAACGGCACGGCCAGCAACACGATCGACGTCTTCACCAGCGACCGCGTGTTCAGGTACAGCAGCACGCACACGAGGAGCAGCGTGAGCGGAATGATGTAGCCGAGACGTGCGCGCACGCGGGCCATCGATTCGTACTGGCCGCTCCACAGCACCGCGTAGCCGGGCGGCAGCTTTACCTGATCGCGCACGACGCGTCTCGCCTCGTCCACGTAGCTGCTGATGTCGCGGCCTGCGACGTCCACGAAGACGTATCCGGTGAGCAGCCCGTCCTCGTTGCGGATCATCGCCGGTCCTGTGGCGACCTTCACGCGCGCCAGCTCGCCGAGCGGGATCTGCCGCTGCCCGTCCGAGGCCGGCACGAGCACGCGCGCGATCGCGTCGGTGTCGGACCGGAAATCGCGCATGTAGCGGACGTTCACCGGATACCGCTCGCGCCCCTCGATCGTGGTGGTCACGTTCTCGCCGCCGATCGCGTTCTGCACCACACCCTGCGCTGCCTCGACGCTCAAGCCGTAGCGCGCGAGCGCGTCGCGGTTCCACTCGATGTCGAGGAAGAACCCGCTGCCGGTGCGCTCCGCGAACACATTGCGCGTGCCGCTCACGGAGGGGAGCGCCGCCTCGATCGCCGTGCCGATCTTCTCGATCCCGGCGAAGTCGGCACCTGAGATCTTCAGCCCGACCGGCGTGCGAATGCCGGTCGTCTGCATGTCGATCCGCCCCTTGATCGGCATCGTCCACGCGTTCGAAACCCCGGGATACGTGACGGCCGCGTTCATCTCCGCGACCAGCTGTTCTTCCGAGATGTGATCGGGCGTGACGTGCCGGAGCACGCGCTTGATCCACTCCGGCGCCCACTCTGAGTACCACGTGTCGACGCGGCGCCACTCAGACGTCGGCTTGAGCGTGATCACCGTCTCGAGCATGGACAGCGGCGCCGGATCGGTGCTCGTGTCCGCGCGCCCCGCCTTGCCGAGCACGCGATCGACCTCGGGGAACTGCTTGATTGCCCGGTCGCTCACCTGCAGCAGCTTCTGCGCCTCGCCGATCGCGATCCCGGGCATCGTCGTCGGCATGTAGAGAAGCGACCCTTCGTGCAGCGGCGGCATGAACTCCGATCCGAGGCGGGTGAACACCGGCACCGTGACGACGACGAGGGCCGCGGCGCCGCCGATGACCGACCACTTCCACCGCAATGACCAGCGGACGACCGGCGCGTACACCTTCGTGAGGAAGCGGCTGATCGGATGCGACTCCTCGGAGCGGATGCGGCCGACTAGCACCGCGTTAACCGCCCGACAGAGCCACGCGGGCCGGAACTCGAAGCGCCGCATGCGCGTGAAGAGCACACGCAGCGCGGGGTCGAGCGTGATCACAAGACCCGCCGCCACGAGCATCGTGAGGGTTTTGGTGTAGGCGAGCGGCTTGAACAGCCGGCCTTCCTGCGACTCGAGCGCCAGCACCGGCAGGAACGACACCGCGATCACGAGCAGCGCGAAGAAGCTCGCCGGCGCCACCTCCCTGACCGCCTCGAGGACGACCTTGTGATAATCGCGCGTCGATCCGTCGCGCTGCGCCTGCTCGAGCTTCTTATGGGTCTGTTCCGCGACGACGATTGCCGCGTCCACCAGCTCCCCCATCGCGATCGCGATGCCGCCGAGCGACATGATGTTCGCCGTGATCCCCAGTGCGTCGAACGGGATGAACGCCACGAGCACGGCAACCGGAATGGTGATGAGCGGAATCAGCGCGCTCGGCACGTGCCAAAGGAACAGCAGCACGATGAAGACAACGGTGAGCACCACCGCGACGAGCGTCTCGCTCACGTTGTCGATCGCGCGGCGGATCAGCACCGAGCGGTCGTAGATCGGAACGATCTCCATCCCCGACGGCAAGCCCGGCTCGATCTCGCGGATGCGCTCCTTGACGCGATCGATCACGTCGACCGCGTTCTCTCCCTGGCGCATCACGACGATCCCCGACACCACTTCGCCGGCGCCGTCCAGATCGGCCACGCCACGCCGCAGATCCGGGCCGATCGTCACGTGGCCGATGTCGCGGACCCGGATCGGCGTGCCGCTCTCGCTGGCGGACACGACGATGTTCTCGAAGTCGGCGACCGACTTCGCGTACCCGCGGCCGCGCACCATGTACTCGGTACCGCCGAGCTCGATGAGCCGACCAGAAGTCTCGGCGTTGCCGCCGCGCACCGCCTCGACGACGCGCTGTATCGAGAGGCCGTAGTTCCGGAGCCGGTTCGGGTCGACGTTCACCTGGTACTGCTTGCCGAACCCGCCCAGTGACGCCACCTCCGACACGCCGGGCACCGCCTTCAGGTAGTAGCGCAGGGACCAGTCCTGGTACGACCGCAGATCCGCCAGGCTGTGTCTGCCGGATCGGTCCACGAGCGCGTACTGGAACACCCAGCCGAGCCCGGTGGCGTCGGGACCGAGCTCGGTCCGCGCATCGGGCGGCAGCCGCGACAGCACGCCCGAGAGGTACTCCAACGTCCGCGTGCGCGCCCAGTAGGTGTCGGTGCCGTCCTCGAAGATCACGTAGACGAACGAGTAGCCAAAATCGGAGACGCCCCGGACAGCTTTCACGCGCGGCGCGCCAAGCATCGCCGTCACGATCGGATACGTGACCTGCGCCTCGATGAGGTCGGGGCTGCGATCCCACCGCGAGTAGACGATGACCTGCGTGTCGCCGAGGTCGGGAATCGCGTCGAGCGGCACGTTCCGCAGCGCGCGCGCGCCGGCGAGCGCGGCGGCGCCGACGAGCAGCAGGACGAGGAACTTGTTCCTGACCGACCAGTCGATGATGCGGTCGATCATGGCTTTGCCTTCATGCGGCTCTCGGAATCGATGAAAAAGGTGCCCGAGACCACGATCCTCTCGCCGGACTCGAGCCCTTTCGTCACCTCGACGTCGTCGCCGACGCGCCATCCCGTCTCGACCAGCCGCGGCTCGAAGGATCCGTTGCCGCGGTCGACGAACACCATTTTGCGCAGCCCCGAGTCCACGATCGCATCCGCCGGCACGACGAGCGTCGCTGGGAGGTCGACCGGGAACTCCACGTCCACGAACATGCCGGGCTTGAGCGCCCGCTGCGGATTCGAGGCCTCGAGCCGCACCCTCAGCGTCAGCGTCGCCTCGTCGAAGATCGGTTCCGACGGACTCACCGTCGCCGACATGGCGCGGCTCTCTCCCACCGTGGTGATCCGCGCGGAGGCGCCGCGGCGGATGAACGGCAGCTGGTGGCGGTACACGTCGGCCAGAATCCACACGCGGTTGAGATCCGCGATCCGGTAGAACTCGAAACCGCGATCGAACCGGAGGCCTGGCGAGACGTTGCGGTTCAGCACGACGCCGTTCACCGGCGATTCGACGCGGATGTCCTGCACGAGATCGCGGCGCTTGCCCATTTCCCTGAGCTGCGAGTTGGATACGCCCATGTTGCGCAGCATGTCGGCCATCCGGTCGATCGCCTCGCCGCGCACGGAGGCGTGCGACTGCCCCTGTGGCTGTGGCTGCGGCTGTGGCTGTGGCTGCGGCTGCGTGACGGCCATCCGATAGAACGCTTCGAGGCCCGTGTAGTAGGACTGCTGCGCACTCCTGAACTCGACCTCCGGCGCGACGAACGACGCGAGCACCTGGTCCCTTCTCACGGCATCGCCCGTCGTCACGCTCTCCACGTTGCGGATCCAGCCGCCCACGGCGGCGACGATCGGATAGGTCCGGTTCTCGTCGGGTACCACGCGCCCGGTCGTTCGCAGGAGCCGGGTGGCGGGCAACCGGTTGACGATGCCGAGCCGGACGCCGATCGCCTGCTGCCGCTCGGGACTCACCTGCACGGCGCCGTGTGGCAGCGCGCGGGCCGCGACGTCGCCGCCCGTCGCCGCGCCTGCACGAACCGGTTCGAGCGGCATGCCGCAGCTCGGGCAGTTGCCAGGATGATCGCTGCGGTAGTCCGGGTGCATCGGGCAGGTGTAGACGGCTGCGGCATGCGCGCTCGCGTGCGCAGCGCCGGAGGACCGGTGCGACCACCACGTGCCGCCGGCGAACGAGCCGGCGGCGAGCGCAACAGCGACAGCCGTGACGGTAATGATGCGTTTCATCGGCGTGGCCTCCGGGTCAGCTCGCCGCCAGCGCGGCGACCAGCCAGGGTTGGTTCTTCTCTCATGTCATGCGACCGTTGACCGATAGACGTGCACCACCACGAGGAGCAGCGTGAGCGCGCTCAGGGCCATCTGGGACGGTCCCTCGCGGTGCCTGATCAGAGTTGCAAGTGCGCCGACCAGCACCAGGCCAAGCCCTCCGGCACCAATCAGTTCGAGTCCCGGCCACCAAAAGAAGGCCACGCCGACAAGTTCGGCAATCGCCGTCGCATACATGAACTGCCGCGAGTAGCCCCAGCGGTCCCAGTTCGGCGCCACCGTACCGGTGAATTTCTGTACGGCGGCGCCGATGAAGACCACGCTGATCAACAGCTTCAAGATCATCGCTGTTTCCCACCAGAAGCGCCCGGCGCGTGCGGGGTTACGTGAGAGCCGCCGAGGGCCTTCTCGTGGAGAGACTTGTAAACGCGCTGTCTTTCGGCGGCCTCCTCGGTTGTGAGGGTTTGTGGCCGCGGCGGCTTCTCATAGGCCTCATACTCGTAGCCCATCTGCGCGGTACGATCACTCGCGCTGACCGGCAGATCCGCACGCTTGTTGCTTCTGTCCCCATACGAGAAAATGCGATTGAGATACTTGGGATCGGTTGGATTCTTGTTGCCGAGCCGGCTCCAGCTTTCCCAAATCCGGTCCATGTTGGCGTGATGGAGATAGAACATCGGGTCGCCGCCGACTGTGGAGAATTCGGCCATATCGCCGCCGAGGGCGAAATGAGTAAAGAAGTGCGGGTTCTGGTCCATCCGCGGATTGAACCCGAGGTTGCCGTTCGGCGAGTCGATGTAAATCGTCTCGTTGAGGGCGCCCAGATTGAGCCACTCTTTGTAGATGACATCGATCCGTTCGCCTCCATTGACCCAGGGCCAGCGCGTGCCGTTGTACAGTGTGGTGCCCGGGACCCGGAACACGGCGGGGACGATGAGATCGTCTGGGTTGCCGGTGAGCGGGTTCCAGTAGGGAAGCGAAAACTCCTCATCCTGCAGCACCTCGCGGATGACTCCCTCGAACTGATGAAGCATCAGGCGATGCCAAGGCAGGAAGTACCACTGTTGAAAGTGCTCAGGGTCAGAGGGGTCGGTGGCGTGGGACTGGCAGCCGTTCCACACGGCCTCCGCATCCTCGCGAGCCTCCGGCGGAAGCGATGCGATCACTTCCGTTTTCAGCTTTCTGGAGTGATCCCACAAGAACGCCGGAAATCCCTTGATCCAGTGGGTATTCCACCACCACTTCCATGAACGTTGGTCGTGTTCCGGCAGCTCCCGCATGATCTCGATCGCCTGCGCGTACTTCGCGAGCATCACCTGGCCTTGCGGGCTGTTGACGTTGTAGCGCGTGTAGACCTGCTTCGAACCCTTGGAAGGCGCTGCCGCTGTGGTCCTTGCAGCGGGCGTCGACTGCTGGGAAAGGGCAGCCGTTGCGCTCGCAGCCGTTGCCGGAGCCTGCGAAGGCGCGGCCGCGCTCTTGGCAGCAGCTGTTGGCGGCGGCGCACCGAACTGCAGCTCCAGAATATCGTGCAGCGCCGTGTGCGTGGAGAGGGTCGGGTCGAGGAAGGTCAGCGCCCCCGCCGACTGCATCATCCCGCTCACCAGGTGAAAGCGATTGCCGATCACCCCGCCCGCGATGCCATGCCGCGGCATCGGCATGGAGGGCAGCGTCATCCACGAATTCGTCACCGGGTCGTACGCCTCGACGCTTTTAAACGCCCCGACCAGATCCTTGGTCGTCACCTCGCCGCCCGCGGCGTAGATCCTGCGGCCGTCAGAGCCCGATGCGCCGCCGCTTCGCGGGGTGGGCATCCGTTCCTTCGGCACGCTCCACGAGTCGTTGACGGGGTTGTACTCCTCCACCACATCAGTATTGGTGGCCGACAGGATGAAGCCGTGCCCGGTCCGGCCGCCGATGACGTAGATCTTGCCGTTGACGACGCCGCCGAAGGCGTGGTTGCGCGGCACGGACATCGGCCGGCGGCTCTCCCATTTGTTCGTCGCCGGGTCGTACACGTCGTTGGTACCGAGCACCCGAGACGGGCCGAAGAACGAGAAGAACGGGTCCTTGGACCCTTCCGTCGTCGTCGCGCCGCCGATCACGTAGATCTTGCCGCCGACTTCCGCGGCGACCGCAGACCCGCGCTTGCCGGGCAGCGGCGGCAGCGACTTCCAGGAATCGGCCGCCGGGTCGTACTCCCACGCGGTGTCAATCGGTTCCCAGGCGCCGCCCACGGGGATGGCGGTGTCCTTCGGGGGGACGAAGCCGCCCATCACGTAAATCTTCCCGTTCGCAGCGGCCAGGGCCGCATGGTGGGCCGGCCGCGGCATCGACGTCTTCTTCGTCCATTTGTCGGTGGCCGGGTCGTACTCGTAGGCGACGCCCCGCGCCTTGCCCCCGTCCCAGCCGCCAAACACGTAGAGTTTGCCGTTCAAGGGAACGCCGTAGAGCTCCTCATCGGCCTCCGGGAATGGTGCGCCCTTCTTCCAGGGCGAGGTGGGCATCTGCGCCAGCGCGGTCGTGACGAACACCACGCTGGCCATCAGCACGGCCAGCATGGCAGTTCCTCGTTTCAATACTTTCGACATGAATGGTCTCCTTTCAGGTAGTTGACGATGGATCAGGTCCTATCTCGTATTAACGATCAGGCCAAACAACAAGTAGTCGACGGTTCTACTGCCTTCACTGGTCTCCAACATGTAGGATGGCTGAAAGAACACGCGCTTGTTGAGTGGCAACGTGACGCCAGTCCAAATGCGCTCTCTGTTCCATCCACCATCCTGCTCGTAATAGGTTTCGTATGCGGCAAACGGCTTCCAGACGCGCCCTCGAACCGTGATGGGATGCGCGATCGCAATTTTTCCGCGGTAACGGTTCGTATCGGTCGCTGGCGCTGGACGGAACCTTCTGACATACATGTTGCGGCCGGAGATCTCGAACTTGCGCAGGGCGAACGCCACGGTTCCGTCGACTCGAAACTGGTGCTCCTCATAGCTGTCCGTGAAGCTTCCCGGCTGTGGCGGCAGCTTGTTGAGCCCGCTTTCAGGAACCGAGTAATACATGTAGCTGGGAGTCACCGTCAGAAACTTTGTCGTCCGAATTGGAACGTCAACTTGTGCGACTGGTGTGTCTAATCTGCCGATGTAAAACCCATACAGTTTCAGATCGACCTGTTTCTGCACCGGGTTGCTCAGCACCAGCCAGGCCGAAGGCGCGAAGAGTGCGCCACGTCCATCGCCTGGATCGGGTGTATCGGGCGCAGCAGGTACAGTAGGTGGGTCTACGTTTTCTTGGGCAGCACACGGTGCGCCCAGCGACATCAAACAGACCACCAGAGCACTTGGCACGAGATACCGCGCACACCTTGTGAGTCCCCGCATATAACCTCCACGCACATCGCCATCAAGGCGAACGCCACTAGAATTCGAGTTTGGTGGACGGTCCATCTGTCACTGTCCGGATCCGCGGGTGACCGCCTCATCGGGCGGTCGGCGTTTTGCGATCCTGTTTGTGCGGTCTGGACCGTCACGCGCCAACGAAGGGCAACGGCGGTGCCAGCACGCGATCCCTCGCGAACACGCCAGAAAGCGCGTGTTTCTGTGCCGTCGCCGCGCGAATCACTGTGTGTCTTCGCGCGGTGCGTGCGATAACACGCGGCGGATGGAAAGCAGGACCGAGTTACGGCGCTCGCGGTATCGGACACTCGGATGCAGCCTGAATAACGCCTCGGCCCACAACCCTACGCGACCGCCGTTCGTCCGAAAACGCACGCACCGCCTGGGATTACGCAACACGTCCAGGCACGCTCCCGCGTCGACCCGGGCGTTTTCCGCCTATTGCCTCATAAAGAAGTGAAGAGATGCAGTCCTCGGAGACGGCATCACCTTTGCCGTTGCGTGAAATCGGCACGTAGTCGTGCCGACATCGGTGACGCGAAGGGATGGACTGTCACCGATGGTCCTGACCGAACCGCTCACGGAACCGACAGCGAGGAGAGGAGTTGAAGATGATACGGAAGAAGGTCGCAACGATTTTGGGCCTGATCGTCACATTCGCGTGCGTGGCGAACGCAGGCTTTGCGCAAACGCAGGCGACAACAACCAGCGGACCACAGGCATCAGGGAAACAGGATCAGTCTGCCGCCGCACAGGCCCAGGAGGCGATTAATCCCTTCGCCACGAGCTGGCTGATGCAGCTGCAGCAGAACAACAATTGGACGGAGATGCCCCGCGGCGACGATTACACTCGGGTGCAGGGCAATCTGGTGTTCCAGCCGTTGATGAGTCTCAGGCTGACCGAGAAGCAGGGGCTGGTTATCCGCCCCATGGTGACCATCGTTAATTCGATCCCCCATTTCGATCAGAGCGGCCAGAATGAACGGACCGCCGGGTTCGGCGACACCGTTCTCGCATTTGCGCTGCCGCGTTCGTTCCTCGGCGGCCGGCTCACGGTCGGCGCAGGCCCGACGTTCATCTTCCCTACGGCATCGAAGGATCTGCTCAGCCAGGACACCTGGCAGGTGGGGCCTGATGCGGGAGCCGCGTTCCTCGGCAAGAACTTCATCGCCTACGCCTTCGTGCAGCAATGGTTCAAGGTCGGGGGAGACGGCGAGGACACGAACCACATGAACGGAACGTTCAACTTCACGTACATGCTCGCAAACGGGTTCACGATCGGCACCCAGCCGAACCTCGCGGTCGATTGGGAGGCGCCCGAAGGCAACCGAGTGGCATTTTCGATCGGACCACAGATCGGAAAGCTCTGCCGATGCGGGGGTACGCCGACGTTGTTCCAGTTGCAGGTTCAGTACTACCCCCTTCGTCCAGACGTCGCCGGTCCGAAGTGGAACATTCAGCTGCAAGCGACTCCGACGATCCCGGCCCTCATCAAGAAGGCCCTCTTCTGATTGTAGGTAGGGCGTTCTGCACCGATCCTGGTTCATTCGAGCGGGATGGACCAGGCGAGCGGCCTGGCCCGACGTGCGAACGACGACGTTGGGCTGAGGGGCACACTCGCTGACCGACCGTTTCAATCAGTCTGTGCTGGGCGAGGGCATCACCTTTGCCTTTGGGTGTGGCGAGCGCAGTGGTAATGCGCGATCAGCGAAACGAGATCCCATGAAGACGACGTTGGCAGAGGCACGGTGTGCGGTCGACCCGGCGGTGCAGGCTTTCCTCGACCAAATTAACGAGCCATCGCCGGTGCGCCCCACAACTCCGGCCGAAGCCCGCGCAGCCGAGTCCCGGATGCAGGACATCGACGTGGCGAAGCTGCGCGCGGACATCGAGGACGGCAGTATCCCAGGGCCTTCCGGTCAGATCGGTATCCGGATCACCCGTCCGCTCGGCGCGAAGGAAGAGTTGCCGGCAGTCATGTACTTCCACGGCGGCGGGTGGGTCGTTGGTGATCGCGACACCCACGACCGCCTTGTGCGCGATCTGGCGCACGCCGCCCATGCGGCGATCGTGTTCGTCGACTACTCGCGCGCGCCGGAAGCACAGTATCCCGTTGCGATCGAGGAGGCGTACGCAGCGACCGCGTGGGTCAAGGCGCACGGTCGATCGGTCGGTCTGGATCCGTCGCGGTTGGCCGTGGCTGGCGACAGCGCTGGCGGAAACATGGCAGCGGTGGTGACGCTGCTGGCGAAAATGCGCGGCGGCCCAGCGATCGACTACCAGGTGCTGTTTTGCCCTGCCGTGGATGCCTCCGGGGACATGCCGTCCCACGCCGAGTTCGCGGACGGGTACTTCCTGACACGGGCAGGACTCGCGTCGGCCTGGGATCAGTACGCACCAGACCGCGAGGTCCGTCGCCATCCAACGGCATCGCCGCTGCTGGCGACGGCCGACCAATTGGCCGTGTTGCCTCCCGCCCTCGTGGTCACCGCCGAACTGGACATCGTGCGTGACGAAGGCGAGGCCTTCGCACGCAAACTGATGACCGCCGGCGTGCCGGTGACCGCGACCCGTTACCTCGGCACGATTCACGCCTTTATGCTGCTGAATCGCTTGGCCCGAACGCCGGCGACTCGCGCCGCTATCGCGCAGGCGGGGGCAGTGCTTCGCGAAGCATTGGTGTGAGGGTCAGCGATCTGGTACGCGACTCAGATGGAGATTGGCGATGATATCAGTGAAGACATGGCCGCGACCGCCGTTGCCGAGCCGAGCACTCAGGTGGAACGCAAGGCGCGAATCGCGATCAACGGATTGGGTACTTCACTGATCCCGCGAACAGACGCGGGATCGAGTACTGCCCGGATCCGTGTCACGGCAACGCCTCGGCCGACGGCAGGGCGTCGTCCGCCTTCCATTTACCGGTGTCGGCAGAACACTGCGGCTCAGGCGCGGCAGATAGCGGAACCGAGGCACGAGCGGACGCTGTCTGCCGTCGCGCCCGATCGTCTGGCGAAACGGTTTCTGACACCTATGCTTCCTTCGCAGCACTTCATTGCTTTTCGTGCTCCGGCAATCCCGGCGACTGGTGATCGTGCAATTCCTGCCCTACGATGCAAAGCAGGATGGCGCCCTGCGCGTAGCTGGCGATCAACACGCTGTAGTGAAGTAACTCTTCTTCGCCAAAAAGCGCGAGGGCTGTCGCGTACGTCGCTGGCGTAACCTGCTTCGCCCCCACCGCCTCGCGCGCGAGATGAATAAGCGCAGCTTCTTTTTCTGGTACATCTTCAAGCGGCTTGCCGTGGCGGATCATGTCGATGGTCGCAGCGGGAACACCCACCTCCAGCGCCACCGGTTCATGCATGGCCCACTCGAACTGGCTTTGCATCTCCCGCGCGGTGGCGAGAATGGTTAACTCAACCAAGCGCGCATCAAGCCCCAGCTCGGAACGCAGCACGCGGTTGACGTCGCCCAGGGGCTTGGCGAGCTTGGGCATGCGCAGAATCACTCCGCCAGGCCCCTGATGCCCGCGAGATTCAAGCATCCCGAACGTGGCGCCGTCACCGCGTCGTAGGCCTTTTGCTGTGCCTCGTTCAAGGTCTCGCGTTTCAGCGGCGGCAAGCGCGAGAGGGTTTCGGGATACACATCGGCGGGAAGTTGTCTTGCGGTTGCCATGCCATCTCCTTCGTGATGACGTTGGTACGTGCGCCCACCGTAGCAGTCAGCGTCTCCACAGTCTTGGTGGCGCCCCTGTATCTACCCGGCCACACCAGCGGTGCGACCGGATGGTCGATGCGTGCTCGGGGCCGCCTGATCAGCCTCGCAGTGGCTGCCGCGGTGCTCGGGGCACCCGTACGGGTCGAGCATCGTCATGCCGCCGCGTCATGCCTGGGCAGACTTGAGCACAAAGTCGTAGTGCATACGATAAAACGGCGCTTCGACCTGGTATTTCGCCGCTTCTTCACGCGTCTCAACGCGCTCACAGTCGACCACCAACGATTCTTTCACGCCAAACACCGCATCCGAATCGAGATATTGGTCGCCTGTGAGGAACAACTGCGTCACCAGACGCGCGTGCCCTGGGGCGCTGATCATGAAATGCAAATGAGCGGCGCGCATGTTATGCCGGTTGGTGGCCCGCAGCATGGCGCCCACTGGCCCGTCGGTTGGTATCCCATAGCACACCGGCCGCACCCCCCGGAACCAAAACTGGCCTGAGGCATCCGTACGCAGCCGCGCCCGGAGGTTGGGACCGTCGGGTTTTTGCAGATCGTAGAACCCGTCACCGTCGGTTTCCCAGAAATCCACCACTGCGCCCGCCAGTGGGGTGCCGTCGAGGCTTGCGACACTGCCGGTGATCACGCAAGGCTCGCCATCGCTTGGGTGCTCGGCAAGATTACTCCCCAGCGGGAGTTCCGGTGCGCCCTCAACCCAGGCTGGCCCGAGCAGGTCCGACTCGGTGGCATTGCCAACCTTGCCATAACTGATAAGGTCGACCAGCATCGACACCCCAAGCGTGTCCGAGAGCAGAATGAACTCCTGCCGCTTGTCATCACACTTCTGGCCAACCGCCGTGAGGAACTGGATACCGGCCAGCAATTCCTCCCAGGTTGGCCGTACCTCGCGCACACACCCGTGCAGATGCTTGACCAGACTGGTCATGATCTGCCGCAGACGCGGGTCGGGCGTTGCGGCAACGCGATTGATAACCGCTTCCGTCAGGGTCTGTTCGTTATAGTCACTCATGTCTTCCTCCTTATGCACGGTGTGGCCTGCGCCATAACTTGCGGATGGCGAATGAAACGGTCCCGTCGATCCGACACTGATGCTCCTGGTAGCTGTTTCATTCTCCGTGGCGCTCTCCGCTCTCACCGGGCGTCTCCCCGTCGCGTGCGCTGCGGCAAGAGCGCCATTCTCCAGACGTCGGCCAACGCCACACTCGATCAAACGAAGATGTTCGCGCAGCAGGTTGGCGAGATCTATCGCTGCCACGGCCAGTGGAAGGGCAAGGCGGATGCCGCTGGCCGACGCGCGGGAAACGGGCGCAAATGCGGTAATTCCGCGAAATGGACTGTGCCCTCGTGAGCACCCCGCCGCGTGTGAGCGCACGCACCGCACGAAAACACACAGGCGTACGCGCGGAGGCCGCAAGAACGACGCGTGTTTCGGGAGTGTCTGCCAAGGATCGCGCGCTGGCATCGCCGTAGCCTTTCCCGGCGCGTGACGGTCCGTGTGACGGTTTAACAGACGTGTAGATCACCTCGCGGAGCGGCGACAATATGCGACATGCGGGTGCGCGTCTCAGCGACCGGGCGCCGCGGCGAGGCTGCGCAACGTCTCCAGCGACTTGACGGCGTCGCCGATCCGATCCCGCTTCACGAACGGCGTTCGGAGGAACCGCTCGACCGTGCCGTTGAACGTGGCGGGGTCGTCGAATGGGATCATATGCGTGGCGTTCGGGAAAATGGCGAGCTGGCTGTTCCGGATGTGCTGATAGATCTCGACGGTGTGCTGGTCGACGATCGTATCGTGATCGCTCGCCAGGACCAGGGTCGGTGCCGTGATGGCTTCGAGCGCCTTGGCCTCAATGTTCGGCTCCTCGAGCATCATGCCGGTCACCTTGAGCTCGCGCTGGCCGCGGGCTGTGGCGCGATGGGCAGCCGGGACCGCCGCCATCGCCACGATCTTCTTGACTTTCGCCGGATGCCGGATGCCGAGGAGAAGCGCCTCGATGCCCCCGTCACTCCACCCCAGCACGTCCACGGGACCCGTCTTCAGGTGGTCCAACAGCGCAGCCAGGTCGTCGGTCATCTTCTCGTAGGTGAGCTTGTCGGGGCTGTCGCCGGACTTCCCGTGATCGCGGCTGTCCATCGCGATCATCTTGTAGCCCTTGCGAAAGTGATCAATCTGGGCACCCACGTCGGCGATGCTGCCGCCGTTGAAGTGCACGATCAGGAGGGGATCTCCAGCGCCATACGCCTCGTAATAGAGCGTGACGCCGTCGTGCGTGAAGGTCCCGCCGGCTTCGGAATTGGCACCATACCTGACCGCGGGGGGGCGCGGGCACACCGGTCGCCAGAACGGTCGGCCCCCCCTGATTGCAGGCAAGGCCTGACTCCGACAGTGCGAGAAGGACAACGACAACGAGTCGCGGCATAGTGCTCTCTCCTGATTAATGAGGAAGGTCGGAGCGTGAGGTGTGAGGGAATTGCTGCCTGACTCTGCCAGCACTATGCAAGACCACACGGCCATGACACCACGCCGGCGGATCAACCGCCGGGTAGGCCGCCGTACCGGTGACTCACCCCGCTCGATCACCTGAGTCCTCCGGCTTGCTGAACATCACAGGTTGTTGAGCCTGGCGCCGCGGGATCGCGGCGTCCATTGCCGTCTATGGCAAAACCGAAGCTAGCCTCGCCCTGTCGCGCGAGTCCTCTAACACGCGTGCGATCGCGCCTCTGCGGGCTGCGTGGCGATGTGTGTGATCACGCATCGCGTGTGCTAACACGCAGTCGGAAATCGCGCCCGGTCCTCCCGCCACTAGAAACTGGCAGGTTCGGATCTTCGGCGGCGTGGCGTGGATGTTGCCGCAGCCTGTGCAGCTCCGAAGGAGGCGACGCCATGTCACGAGCGAGCGTTGGAATGGTCATCGACAAGCTGCTCACCGATGAGAACCTGCGCATCCGATTTGCGCTCGACCGGCTGGAAACGGTCGCCGAGCTGTGTCTGCGAGGCTTGGATCTCACCCGCGACGAGATCGATCTCTTGTGCCGGACCGATGCTGGTGTGTGGTTCCTGAGAAGCGCCGTGACAGGCGCGCCGCAACACTGAGGATCGCGCATCGCGTGAAAACGCACGGACCGTGTGACGCGACACACCGCGTGCGACCGACGATGAGTGCTGATGCACCCCGAGCGCGAGAACGAAACCTCGTGGATCTGGCCTGTGTTCCTCGAAAAGTGGCTGCGGCACGCGAATGGGGGCTCGGCGCTGTGCGCAGGCATCACCTTTGCCCTTGCGTGTATCGACCGCAGCGCGGTGATGCGCGAACGGTCACACACACGCAAGGAGAAGTTGCTTGGAGGACGGTATGCCCGCAGGAGAAAAGATGTCACGAAAGATTGCGTACTGGGGAGCCACAGGTCTGGTGGCGATCGCGACGCTGAGCGCCGGCTTCAGCTATCTGACCAGCGCCCCCGAGGCGGTCGAGAATTTCCGGCACATGGGATATCCGCAGCAGTTGCGTATCCTGCTCGGCATCGGGAAGCTGGCAGGAGCCATCGTGCTGCTCCTGCCACGGCTGCCGACATTGAAGGAATGGGCCTACGCAGGCTTTACCTTCATGTGGATCGCGGCGACCGTGGCGCACTATCTGGCAGCCGACGGCGTTTTCTTGCTGCCTGTCGCGTTGATCGGGTCGCTGGCGGTTTCGTACGTCACGCGCCCGGCGAATCGCCGCGGTTCCGCGAAGCCGGTGCTGGCGTAGCACGCGGTTCGATCCCGGTGTCCGGCGCGTCCCACACGTCGGCACCGTTGTTGCCCTGGCATCGCCGCAAATGAATCGAGGGCCGAAATGAAACTGAATCGAATTGTTCCGCTGTGCCTACTCGCGATGCTTCCGTTCCGAACCGTTGCCATCGCGCAAGAGACGCGCGAGGAAGCGCAGAAGCAGCAGCGGGAGGAAAAGCAGCAGACGGTCACACCGTACGAACCGAATCTCCTCGAGCGCGCGCTGAAAGGCGTCGAGACCGGCGGCATCCCCCTCATCACTCGCGATGGCATCTACGCGAAGCTTGGGAGCATCACGACGGGAAGTGGTTTTGCCTACGGGGCGGGTTATCGCTCGCGTCGTCTCTTCGGCTCCGACGCCGCTCTCGACGTGTGGGGAGGCGCCTCGCTCAAGGGGTACTGGGCCGGAGAGGCACGCGTTCGGTTTCCAAATCTTGGCGGCGGCCGATTTCTGGCGGAGGGCTACGGCCGGCGCTCCGAGTATCCACAGGAAGATTACTTTGGTCTCGGTCCGGACTCGCTTCGGTCCGCGCAGGCCGACTTTCAGCAGCGCGCTCAGACGTTTGGCGCGCGAGCGGCTATGCGCGTGGCTCCCGTCGTCTCGATCGGTGGCGGCCTCGAGTACTACGAGCCCCGAGTCAGTGACGGCACAGACAAAGCCCTGGTCTCGATCGGCGAGCAGTACGACGAGGCGTCTGCCCCGGGGCTCTCAGCGCAGCCCAACTATCTGCGTTCCATCGCGTTTGTCGAGATCGACTCGCGGCGGCCGCTGAACGCCCGCAAGGGCGGCTGGTACCGCGCCGAGCTCAGTCACTACGACGATCGCGATCTGTCGGCGTACTCCTTCACTCGCCTGGACGTGGACCTGCGGCAGTACGTCAGCTTCCTGTCGGAGCGGCGCGTGCTGATGGGTCGCGTGGCGGCTTCGCCGTCCGACACCGCTTCCGGCCAGCAGATGCCCTTCTACCTGATGCCGACGCTGGGCGGGAACGACTCGCTCCGCGGGTACCGCGACTACCGGTTCCGCGGTCCACATGCGCTGCTCCTCCAGGCGGAGTATCGCTTTGAGATCTGGTCCGGACTCGACGCTGCGTTTTTCTACGACACCGGCAAGGTCGCGATGCGCCGCGCCGATCTCGACCTGGACGACCTCGAATCCGACTATGGCGTCGGATTCCGCTTCAACACGGATAACGGCATCGTCCTTCGCGTGGACGCTGCCTTTGGGAGTCGCGATGGCAACCATCTTTGGATCGTCTTCGGTGGCAAGTTCTAGGTCGGCGGCGCGCCGGCTGTGCGCAACCGTCGTCGGGCTCACGGCTGTTGCCGTCCTCGGCACGGTCAGCGTGGTCACGACTGCGCGGCCCCACTTCTATCCCGACGATCCCTTGTGGATCGACAACGACGCGGTCGCCGACGCCTCGTCTGTGAAGGCAGTCGAGGACGCCAACAGCTACGACTTCGTCGTCAACACCTTCGCGACGCCAGGCGAACGGCGGGACCTGCGGGCGATGAACGTCAACACGCTCGACGAGGTGCCGAACTCGGCGTGGTTCGTCAACCGCATCGGCCGTGCCGCGATGTCGATTGACGATGTCGTGCGTGGGCCAGATCGCTTCAAGTCGATCTCACTTGATGGCTGGAAGGTGTCCGGCGGCAAAGCCACGGGCGTGCAGCCTGGATTCCGCATGACAGACCGCGAAGGGCACACGTATCAAATCGAATTCGACCCGCCCGCCAATCCGGAACTGGCGACGGGAGCGGAAATGATCGGTACGGCGTTCTATCACGCGTTCGGATACAACACCGTCGACGTGTACCTGGCCGACCTGGACCCGGACCGGCTCGTCATTTCCGACAAAGCGACTTATCGCGACCCACTGGCGGGTGGGCGAAAGCGGCCGTTCACGCGCAGCGACGTGGACAAGGTGCTTCGACGGGCGGCCCGGCGAGCCGACGGCAAGTATCGCGTGCTGGTCAGCCGCTTCGCCGACGGCAAGCCGTTGGGCAACTTTCGGTACTACGGCACGCGGCCCGACGATCCCAACGACATCGTGCCACACGAGCACCGTCGCGAGCTCAGGGCCGCGCGCGTGTTCGGCGCGTGGCTGAACCACGACGATTCCCGCGGCGTCAACAGCCTGGACATGCTCATCGGCGAGCAGAACCGACGGTACATCAAGCACTACATGTTCGACTTTGGTTCGATTATGGGAAGCGGAACGGTGTACGCGCAGCGTCACCGGCCGGGCAACGAGTACATCCTCGAGTGGAAGCCAGGCTGGCTGACACTGGCCACGCTTGGGATGTATGCGCGCCCCTGGACTCGCATTTCGTATCCCGACGTGCCCCGCGCCGTGGGTCGATTCGAAGCCGATGCCTTCGAGCCCACGTCGTGGAAGCCTGAATATCCGAATCCCGCGTTCGAGAACATGCGGCCTGAGGACGCGTTCTGGGCGGCGCGCATCATTTCGCGATTCGATGACGCCACCGTGCGTGCCGTCGTCGAGAAGGCCAGATACAGCGATCCACGCGCGACCGGGTACATCACGGCGACGCTGCTGCGCCGGCGCGACAAGGTGCTGCGCGCCTGGCTGACGCCGATCAATCCGCTCGTAGACTTCTCGTTGAGCGCGTCAGGCGAACTGACGTTTGCCAATGCGGCCGAGCAGGCCGGAGTCGCCACGCCTCCGCGCGGCTATCGGCTGCAGTGGGCTCGATTCGACAACCTGACCGGCATCGCGACCGACGCCGGTAGCGAGATCGCAGTCGGCGAGCCACGAGCGCAGGCGCCAGCTGCGCTGACCGTGCCTCGAGCCAACGCCGACTTCATCCAGGTTCGGGTGGCAGGCATCCACCCGGACTTTCCCTCGTGGGCCACGCCCGTCAGGGTGTACTTCCGGCGCGCGGGCTCTGGCTGGGAGCTCGTCGGAGTGACGAGATAGCTGTAGCGACTCCTGAAGACGTCGCCACAACTCTGGATGCGGCTTCAGGCCGACGGTCGCCGAACTCGTCAAAGGGCCGGGGTCCGGCACTAGCCCCGCGCCGGGCACTATCCTGATGAGCTGCTACGCGAGTCGGGTGCACTCATCGACTCCTGCAGGGATCTGAATTCGACGGAGCAGAGAGAGCACTTCGTGAGGTGCTCGTACGCAGAATGGTCCAGAAAAAGGGCCTTCCCCTTCAGATTCCCGACGCTCGCTGCGGCCTGCCGCGCCGAAGCGCGTGAGCGTAAAGGCGGGCGCTCGCGCTCGCTCGGGCATCGGGAATGTCCTCCCACATACTCGAACCTTGCCGCCGGTGTGCTACCATCCTGCGCCGTTCAGGAGGTGCGTATGAAACGATTGCTAGCCGGTGGCTTGATGCTGTCGTGCTCATTGGCGTTCGGCTCGGTCCTGGCCGCGCAGGACAAACCGCCCGCGAAGGAGCACACGATGACGGGCTGCGTGCAGAAAGGCACGTCGGCGGATACGTTCGTGTTGACGAACACCGAGGCGAAGGGACCGAAGACGATCGGCATC
>Ga0184612_10000107_pt1 | contig 37362 bp, 29 predicted proteins | sample PLM3_60_coex_FD_133163 | JGI IMG/M metagenome (GOLD analysis project Ga0184612, IMG submission 133163) | Groundwater sediment microbial communities from an aquifer in East River, Colorado, USA - PLM3_60_coex | ecosystem: Environmental > Terrestrial > Soil > Riparian zone | place: USA: East... | reverse complement strand
GACGCCGGCGATCCCGAGACAAATCGCCGCCGGCACAATCTCGCGGTCACTGATCGCTTCGGCCATCACGTCGTGCAGGACCTTCTCGACGTGCAGCTCGCCGGCTGCCTGAAGGTTGGCGCCGCCTCCGCGTGCTTCCGCGACGAGCGTGCCGTGCTCGTCCGCCAGCTGGCACACCGTCTTCGTGCCGCCCGCGTCGATGCCTAACACGTGAATCATAAAGGGTCCGTGAACGCGTCAGCTTACCAGTACAGTTTCTCTCAACGTCGCCCGCACGAGACGCAACGCGCCCTTCTCACGAGCGAAGTCGAATGCCACGACACGATAAATGCGTTGACATCAACTGCGCCAAACTGTTAGATTCAGGGCTTTTATGCGTCTTGTGCGAGTTCGCACCACGCTCCGCCGTGGGCTCACGGTCGTCGCGGCGCTGGTGCTTCTGACGCTTGCGCCGATCCTCCCGCAGGCCTCTCCCGAAACCACACCGGCAGAAACGCGCGCGCTCTGGGTGCTCAGAACGTCGCTCGGATCGCCGGAGTCGATCACCGCGTTGGTGCGCACCGCGCGCGAGCACGGGTTCAACACGCTCCTCGTGCAGGTCCGGGGCCGCGGCGATGCGTACTTCATCAGCAGTCTCGAGCCCCGCGCCGCCGAGCTCCAGCGGCGGCCGGCCACGTTCGATCCGCTGGCGACCGTCCTCGCGCAGGCCCACGACGCCGGGCTCCGCGTGCACGCGTGGGTGAACGTCAACCTCGTGTCGAGCGCCGCAGACCTGCCGATCGCGCCCACACACCTCGTCCACCGCCATCCCGAGTGGCTGATGGTGCCGCGCGATCTCGTTCAGGAATTATCGAGGGTGCCGGAAGAGAGTCCTGCGTATGTCGGCAAGCTCGCGCGCTGGACGCGCACGCAGACGGCGGAATTGGAAGGTCTCTACACCTCACCAATTCTCCCGGCGGCAGCCGATCACGTCAGCACGGTCGTGCGCGATCTGGTTACGCGCTACGCGGTCGACGGCGTCCACCTGGACTACGCACGCTACCCGAGCGAGCGGTTCGACTACAGCCGCGGCGCCATCCGGGCGTTTCGCGAGGCCGTGCGGCCGCACCTGTCGGGGGCCGTGCGCCGCGAGGTCGATGGCCAGGAGGCTGAGGATCCGCTCGCCTATCCCGACGCCTTCCCCGCCGAATGGAAGGCGTTTCGCATCTCGCGCCTGACGACCCTCGTGGACCGGCTGAGAACGACTGTCAAGACGGCGCGCCCCGAAGCCCTCGTGACGGTCGCCACGGCCCCCGACATCCAGGACGCTCGCGACCACCGCCTGCAGGACTGGGCCGCATGGCTGACAGCCGGCTTCGTTGACGCGGTATGCCCGATGGCTTACACGCCCGAGCCGGCCAGGTTCGCCGAACAGATTGCCGCCGCCCGGGACGTCAAGGGCGGGCGCGCGGTCTGGGCGGGCATTGGTGCGTACCGGCTTCCCCCGGCCCAGACGATCGAGAACATCGAAACCGCCCGCCGCCTCGGCGCCGGCGGCGTCGTCCTCTTCTCCTACGACAGCCTGATCGACCCGCGACAGTCGTCGCCCGACTACATCGCGGTCGTGGGCCGATCGGTGTTCGCCAAACCTGCCGCCGCCTCCACCGGCACACGGTGACGGCGGCCGGCCGCCCATGACCCTGACCTGGCTCGACTACGCAGTCATCGCCGGGTACCTCGTCGCCATCACCGCCTTCGGATCCTGGTTCGCGCGGTTCCAGAAAACGACGCGCGACTACTTTCTGAACGACCGATCCGTGCCGTGGTGGGCCATCTGCTTCACGATCGTCGCCACCGAGACGAGCACGCTCAGCTTCATCGGCGTACCTGCGCAGGCCTTTGCCGGCAACATGACGTTTCTCCAGCTGGCCATGGGCTACATCATCGGACGCCTCCTGGTGAGCCTGCTCTTCATCCCAGCCTACTTCCGCGGCGAGCTCTTCACGTCGTACGAGCTGCTCCATCGGCGTTTCGGGCCCGGCGTCAAAAACATCGCTGCCGTCATTTTCGTGGTAACTCGAACCCTGGCCGACGGCGTCCGACTCTTCGCCACGGCCCTCGTCATCACCGTCGTCACGCAGGTGCCCGTGACGCTCGCGATCGTGATCATCGGCGCGGCGATGATTGTCTACACGACGCGAGGCGGCGTGTCGGCAGTCATCTGGACCGACGTCGTGCAGATGTTCATCTACGTGGCCGGCGCGCTCGTGGTGTTCGCAGCCCTGTTGCAGCAGATTGACGGCGGGTGGAACGCGGTCGTCGCGGCCGGCGAGGCGGCCGGAAAGTTCCGCGTCTTCGACTTCACGCTCGATCCGCGGCGCGTGTACACGTTCTGGGCGGGGCTCTTCGGCGGCGTCGCGCTGACGCTCGCGACGCACGGCACCGATCAGTTCCTGGTGCAACGCCTGTTGTCCGCGAAATCTGCGAAGACCGCCGCGACGGGGCTCATCCTGAGCGGCCTCATCGTCTTCGTACAGTTCGCGCTGTTCCTGGTGATCGGCGTCGCGCTCTACGTCTTCTACCAGCAGACGCCGCTTCCCCGGCCGCTCGCCACCAATGACGAAGTCCTGCCGCTCTTCGTCGTCACGTCGCTCTCGCACGGCGCCGCGGGCTTCATCGTCGCAGCGATCGTGGCCGCTGCGCTTTCGCCCTCGATCAACGCCCTGGCGGCGACCACGGTCAACGATTTCTACCTGAAATACGTGCGGCCGGACGCCGACCAGGCGACGCTGATGCGGGTCTCGAAGGCGGCGACGGTCTTCTGGGGCGTTGCGCAGATTGGCGTCGCGCTCGGCGCACAGTGGATCCGGTCTGTGCTCGACACGGGACTCGCCGTGCTGTCGCTCGCTGCCGGCCCCGTCCTCGGGGCCTTTCTCGTCGGCGTCCTCACGGAGCGGGTCGGGTCGCGTGCGATGATCGCCGGCATGGCCAGCGGCGTTGCCGTTCTGGCGTGGGTCTGGTGGACCGCCGCGACCGCGTGGACGTGGTACGCATTCATCGGCTCGTCGGTCACCTTCGCCGCCGCGTTCGCCGCTTCGTTCGTTGTCTCGAACTCACCGGACTCGATCCCCGACTCGGCCTCGAGCGCTAATCATGCCTGAACGCTTTCCGGCAGCCGCGGCGCTGCTGCGCGAGGCGATTGCCGGGGGCGCGTTCCCCGCCGCGTCGGTCGAGGTCGGACGCGCCGACGGGTCGATCTGGCGCGACGCGACGGGGCGCCTGACCTACGCCACCGATGCCCCGCCGGTCGATCGCGAGACCATCTTCGATCTGGCGTCGCTCACCAAGGTCATCGCAACGACGACCCTGGTGATGCGCGCCGTCGACGACCGCCGGCTGGACCTGGACGACCTGGTGAGGAAATGGCTCAGCGACTGGAAAGGCGCGGATCGCGCGGAAGTCACGGTTCGCGATCTGTTGGCGCACGCGTCCGGGCTGACGGCATACCTGCCCTTCTTTCGCGACTACACCGGCCGCTTCGAGTTCGAGCACGCCATCTGCTCGCTGCCCCTCGAGTGCCCGCCGAGGTCACAGTCCATCTACAGCGACCTCGGGTTCATGCTGCTCGGGTTCATCCTCGAAGATGCGCAACCGTCAGGACCAGCGTTCCGCGGTGCGCCGGGAACGCAGGATCCGTCGCGGAGTCCTGCCACGCAGTTCCACCGTCTCGCCTCGTTCTTCACCGCAGAGCCGCTTCGGTTCACGCCGCCTCGCGCGTGGCGGGTCCGCACCGCCCCGACCGAGACTGACGAGTGGCGCGGGCGTCTGCTCGTGGGCGAGGTGCACGACGAGAACACGTGGGCGCTCGGTGGCGCAGCGGGACACGCGGGATTGTTCGGGACCGCAGCAGCGGTCGGCGCGTTCGCCCGCGCCGTGCTACGCACGATTGCGGGCGAGCCGATCCTCGCCCTGCCCGAAACGATGCGCACCTTTATCTCGCGAACGGACGTTCCGGGAAGCTCGCGCGCACTCGGATGGGACACCATGCTCCCCACCTCGTCGTGCGGCGCGAGGCTCTCCCCGACCTCGATCGGCCATACCGGCTTCACAGGAACGTCGCTCTGGATCGATTGGGAGCGGGATCTCTATGTGGTGTTTCTGACCAACCGCGTGCATCCAACGCGAACCAACGAGGCCATCCGAAGGGTCCGGCCGCGCCTGCACGACGCGATCGTCGCCGAGCTGGGCAACTAAAACACCGTCGATAGATTGAGACTCTGTGGCAGATAGATTGAAACCCTGTGGCTTCCGCTTTCAGGCGGAAGGCCACTGTGCCGGCCGGGTGCCCTCCGCGCTCCCCGTGGCTTCCGCCTTCAGGCGGAAGCTACGGGGCAGAGCATTCGCTACCGTCCAACTATCGGCGCAGCAGAAGCCTGGACATTGACCACGGTCGTGCCCTCACCGGCCGGGCCCGACGACTGAACGACCCTCACGTTAATGACCCTCGTGCCAGGCGGCAATGAGAACGTTGAAGTTGCTCGGTTGCCGGTCGTCGTCGCCGTCGCCGGGGACCCGCCTTCGAAGGTCCACTCGTAGCGCAGAATCGTCGAGGTCGCACCAGCAACGGTAGCGGTAAAGATGACCGTCTGACCCGGGACCGGGTTGGACGGCGACGGCTGGATGGTGACGCTCGGCGGCTGCTGCGGAAGGATCGTGACAAACGTGGCGACGGTTTCGGTGAAGCCGCTCGCTTCGGTTGCCGTCGCGGACGCCCGGTACGTGCCCTCTGCCAGGTAAATGTGCTGGACCGGAGTCGACGTGCTGATCGCTCCGAGGGAGCTTCGCGCGCCGTCGCCGAAGTCGATCGTCACATCTCGAATGTTGACTGCCGGCGCGGCGCCGACGCCGATGGTGAACGCCACCGGGGTGCCGGCGGCGATCGCAGTGGTCGGCCCGGTAATACTCACGCCGGTCCGGGCGTTGAGGTTGACGGTGACCGTCGCGGTCTTGCCCGCCACGTTGGCAGTCACGATCGTGGTACGCGTCGCCGTCAGGGAGGTCTTCGCTACGCCGCTCGAGTCGGTCGTCGCCGACCCCGCGCCGAGCTGCCCCTGGTCGGCGGTGAAGGTGACCGGAACGCCGGGAAGCCCGGCGCCAGTCACGTCTTCGACGCGCGCGGCGATCTCGGTCGTACCACCCGAGGGTGGCAGAACGGCCGGTGTGGCGCTCAGCAGCACGCGCTCGGCCGCCGCCGTTCCAACACGCAGGTTCTCCAGCTTGCCGGACGCGCCTCCGGAGAACGCCGTGATGGTCGCCGTTCCGCTCTGGCCGCTGGAAATGAAGCGCACGCGGACCTGGCCGTTGTGGGTTCGTGCCTCGGTCGGCTCAATTCGCCCGAGCGTCGTCGTAAAGGTGATGACCGTGCCGTTCTGGACTGGCGTGCCCGCGCCCGTCGTCGATGTCGAGGTGGGCGTTGTGGGCGTCGTGGGCGTCGTCGGAGTAGTCGGCGTCGTAGGGGTCGTGGGGGTCGTCGACGTCGTGCCGTTCTCGATGGCCGTCGCCACGATCTCGATCTCGCCGTTGAGGGGCACCGTGTTCGACGTGGCAAAAATTGAGATGACGGTGCCGCCGGGTGCAAGGAGCGGTACCTTGTCGCAGGCTGAAAGGGACGACATGAGCGCCACAGCAACCGACGCAAGGCCGACGCGACCCATCCAAGACGACGGTCTGAATTGTGCTAGCATGGCAGAACCTAAGGATAGTAATCGCATGGGTTTACGCGGTCAAGACGCGCAGCGCGGGTACGCGATGGCGGCCCTGCTGGTTGCTCTCGCCATCATGGCGATCCTGTTGACGATCGCGATGCCGGTCTGGCGGCACGAAGCGCGACGCGAAAAAGAAGCCGAGCTGGTCTTCCGTGGCGAGCAGTACGCCCGCGCGATCGCTCTCTTCAAATTCAAAAACGCGAACATCCCGAATGCCCTTCCCCCGAGCATCGACGCGCTCGTCGAGGGCCGGTTCTTGCGCAAGAAGTACAAGGACCCGATGACGGCCGACGGCGAGTTCGCCTTGATCGGCGGCGCCAGCCAGCAGCCAGGGATCAACGCTCCTGGTGCCACAACTCCTGGCGCCACTCAGCCCCCCGGACCCCGGAGCAACACTCCTCTGCAGCCGAGCCCTCTGCAGCCGAGCGGCCCTGTCGCCGGCGGAATGATTGGCGTTCGAAGCAAGAGCACGGAGACCTCGATTCGCAGCTACCGCGGTGCCACGCGATACGACCAGTGGTCGTTCACGTTCAACATCGCGCCGCGCCCCGGCGGGTCGATGCCGATGGCCAACACGGCCGACGGCGGCCGCGGCAACAACCCCAACAACCCGAACTTCCCGCCGGGTGGGAGAGGTCGGCGCGGCACCAATCCCGGGCAGGGCGGGCGCGGTACCGACATCAGGCCGGGCGGATTCCCACCGCCTCCGCCACCCCCGCCGGGCGGGGCGCGTGGCGCCGGTCCTGGCGGCCGCGGACGTGGTTTCTAGCATCACGGTCGTCTTCACAGGCCGGCTTTCTTACCAATCCGCGTAGGTTGACCCGTCCAGGGCCGTGCCCTGGGCCCCGCTCTTCACGTCGTAGATCCCAGGTTCAGCCGAAGGATTGCTCGGGTCGGGCTCGGCCGCGACCGTCTGCCAGGTGTCTGCCGACTGCGTGATCGGATCCTCGGGGATCTTTCGCATGTAGCCGTCGCTGACGAGCGTGTCGAGCGAGCCCGGGTACTTGTTCTTATCCGCATAGTACTGATCGATTGCGTCACGCATGCGGAACAGGTCCGTGCGCAGCACGCTCTCCTGCGTGTGACGCACGCCGTTGCGGTACTGTACGACCCCCATCGCGGCGAGGATGGAAATGAGCGCCAGCACGATCAGCAGCTCGATGAGCGTGAAGCCCGCCGCAGATCCCCGAATGCCGGATGACGAACGGCGATGGCAAGTGGTCTTCAGCATGGCGCATTCCTTCACGGGCAATTTTCCGTCTTACCAGTCTCTGTACTTCGTACCGTCGAGCGCAGTGCCGGTCGCCTTCGTGAACACATCGTAGACGTTCTGCCCGCCCCACGCGAACGCATCAGGCCGGTCCTGATAGGCGCGCAGGCCCCACTCCGTGGAATTCGTGAACGGATCGATCGGGATCCGGCGAAGAAACTTGAGCTTGCGCCCCGACGCGTCGTTGGCGACATTCACGCCCTCGACGAGCGTCTCGAGGTCGGGCGGATACCCTTCGCTGCCGGTACGGATTTCCGTCGCGGGGATGAGGCCCATGTCGACCGCGTCCTTGAACTTGTCGATCGCGGTCCGCATCTCACGCAACGAACGCCGCAGCTCGGCTTCTTTCTGCCGCTGATTCGTGACTTTCGCAAGCGGCATCACCGCTGAGGCGAGGATGATAAGGATTGTTGACACGATCAGCAGCTCGATGAAGGTGAAGCCGCCCGCCGCCTGATACCCTCGACGCATCACGTCGTCACCTCACTGTCACCGACACGGGCGCGAACTGGAGCGGAAGCGCGCCACCTTCGGGATTGCTTGCGACTCCGCTGACCTGAATCAGCGAGTTGCCAGGTCCGACCGCATCGAAGAGGAGCGCCGCCAGCAGACCCGAGCCCGACGCCCCTGCCTGATCGCCGCTGCGCGCGACGGCGATGTCCACGCGTCCAGTGGCGACGTCAATGCGGGGCGTGAAGTTGGCGGTCACGCCGCCCTGACGCATGAACGTACCTTCCTGCACGTTCCGCACGCGAAGCACGGCGGGGTTGAACGTCACCGTCAGCGTGATCATCGACAGCCGCGACGCATTCGAGACGGCGAGCGGCACGGTATACGGCCCGCCCGCGGTACGGAACTCCTGCGGCGCCGTTACGGTGATCTGCGCAACCGACGCGGCCGGAATCGCCGGTGTGGCGGCGGCGGGCGCGGCCGTCAGATCGCGCGGCGGCGCGGTGCCGGGTGCGCCCGGCGCGGTGGCACCGGCCGGCGGCACGGTACCGACCGGGGGCGGTGCTCCTGGCGCTGGCGTCGGCGGCACGGTCGCGGTGGCCGGTGGAACGCCCGTCGCGGGCACCGGTGTCCCGGGCGGCGGCGGCAAAAACTGAGGCACCGGTGTCGTGATCGGCGCCGGCTGCGCGGGCATCTGCGCGACTGGCGGCTCCTCGGCGGCCGGCGGCTGAATCAGCGGCGGCGGACCGGTCAGCCCGACGTTCTGCTGTGTGCCGATGTAGATCGGCGCCAGATCGTCGACCGTCAGCTCGTGCGTTCGCACGATGTGCGGCGTCAGCAGCATCACGATGTCGGTCTGGCTGACTTCGTCGCTGGTCGATCCGAACAGGGACCGCAGACCAGGCACACGGATCAGTCCGGGGAAGCCCGTCAGAATCTTGCGTTGGTCGTCCTTCAAGAGGCCCGCGAGCAGGTTCGACTCGCCCTCGCGCAACCGCAGCCGGGTCCTCACGCGACGCGATCCGAACGACGGGACATCCTGCCCAGCGACGCTGATGTTCGGCCCGAGGTTGCTGCTCTCGACGGTGAGGTCGAGAATGATCTCCCCTTCGTAGGTCACCCTCGGGGTCATCGTGATGTTGACGCCGACATCCCGATACGTGAACGACGATTGCGGGATATTGGCGAATCCCCCGGCCGCGGCGGCGCCAAAGACCGTCGAGACCACGGGAATCTGGTCGCCAAGATTGAGCGTCAGCTCCTGACCCTCCGCGCCGCGCAGCTGCGGCTTCGCGAGCTGCTTGGTTCGCGAGTCAGTCTCCAGGAACCTGAGAAACGCCGTCGGCACCGTGAGGTAGAAGTCGGACGTGCTGATGCCCTGTGAAATCGTGTTGAGGTTGAACGGCGGCGGCGGCGTGGGCGGGATCGTGCCGGACGTATTGGGTGGCGCCACTTCAGGCGAGAACGTCAGCCCGAGCGCGTAGTCGCTGAGGTTGATGCCAAACTGCTTCGCCCGGTTGCGATTCACCTCGAGAATCTGGACTTCGATGACGACCTCGGCGCGCGGCTTGTCGAGCGCGCGGATCAGCCGCTCCGCCACCGCCACGATCGGCGCCGTCGCACGCACGGCGATCGTGTTCGACGTCTTGTTGGGATAGATCGCCGGCGCCACCTGCGCCTGGATGCGCATCATCTGGTTGAGCGCCTGCGAGACTTCCTGCGTGTCCGCGTGCGACAGGTAGAACACCTGCATCACGAGCTCGTCGTACTTCAGGTGACCGGCCTGATTGTCCATCGCAATCACGATCGTCGTCGGATTGAGCACCTTGTAGAAATAGCCGTTCACCGACAGGATCTGTTGGAGCGCCTCTTCGAGCGTCACGTCGTTGAGGTTGACCGTATACGCCCTGTCCTGGTAGGCCGCGTCGTACTGGATGTTGATGCCCGTCGTCGTCCCGATGAAGTTGAGGATGTCGCGCACGCCCGCGTTGTTGAAGCTGAGCTTGAGCGGCGTACGATCGGCCGGATTGAGGACGGGCACGCCCTGGGTGCGGGCCTGCTGCCGGAGGCGCTCGATCGCGGGGCGCGGGCGCGACTTCTCGATGCGCTCGCGGATGATCCGCTCGAGCTCCGCCACCTTCGTGGCGGCGAGACGGTTCGAGGCGTCCATCTCGACGGCCTTCTTGTACTCGATGAGCGCCCCGTCGAGCTGATCCTTCTGCTCGAGGTCGCGCGCGCGGCTGATGTGATCGCGCGCGGCATTCTGCATCGCCCGCTCGAGCTCGATCTTGTACTCCGCGTTGTCAGGATTCGCCTGCAGCGCCTGCGTGTAATGCTGCACCGCCGTGTCCCAGTCGCCGGCGCGCGCCGCATCGCGCCCTTTTCGGAACGAGCGCCCCGCCGCGCACCCCGACACCAGCACCGTTACGACCAGCAATGCAATAAGCCTTCGTCTCACGAACTTGGCTCCAATCTCACAGCGTCCAGCTACCGGGTCATCCTGTGGCTTCCGCCTTCAGGCGGAAGATACCCCAGCTGGCTGGACCTGGCGGAGTCTTCCGCCTGAAGGCGGAGGCTACGGTGCGATATACGCTCACTTCGGACAAGCCCCGCTCTTTGGGACGGTCGTCCGCCCCGTCCCGTTGGAGTATTCGAGGACCACCGATTCGACTTGAATCTTCACAAGCCTGTACCGGCCGTCGACGATCTGGCCTTCATGCGCCGCGAACGAAAACCCCTTGCAGTCCGTCAGCGCCGCCAGCGTCAGCCCGGGCTTCTCGACCGTTCCCATGAACTTCAGGGTGATCGGCGGAACCGGCGGCGGCAGCGGCGGCTGAGGTGTCGGTGGCACCACCGGAGCTGAAATCGGCGGTGGCTTCGGGGGCGGCGGCGCGGGAGGCGGCTGAAAGCGGAACGGGTTACGTTCGCCCTCGCCGAAATCCGGTCGCTTCGCCTCCAGCGCCTCGAGCCTGACCTTCAGCTCGGTCGGGTCAATCTCCCCGCGCGCCGCACCGGTCCTGGCCGTTCCCGTTCTCCGATTAGACGACGGGGCGGCTGGCGCGGCCGATTGCTCCGGCCACATCTGGTACGCGACGAGCGCCACCAGCGCGACGCCGAGCGCCGCGAGCAGCCAGCCGCGCGCGCGCCGCCCGGCGCCCTGCGCCTCAGTTTCCATCGGTTCTGACCCGGAAGTACGTGGCCACCTTCACGATCACGGTCAAGCCACGATCGCGCTCGGACCCCTGCGAGACCGCGACGTTTTCGATAATCATGAATTCCGGGGCCGTTTCCAGATCATGGATGAACCGGCGGATGTTCCGGTACTCGCCCGTGAGGACGACTGTCGCGGTCAACTTGCCGAGTTGGCTCCCCCGCTCCTGCGAAGGCTCGACCCCGCTATTTCCCTGCTTGAGATTCGCGGCCGACGCCAGCATGTCGACCTTTGCGGAGACGATCCGGCGCGCCGCGCTCTGATCGGGCGGAAGGACGGCGCCGTAGAATTTCTTCAGCTCTTCGTCGGCCGTGTCCTTGCCACTGGCCGTCGCGCGCGCCGTGTCGAACTCCGCCTGCGCGGCCCTGCGCGCGGTCGCGGCGGCCTGCGCGTCCCGCTCGCCGTTGGCCACCTTGAGCGACAGCGGATAGACCACGGCAATGAAGAGCGCCGCGTTGAGGAGCACGGCCCCCACGAGCGGATAGATGAGCTCGCGCTTCTCGGCCAGCACGCGTCGGACGAGCGTCATCGCGCGCCTCCGGCGGCAGAAGCGGTGGCCTTCGCCGGCGCGGCGGCGGGTGGAGTGGCGGGCCCGGGCGGCGGCTCCTCCGGAACATAGAGGGCTTCGATCGTGACCTGCGTCAAGCCGTCGTCGTTCAGGTTTCGCTGTCGCGGCAGCACGTTCTCGAACGCTCCGGTTGCCTCGAGCTTCTCCATGAACTCGTCGAGGTCAGGGGTCCGCCGGCCGAGGACGATCAGCGTAATTCTCGTTTCGCTCTCGTCGATCGTCGGCCTGACCGACGCGAGCATGACCTCGGGCGGCAGCGTCGACTCGAGCTGGTTGAAGAGCGCCGTCCACGAGAACGTGCGCCCATCGATCAGGGCATTGGCCTCCCGCGCGGCGGCCACGACGACCTTCAGCTCGTCCTGGTTGATGCCCTGCCGCGTCTCTCGTGCCTTTCGTGCGAGGTCGTCGGCCGCCGACCGGTCGTCGCGAATGCGCGCCGAAAGCACCGTATTCTGGCGCGACAGGCGCACGACCTCGATGACGTTGACGATCGAGAGCGCGAGGACGATCAGCGCAACGAGGCCGAGCCCGATGTGCACGGCGCGCTCGTTGTAGAACGGACGGGTGGAGAGATTCGTGCGCAGCATCACGCCACTCGCCCGGAAGGCTGTTTCGAGGCTGGGCGTTCGCGCAGCAATACGCCCACGGGTGCCGCGAGCGCGTCGAGCAGCCCCGGGCTCGCGCTGATCCGGTCGCGCATCGCGGCCGCGGGTCGCACGTCGAGCAGCTCCACGCGCCCGCCCACGCGCTCCTCGATCCCGCGGCGCAGTCGCTCGGCCTGCTCGGCGCTCGCCAGCGACGCGCCTGCGAGCACGACGCGCGAGAAACCGCCGCCACCCAGCCGGTCCTCGTGGTACATCGCGGTCTGGTGGACTAGATCCGTGAGATCGCTCTCGGCGCCCAGGGTCCGGTTGCGGAAGAACACGAGGTCGCCGCCGCGGACCACGGCGAGCGTCACGTAGTCGTTTCCGACGTGGACCAGCAGCCAGTCCCCGCCGGAAGCGCCGGTCGCGGCAAGCTGCGCGTTGATCAGGCTGAAGCTGGCAATGTCGACCAGACCGGCGTGCACACCGGCCGCGTCGCAGGCACGCTCGAAGCTCTGGATGACATCCCGCCGCGCCATCGACACGACGAACTCGCGACCCCCGCCGTCGATGGCGAGTCCTGGCACCCAGGACACCTGCGCGTCCTCGACACGGAACGGCGCCGTCTTCCTGACCTGCCAGTGAATCAGCTGGTCGAGGTCCTGCGCCTTCGCCGGCACCTTTTCGAATCTGATGAGCGAGACCTTTGCCGTCGTGTCCGGCACGACCAGCGCCACACGACGTGCGCGGGCGGCGACCTTCTGCAGCGCGGTCTTGATCGCCGCGACCAGTGCCGCCTGGTCGTGGACGTTCGGGGCGTTCAGCGTGGCCGTGACCACACCTGCCGGCAGCGGCTCGATGGCGTAGCCTGAAATCACCCGCTCGCTGCCCGACTCGGCGAGCGCCAGCACGGTGACGTGGCTCTGCGCGATCTCCAGGGCGACCGACGGCGGCGGGCTCGCCAGCCAGCCTGCCTTGGGAGTCGTGCGCGCGCGGACGGCAGTATCGGCACTCATTCGACGAACGTCACCTTGTTGATCTCGCGCAGCGTGGTCGTGCCCGTGAACACGCGCTCCACCGCCGACTCGCGCAGGAACCGCATCCCCTCATCACGCGCGGCCTTCTTGATTTCCGACGTCGGCCGCCGGTCGAGGATCATCTCGCGGATATGGTCTGACAAATCCAGCAGCTCGCAGATGGCGGTGCGCCCCTTGAACCCGGTCCCACCGCACTCGATGCACCCGGCGCCTTCGAAGAACTTGCCGCTGTGCTCGAGGCCCGGGTCCATCGCCGACTCCTCGAGCATCGCGCGGGTGACCTTCGCCGGACGCTTGCAGTGCACGCAGATGTTCCGGACCAGCCGCTGCGCGAGCACGCAGTTGAGCGCCGAGACGAACTGGTACGCTTCGACGCCCATGTTCAGGAACCGCCCCAGGACGTCGAGCACGTTGTTGGCATGGACCGTCGTGAAGACCAGGTGCCCTGTCAGCGCCGACTGGATTGCGATTTGCGCCGTTTCGGGGTCGCGGATCTCCCCGACCATGATCTTGTCAGGGTCGTGCCGCAGGATCGACCGCAGCCCGCGCGCGAACGTCAGGCCCTTCTTTTCGTTGATGGGAATCTGCGTGATCCCGCGGAGCTGGTACTCGACCGGATCCTCGATCGTGACGATCTTGTCTTCAATCGTCTTGATCTCCGAGAGCGCCGCATAGAGCGTCGTCGTCTTGCCGCTGCCGGTCGGGCCAGTGACGAGCACCATCCCGTAGGGCTCGGCGATGTACTTGCGGAAGCGTTTCAGCTCCTGCTCGGGGAACCCGAGAATATCGAGGCGCAGCTCGTGGAACTGCTCGCTGATCGATTCCTTGTCGAGAATACGGATGACGGCGTCCTCGCCGTGCACGCTCGGCATGATCGATACGCGGAAGTCGATCGTCTTGCCCGGCAGCCGCAGCTTGAAGCGTCCGTCCTGGGGCACGCGCTTCTCGGCGATGTCGAGCTCCGCCATGACCTTGACGCGCGAGATGATCGTGCTGTGGAAGCGCCGGTCGATCGGCCGCATCGCGGCCTGGAGCACCCCGTCGATCCGGTACTTCACGTGGACGGCGTCCTCGCCCGTTTCGATGTGAATGTCGCTCGCGCGCCGCTGAATCGCGGTGTAGATGGTCGTATCCACCAGACGGATGACCGGACTCGAGTCGGCCGTCAGCTTGTCGACAGTCAGCTGTTCGTCGCCCGACTCGTCTTCGCGAAGCAGCTGGAGCTGGAAGCTCTCGGTCGCCTCCTCCAGCACGCGCGTCGAGCTTTCGCTCTTCTTCAGAATGGACTGAATGGCCGACGGCGTGCCGACCGTGACCTTGATCTGCGTGGCGAGCAGCACCGCCAGCTCGTCGATCATCGGCAGGTCGGTGGGATCCGACACGACGATCACAAGCGTATTCCCTTCGCGGTGTGAAGGCACGAACCCGTACCGCAGCATCAGATCCGCCGGGATCGTCCGGAAGAGGTCGTGGTCGAGGCTGTAATGCGCCAGGTCGACGAACTGGAGCCGATAGCGCTCGGCGAGCCGTTCGGCGAGCGCGGTTTCGGCCGCCCGTTCCGCAGCGCTCGCCTCGGGCGCCGGCACACCGACGTAGAGATCAGTCTCGGGGGGGCCAACGGTCGGCGCAGGTTTACCGTTCATACAAACACGCTGATTCTGGAACGCGCCCGGGGCTACCGCAAGGCGTTCGACAAGTTAAAGAGCGGCATGTAAAGCGCCAGCAGGAGCCCGGCGATCACGATGCCCATGATGATCAGTAGAATCGGTTCCACCAGGGTCACGAAGCGGTCGAGGTTCGTTTCGATTTCCTCGTCGTAGAAATCCGACAGGCTGTTCAGCATCTCCTGCAGCGCGCCCGTCTGCTCCCCGACTTCCACCATCTTCAGCGCGACGTCCGGAAACTCCCCGCTGTCGGTCATCGCCGACGCCAGCGCCCGGCCCTCGCGCACCTGCTGCGCCGCCGTCTGCAGTTCCCGCGCCATGTAACGGTTCTTGATCGATCGCGCGGCGACGTCAATCGCGTTCACCAGCGGAATGCCGCCCCCGAGCAGCGTTGCGAGCGTCCGGGACGCCTGCGAGGTGGCAAACTTCCTCGCTACCGATCCCAGCAGCGGCATGCGCAAAATCCACCGATCAACGCGCTCGCGCTGGCCGGGTCGCTTGAGCCACAGCCAGATCCCAGCCGCGACCGCCGCCACCGTCAGCATCAATGCGCCGAAGTACGTCGTCGCGTACGACGAGATCGCGACGATCACGCGCGTCGAGAGCGGCAGCTCCTGGCCGAACTGCTCGTAGTAGCCGCCAAACTGCGGCACGACCCGCAGCACCAGGATTCCCACGACGATGAGCGAGAGCGCGAGGAGGACCGCCGGGTAAATCAACGCCGAGATGACCTTACGGCGGACGCCCTCTACCACTTTGACGTAGGTCACGTACCGGCGGATGACCTGCTCGAGGTTGCCGCTCTTCTCGCCAGCCATGAGCGATGCCGTATAGACGCCCGGAAAGAGCGCCCCATGCGCCTCGAAGGCCTCCGACAGCGAGCTGCCGGCGCGCACGCGGTCGTAGACGTCGTTGAGCACCGACTTGAAGAACGGGTTGCTGACCCGGCGCTTCAGAATATCCAGCGACTGCACGAGCGGCATGCCCGCCTTGAGCAGGGTGGCCAGCTCCTGGTTGAAGACCAGGAACTCGCGCGTCGAGATCCGTGATCGCGTCGGAAGCGCTACCGAGCCCAGGGCCAGGCGCCCGGCGCGCTGAATTGCGAGGACGTACAGGCCTTTCTCCTCGAATTCACGGCGCAGCCGGTCTTCGCTGTCGGCAACGTAGACGCCCTCGATGATTTCCCCGCCCGGGGTGCCGAGCCTGCAGCGGAATTCCATGCCTAGTCGTTACTCCGTGCTCGCGGGGCCCCACCCCCGCTCGCTCTCGCTCGGCGCCCGCCTGCGCTCTTCGAGCGTCGGCGAGGTCTCGCCGTTGCCTTGGCGAAGGCGGAACTTCGCGCCTCGCTCGGGCCGCAGGCGCTCACCAGTCCGCAACCGCCACGGTGCAGAGTCGCCATCCAGTTACCCTCGGCGCAAGCTCTTGTCTGTGTGGACATTATCGGCCGCTCGCCTCGGCGGATTATATACCAGCCGCGGGTCGTACCCGAGAGTGCGCCCACTCAGGTTAGACAGGGAAACCGGCCGGCCGGCTGGGAAAACTCGCCGGCGAACCCGGCTATTTACTGCCGGCGAGCGACAGGATGCGGGACACGTAGTTGCGCGTCTCGCGGTACGGCGGGATGCCCTTGAACCTGGTGACCGCGCCTTCTCCGGCGTTGTAGGCCGCCAGACCGAGCTCGACGTCGAAGCGGTCGATGAGCGCTTTCAAATGCTTGACACCCGCTTCGATGTTGGCCCGCGGATCGAACGGGTTTCGGACTTTATATACGCGCGCAGTCGACGGCATGAGCTGCATCAGGCCCATCGCGCCCTTGCGGGACTTCGCGCGCGCCTGGTAGTTGGACTCGACCTGGATGAGCGCGCGAACGAGCAGCGGATCGACGCCGTGAGCTTCCGACACAGCCGAAATAATCTCGCCGTAGGGCGTCGACTGCAGCACGGCGCCCGACGCCGGGGCCTGCTCGCCGGCCGTCGCCACGGCGCCCGGTTCGGGATACGGCACTTCATCCGGCAGGATCTTGTCGATGAGCGCGCGGTCGCACGTCACCTCGCCTCCCGTGCGCAGCGACAGGATGATCGTCTCGCCCTGAACCCGGTGACCCTTGACCGAGAGCGAGCGTCCCGACGTGAGAAACACGATCTCGGCGTGCGCCTCTCCCGCCCAGGCGGTCAGTACGAGCGCGACGGCCGCCGCTTTGAGAAAACGATATGTCATGGAAAGGGAACGGAAGCAGCGATGCTACCACCCCTGCAGGGGCCGTGTCTAGAATCACTACAGTACGGCGCGTTTTGGCCCGCTTTGGGCTCGCCGGCCTGTGTCGCGTCGAGTGCTCTTCTATTTCGATTCGATAAAGGCGTGGAAGACGCGAATGCCGAGGTCCCGGACGTCTCCGCCGCCAGGCGCAAAGGTCTGGTTGACCTCGAGCGTCAATTCCGCCATGTCGCCTGTCCCCAACTGGGCGGGAGCGACCGGCAACACGACGAGCTTGGGCTCCTTGGAATCAGCCGCAAACGTGCCGATCACCTGATCGCCCGAACGAACGGTGACCTGCTGGGGCGCGCTGAACTTGTCAATCCGTGCGTCGAACTCCACATAGAATGTCGAGTCCTTCTTGGGGTTCCTGAACGAGATCGTGGCCGCCTTCTTGGTCCACTGCCATTCGTTGGTCGGGTCCTGGGACGACACCTCGGCGGGGTGCCACCCATCCTTATAGATCAGGAAGATATTCTCGGACTGCGGAAGCAACTGGAACTTCGCCACCTCGTACTCCCGGCGCGCGACGTCGGTGCCGCAAAGCGGAAGTCTCTGGCTGGCTGAGGGTGAATAGAGCCCGATTCGGACGTGCGCCGGCCCGATGTACGGATAGTTCGGCACGAATACCGTCCGGGTGTACTCCACCTTCTGCCCGGGCTGCCATTTCGACGTCGGCACGGCCGGCGGGTGATCGTCGCCCCAGAGGCGCTCCCCCTGGTCGTCGAGCACGTGCACGAACACCAGATAGTCCTGGGGGATGGCGGCGTTCTGCGCCACATCGAATTTGTACGTCGCCTTGAACGGGCTGCCAATCGCCGCGCGATCGCGCGCGAGCGTGACACTCGGCGTGGCGACGCAGGGCGCGCCTTCTTCCTGGCGGCTGCAGCCCGTGGCGGGCGCAAGCACGACCAGCGCGCAGACGAGAACAGTCAGACGGCTTGACATAGCAGCGATTCGGAATCGATCGGACGTGATGGTACTGCAGTTGTTCGAGGTACCGCAATATGTTAGCCTGCGGCGGTTCATTGTTCGTCGTTCGAGGTTCGTCGTGCTGAACCTCGAACCTGAACGAGGAACCGAGAACCACGAACCCTGAACCGACGATAAGCAGGCATTAATGTCAGAAGCCCTGGGTATGGTGGAAACCAAAGGTCTGATCGGATCGATCGAGGCCGCCGACGCGATGGTGAAGGCCGCCAACGTTGTCCTGGTCGGTAAAGAGTACATCGGCGCGGGGTACGTCACCGTTCTGGTTCGGGGCGATGTGGGCGCGGTCAAGGCCGCGACCGACGCAGGAGCGGCAGCGGCACGGCGCGTGGGCGAGCTCGTGTCGGTGCACGTCATCCCGCGGCCGCACGCGGAAGTCGAGAAGATCCTGCCCAAGGTGAAGGACGCCAAGGCGTCGTAGTTCGCCCTCTTCGCCCTCGGGTCCCGCATGGCGCAGACCACGGCCCAGACCGATCGAGACCTGGCTTCCATTCACGAGGCGCGCACTCTCGCGCGCCGCGCGAAGGAAGCCGCGAGTCTCCTCGCCGAGTTTTCCCAGGAACAAATCGACGCGATCGTTGACGCGATGGCGCAGGCCGCCACATCGCAGGCCGAGGCCTTCGCCCGGCTGGCTCACGAGGAAACCGGTTACGGTGTCGTCGCCGACAAGGTCCAGAAAAACCTCTTCGCGTCCGACAAGGTCTACCGCTTCATCCGGCCGATGAAAACCGTCGGCGTTGTCCGCCGGATCGACGATCGGAAGGTCATCGAGATCGCTGAGCCGTTCGGCGTCGTCGCGGCGATCGTTCCCTCCACGAATCCGACGTCGACCGCGATCTACAAGATCCTGATCTCACTCAAGGCGCGCTGCCCGATTGTGATCAGCCCGCACCCGGCTGCCGTCCGGTGTATTTCTCGCGTGGCGGAAGTCATGAACGAAGGCGCGCGGCGGGCCGGCGCGCCCGAAGGCGCGATCGGCTGGATGTCGACGGTCACGATCGAGGGCACGCAGGAACTGATGAAGGCCCGGGAGACCGCCGTCATTCTCGCGACGGGTGGGATGGGCCTCGTGCGAGCCGCGTACAGCGCCGGCAAACCGGCCTATGGCGTCGGTCCCGGAAACGCTCCCGCGTACATTGAGCGATCCGCTGATGTCGTCAAGGCGGTTCGCGACATCGTGACCGGCAAGACGTTCGACAACGGCGTGCTGTGCTCCTCCGAGAACTCCGTCGTCGTGGACGCTCCGCTCGTCGAAGAGGTCAAGCGGCAGTTCGTGGCCAACGGTGCGCATTTTCTGAGCGCGACCGAGATCGACGCCGTCGCGCGCGTGCTCGTCAGCCCGCAGCGGCTCCCCAATCCCGCACTCGTCGGACGCCCCGCCACCTACATCGCGCAGCAGGCTGGCGTCACCGTCGCGCCGACGACACGGGTGCTCATCGCGGAGCTTGCCGGTGTCGGACGCGACTATCCGCTGTCGATCGAAAAGCTCTGCCCGATCCTGTCGTTCTATGTGGTCGCCGATTGGCGCGAGGGCTGCGAGCGCTGCAAGCAGATCCTCCGCTACGGCGGGATGGGACACACGATGTCCATCCATTCCCGCAACGACGAGGTCATTCTGCAGTTCGGCCTGAAGAAGCCGGCGTATCGTATCGTCGTCAACACGCCGACCACGCACGGGTCGATCGGGCTGTCGACCGGGCTCGAGCCGGCGATGACCCTCGGCTGCGGCGGCTACGGCGGCAACATCACGTCGGACAACATCACGCCGCGGCACCTGCTGAACATCAAGCGGCTCGCGTACGAAGTCACGCCGGTCTCGAGCGTTCGTTCGACCTCCGCGGCCTCGCCGGCGGAAGCCGCCGGGCTGCCGAAAGCGCCCGCGGGCGCCGCTCCGTCTCCCGGCATTGCCGCCGGGCCCCTGGCCAGACGCATCGACGAGTTCCTCGCGTCGAGGGGTTACGTGGCGGCAGGGGCCAGCCCCCCAGGCCCGGTGAAAGGCGAGAACATCGCCCCGCCCGTGGCACCGTCCGAGGTCAAAGCGGCCGCCCCGGCCGCGTCCGCCCAACCCGTCTCGAAGCCCCTGGAGTTTGTCTGTGAGGACGACGTGCGCCAGGCGTTACGGCAGGGTCGTAAGCTCGTCATCGGCGAACGGACCATCGTGACGCCCGCCGCGCGGGACTTCGGCGAGCAGCATCACCTGTTCGTCGCAGCCGACTGGCCCCGCTGATTATGGACGACTTTCGTGCTTCCTGTTGACCAGATTGGGGTTAGGGTTGACCAGCGCGGCCGTGGGATGCTATTCTGCCTTCCCCAGCAAGACTCAGGGTTTCCGGAGCGCCACGCATGATGAATCGTGCCTGGCTGCCGAAGGTGGCAGCCGCCGGACTGATTTTGGTCACGGCATTCACGGCCGCCTGCGGGTCCAGCAATCCAAAGCCGCAGCTCCCCTCGGCAACTCCGCCCGTAGTGCCGGCGATCGCAGCCGTTGCGCCATCCCTGCCCCAGGATCCGATTACTGCCCTGATTGACGCCTCGCAGCAACGCTTCCTGGCAGGCGAGCGCGAGCTCAAGCTCGGACATCTCGACCGCGCCAGAGTCGAGTTCGACCGCGCCGTGGAAATGCTGCTCGACTCCCCGTATGGCGCAAGGACGGACGCCCGGCTCCGCGAGCACTTCGATCGGCTGGTCGATCGGATCAACGCGCACGAAGTAACGGCGCTCGCCCAGGGAGACGGGTTCGCTGAGAAGAAGTCCGAGCCGGCGTCGATCGACGAGCTCCTGAAGATTGCGACATTCCCCAAGCCCGCGCCTGCCGCCGAAACCGAGAAAACCGTCAAGGCGGACCTTGCCGCGACCGAACACGACGTCCCGATCCCGCAAAACGACCGCGTACTCGCGTATGTCGAGCTCTTCCAGGGGCGACTGCGCGACTACATCCATGAAAGCCTGACCCGCGGCACGAAGTACATGCCGATGATTCAGGATGTGTTTCGCGCCGAAGGGTTGCCGCTGGACCTGGCCTACATTCCCGTGATCGAGAGCGGCTTCAAGACCAACGCGTTGTCGAAAGCGAGCGCGAAGGGTCCGTGGCAATTCATGAGGGCTACGGCAACCGAACAGGGCCTGAAGACGGATTGGTACGTCGACGAGCGGTCGGATCCCGAGAAGGCCACGGTCGCGGCCGCGCGTTATCTCAAAACGCTTCACAACATGTTCGACGGCGACTGGCACCTCGTGCTCGCGGCGTACAACGGCGGCCTCGGCCGCGTGCAGCGCGCCTTGAAGCGGTCGGGGCAGGATGATTTCTGGTCGCTCTCCAACAGCTCCCGGTACCTTCCACGTGAAACGCGCGAGTACGTGCCGCTCATCCTGGCCGCCATCATCGTGGCGAAGAATCCGTCGCAGTACGGGTTCGACATCACGGCCGAGGAGCCGATCGCCTACGAGAAGGTCCTCGTGCCGCGAGCCATCGACCTTCGCCGCGCGGCGGAGTGGACAGGTCGGAGCATCGATGACATACAAGCGCTCAACCCCGAGCTCCGGCGCTGGACGACACCTGTCAAGGCCGAGTACGAGTTGAAGGTGCCAGAGGGGACGGCAGGTCTTTTCAGGGCGCGCCTGGCCTCGGCCTCGCCGAACGACCTCGTGGCGCTGACGTGGTACACGGTGAAGAAGGGCGAGACGATCGCCACGATCGCCCGCAAGCTCAAGGTCAGCCGGGTGGATCTGGCGGAAGCGAACCACCTCTCGACGCGGTCGAAGATCAAGCCGGGCCAGACGCTGGTGGTCCCGCGCGCACCGGCCACGCTGCTGGCCACCAACAGCCGGCCCGCGGCACCAAGCGAAGTCGCGTCGCGCGCCATTTCCGGATCGGCGCCCGTGCGTGATGTCCCTGATGTCGTGCAACCCAGCCCGACCTCGCAGCCCGTGGCCAAGGTGGCAAACGCCTCGTCAAAGGCCGTCATCTATAAAGTGAAGCGCGGCGATACGCTCTACACGATCGCGCAGTCGTTCGACACGACCGTCGCCAGGATCAAGAGCCTGAACCGGCTGAAGTCGAACAAGATCACGCCGGGCACGCGGCTCAAGATCGCCTCCGGCAACTGATCCTCCGCCACGGAGGTTGCGGAATCTGCGCCCTTCTCCCGCGTCTCGCGTGGCAGTCCCCGCGTACTTCTCGTGCCCCTCTGGCGTTTCCGGCCCAAAAACCGACGGCCCTTCCGCTTGCATTCGGCTTGACCGGGTCGCCGGTGCTTGCCTGCGTACGAACGGCCGCGGTCTTCGGGATAGAAGCCTGCCTCGTGCAGGTGGAAGTCGACGTCTCGTTCGGCCTGCCAGCGTTTCAGATGGTCGGGTTGCCGGACGCGAGCGTGCGCGAGAGCCGCGACCGGGTGCGCAGCGCGATCCGGAACTCGGGGTTCGAGTTCCCGCCACACCGCGTCACCGTAAATCTGGCGCCGGCCGACATTCGCAAGGCGGGGTCCTTGTTCGACCTTCCCATTGCCCTCGGCGTGCTCGCCGCCGCCGGTCACATCACGCGGCGTGACATCGCCGGTGTCCTGTTGCTCGGAGAGCTGTCTCTCGACGGGGGCATCCAGACGGCGCGCGGTGTGCTGCCCATCGCGGCGGCCGCGCGTCGCCATCGATGCCATGCGCTGCTGCTGCCGCACCCCAACAGCAGCGAGGCGGCGGTGGTCGAAGGGCTCGAGCTCTATCCGGTCCGTTCGCTCACCGAAGCCGTGTCTGCACTGAACGACCCCGTCGCGTTCCGCGCGTCGCCGGCCGCGGTCCTGCCGGAACCCGCGACCGAGATCGCGGGGTTCGACGGGGACTTTGCCGACGTGCACGGCCAGGCGCTGGCGCGCCGGGCGATCGAAATCGCCGCGGCCGGCGGCCATAACGTCCTCATGATCGGCCCGCCTGGCGCCGGCAAAACGATGATGGCGAGGCGCGTGGCGACGATCCTTCCACCGTTGACGTTCGAGGAAGCACTCGAAGCGACGTCCATCCATTCGGTCGCGGGACTCCTCACGACGGGGACGCGTCTCCTGCGGGAGCGGCCATTCCGGGCCCCGCATCACACGATCTCGGACGTGGCGCTCGTCGGCGGCGGCCAGCATCCGCGTCCCGGTGAAATCAGCCTCGCGCACCACGGCGTGCTCTTCCTCGATGAGATGCCCGAGTTCAGCCGTCATGTGCTCGAGGTTCTTCGACAACCCGTGGAGGAAGGCTCGGTTCGCATCGCTAGAGCCGCACGCACGGCCGTCTTCCCCGCCCGGTTCATGTTGATCGGCGCGATGAACCCCTGTCCGTGCGGTTTCCTTGACGACCCGATCCGCCCCTGCCGGTGTTCGCCGCCCCAGGTCGCGCGGTATGCCTCGCGCCTGTCCGGGCCACTCCGGGATCGGTTGGATCTCACGCTGCGGGTGGCCGGCGTCCCCCCACGAGACCTGCAGGACGCGCAGCCCGGCGAAGCGTCGGAGGTGATGCGCGCCCGCGTCGGCGCCGCGCGCGACCGACAGATCGCGCGCGACGGCCGCCTGAACGCGCGGCTCCAGGGCAAGGCGCTGCGGGCACGCGCGGCGCTCGATCGGGGGGCGCGGACCCTGATGGCCCGGGCCCTCACGCGACTGTCGCTGAGCGCCAGGGGCTACGATCGCGTCCTACGTGTCTCGCGGACGATTGCAGATCTGTCGGGAACCGAGCAAATCGAGCGTGCGCATCTGGCCGAAGCCCTGCAGTATCGGGGCGAATGAGCCATCCTTTTGTCACTTCCCCTCACGCGGGGTGCATGGTAGAGTCTTCTGTTCCTTAAAAACGCATTGGGCCGCGCCGGGGGGGGAAGGCGGCCGAGGAGAGCTGTGGCGTCCAGACGGTATTCGATTGTCATCGCCGATCGAACGAGCGGGGTCATCCGCCGGTTCACCCTCCCACTGGGACCGACGGTCACGACCACGGTTGTGGCGCTGGCGCTTCCGATCCTGATCGGGCTCGGGGCTCGCTGGAGTGCACGGGCGGCGCTCGACGACCTGACCACGACCAACGCCCGGTTGACGATCGAGAACGAGAACTACCGCGAGGCCACTGGCCAGCTCTCGTCGCAGATTTCCGCGCTACAGGCCGCCGTCGATGAGATCGGCGCCACCGCGGCCGTCGACCCCGCCGCCAGCCGCGCGATGGAGCAGCTGCCAGCCGTCGTCAGGTCACGGGCGATGGGCGGTGGCGTCGCAGACGTCGTCCTCGGCACGGCCCTCGGACCCGGCGACGCGGCCCTGGCGGTCATGCGCGATGTTCTCGGCGCCATCGAGCACCGGCTGGACGCGGTGCGAACCGGCGTCGAACGCCGGCGGTCGCTCGCCGACGCCACGCCGTCCATCTGGCCCGTGGCGGGCTGGCTGACGTCGTCGTTCGGAAACCGCCGCGATCCGTTCACCGGCGGCAGCGACTTTCATCCGGGTCTCGACATCTCGGCCAACCACGGCGATCAGGTCCTCTCCCCCGCGACCGGCACGGTCTCCATGGCTGGTTGGAACGGGAGCTACGGCAACATGGTGGTCATCGACCACGGCTACGGCATCATCACCAAGTTCGGTCACCTGTCCCGCATTGGCGTGATGAACGGACAACAAGTCAACCGCGGCGACGTCATCGGATTCGTCGGTTCGACGGGCCGCTCAACCAGTTCACACCTGCACTATGAGATCTGGGTCAACGGCAAGCTCACGAACCCCATGCGGTTGCTCGCCTCGAGATAATCGGCCGCGCGGAACATCCGCGCGAAGTTGACCCCAAGGGCAGCGTCCCCTACAATCAGTTGATACCCTGAGTGTTCCGGCCCTCGCAGTACACGCGAGAGTGAGCCGAAGACCCGTCAGGGGATCCTCCCCGCATGATTGTCGACACCCTCCTGGCGAAAGTTATCGGCACCGCGAATGACCGCGAGCTGAAGCGCATTCGGCCGTTCGTCGCCGAGATCAACTCCAAGGAAGCTGAAATCCAGCGCCTGTCGGACGAGGAGCTGCGGGGAAAGACCGCCGAGTTCCGGCAGCGGCTGGCCGACGGATCGACGATCGAGGATCTCATCCCGGAAGTCTTCGCCGTCGTCCGGGAAGCCGGCCGCCGCGTGCTGAACATGCGGCATTTCGACGTCCAGCTCATCGGCGGCATCGTGCTCCATCGCGGCAAGATCGCCGAGATGAAGACCGGCGAGGGCAAGACGCTCGTCGCGACGCTGCCGGCCTACCTCAACGCGCTCGAGGGCAAAGGCGTCCACGTCGTCACGGTCAACGACTACCTGGCCCGGCGCGACTCGGAGTGGATGGGCCGCATCTACCGGTTCCTCGGGATGTCGGTCGGCGTCATTCAACACGACCTCAACGATCAGGAACGCCAGGTCGCCTACGCGTGCGACATCACGTACGGCACGAACAACGAGTTCGGCTTCGACTACCTGCGCGACAACATGAAGTTCGACCTCGCGCACTACGTGCAGCGCGGTCACCACTACGCGATCGTCGACGAGGTCGACAGCATCCTCATCGACGAAGCCCGGACGCCGCTCATCATCTCGGGGCCCGCCGAAGAATCCACCGACCTGTACTACGAGGTCGACCGGATCATTCCCAAGCTGACGCCCGGTGCGGTCACCCAGGGGAACGTCAAGGCCGAGGACCGGGAAGAGCTCGAGAAAACGGGCGACTATCTCGTCGACGAGAAGCACAAGACCGTCACGCTGACGGAAACGGGCATGGCCAAGGCCGAGAAGATGCTCGGCCATCGTCTGCAGCCTGGATCGGGCGGGCTGTACGACCCGACGAACATGCCGCTGCTCCATCACGTCACGCAGGCGCTGCGGGCCCACACCCTGTTCAAGCTCGACGTCGAGTACATGATCAAGGACGGTGCCGTCGTCATCGTCGACGAGTTCACCGGCCGTCTGATGCCCGGCCGCCGGTGGAGCGATGGGCTGCACCAGGCGGTCGAGGCCAAAGAGAAGGTCAAGATCGAGCGCGAGAACCAGACGCTTGCGACGGTCACATTCCAGAACTACTTCCGCAAGTATGGCAAGCTCTCGGGGATGACCGGCACGGCTGACACCGAAGCCGAAGAGTTCCACAAGATCTACAAGCTCGAGGTGATGGTCATCCCGACCAACCGCGAGCTGAGGCGCATCGAAGAACCCGACACGGTCTATCGGACGGAGAAAGAAAAGTACGAGGCGATCGTCGCCGACATCATCGAACAGCAGCAGCAGGGTCGTCCGGCGCTTGTCGGGACGGTTTCGATTGAGAAGTCCGAACGGCTCTCGAAGCTGCTGAAGCTCCGCGGCGTGAAGCACGTCGTGCTCAACGCCAAGTACCACGCACAGGAAGCCGAGATCGTCGCCCAGGCCGGCCGGAAGGGTACCGTGACGATTGCGACCAACATGGCGGGCCGCGGGACCGACATCTTGCTCGGCGGCAACGCCGAGTTCATGGCGCGACAGCAGACGCTGGCGGATCAGATCGCGGAAAAGCTACCCAAGGGGCAGGAGAAGTTCGTCGACGACGACGAGTTCGTTTACTTCTACCACATCGACCACTTCTACCGCGTGCCGCGCCAGGCGTACGAGCGCATTTACGGCGCGTTCAAGCAGCAGACCGATGCGGAGCACGAGGATGTCGTCAACCTCGGCGGCCTTCACATCGTGGCCACCGAGCGGCACGAGGCGCGCCGCATCGACAACCAGTTGCGCGGGCGCGCGGGCCGGCAGGGCGATCCCGGGTCATCCCGCTTCTATCTGTCGCTCGAAGACGACCTGATGCGCATCTTCGGCTCCGACCGCATCTCCGGACTGATGCAGCGGCTCGGCATGGAGGAAGGCGTTCCGATCGAGCACAAGATGGTGACCAACGCCATCGCGCGCGCGCAGAAGCAGGTCGAGGCGCAGAACTTCTCCGTCCGCAAGCACTTGCTCGAGTACGACGACGTCATGAACAAGCAGCGCGAGAGCGTGTACGCGCTGCGACGCGAGCTGCTCGAAGGCAAGATCCATCTGACCGAGGACGAGGCCGTCGACAGCCGAGAGTACCTGATCGCGCTCGCCGAGGAGCTGCTCGAGAGCACGGTGGACCGCTACGCTGGCGAGGAGGTCGAGGCAGAAGAGCGCGACTACGGCGCCCTCAAGGCTGCGATCTCGGAGATCTACGGCATCGACACCGACGAACTGGACGCCGTCGAGCTCGACGGCCTGAGCGCGGACGCGATCAGCGATGCCCTCTGGAAGCCGGTGCTCCAGAAGTACGAGACCAAAGAAGCGCTGATTCCGACCGAGATCCTGCGTCGCGTCGAGCGCGACATCATGCTGCAAATCGTCGACGCGCAGTGGAAGGACCACCTCTACAGCCTCGACCATCTCAAGGAAGGCATCGGCCTGCGCGGCTACGGCCAGCGCGATCCGCTCGTCGAGTACAAGAAGGAGAGCTTCGCGCTCTTCCAGGCCATGAAGGACCGCATCGAGGAAGAGATCGTCCGGTACTTGTGGCGGTTGACGCCGGTCGGCAGCGAGGGGGCTGGCGACGCCCCCGTCCGCGCACCAGCGCCGAGGCGCCTGCCGACGATGACCATGAACGCGCAGCAGGCGCCGCCGCCGTCGCCGTTTGGTGCCATCGGCAGCGGCAACGCCGCCGCCCCGCCCGAGGCACCGCGCCCGGCGCGGACGGGTGGAGACGACGTCATCAAGCAGGTGCGCCGTGACGAGCCCAAGGTCGGCCGCAACGACCCGTGCCCGTGCGGCAGCGGAAAGAAGTACAAGAAGTGCCATGGCTCCTGAAGCGCCTGCGGCCCGAGCGAGGCGCGAAGCCGCCGAGCGAGAGCGAGCGGGGGTGGGGCCCCGCTCGCGCTGAAAAACGCAGACAGGGGACAGACAGCTGTCCCTTTTTGTTTTTTGAGGACTGATTGGAAATGGAAACACGCACCGACGTTCTAAGCACCGACCAGATCTCGATCGGTCTCTCGACCGCCCTCACGTTTGACGACGTGCTGCTCGTGCCGAGGCACTCGACGGTCATCCCGAGCGACGTCGACGTCTCGTCCAATGTGACGCGCAACATCCGCGTCAACGTGCCCCTGTTGAGCGCCGCGATGGATACGGTGACCGAATCCCGACTGGCCATCGCGATGGCGCAGCAGGGCGGCATCGGCGTGATTCACAAGAATCTCTCGCCGGAGGAACAGGCGTCCGAGGTCGACCGGGTGAAGCGCTCCGAAAGCGGGATGATCGTGAACCCGATCACGCTCTCCCCCGAGAACCGCATTTTCGAAGCGCTCGAGCTGATGAAGAAGTACCGCATCTCCGGCGTGCCGATCACGCAGGACGGCGGCAAGGAGGGCCGCCTGGTCGGCATCCTGACGAACCGGGACCTGCGCTTCGAAACGAACCTCGACCGGCCGATCGCCGAGATCATGACGCGCGATCCGCTCTTCACCGTTCCGGTAGGCACCACGCTCGAACAGGCGCGCGAGTTCCTGCACCGCCACAAGGTCGAGAAGCTCCTGGTCGTCGACGAGCGCTTCATGCTCAAGGGGCTCATCACGGTCAAAGACATCCAGAAGATGATCAAGTATCCCAGCGCGTCGAAGGACAGCCTTGGCCGGCTGCGCGTCGGCGCGGCGATTGGGGTCGGCCGCGATGCCATGCAGCGGGCCGAGGCGCTCGTCGCGGCGCACGTCGACATGCTCGTTGTCGATACCGCGCACGGGCACTCGCAGGGCGTGCTCGACATGGTGAAGCAGATCCGGCGCGCCTGTCCGAACGTCGATCTCGTCGCCGGCAATGTCGCGACCGCCGAGGCGACGGAAGCCTTGATCGAACGCGGAGTCGATGCGGTCAAGGTCGGCATCGGCGCGGGCTCGATCTGCACGACGCGTGTCGTGGCCGGCATCGGCGTCCCCATGATTACGGCCATCGCTGACTGCGCCCGCGCGGCGGCCCCGCACAAGGTGCCGGTCATCGCCGACGGCGGCATTCGCTACTCCGGCGACATCACGAAAGCCGTGGCCGTCGGCGCGAGCGCGATCATGATCGGGAGCCTCTTCGCGGGGACGGATGAGAGCCCGGGCGAGATGATTCTCTACCAGGGTCGGAGCTTCAAGGAGTACCGCGGCATGGGATCGCTCGGCGCCATGCGCCGCGGCAGCCGCGAGCGCTACTTCCAGGACGAGTTCGACCTCGACGCCAACCCCGAGGCCAGCGAGAAGCTCGTGCCCGAGGGCATCGAAGGCCGGGTGGCCCACAAAGGCAGCGTCGCCGCCATGATCCATCAGCTGACCGGCGGCCTTCGCGCGGGCATGGGCTACTGCGGGTGCAAGGACATCCCTTCGCTGCAGCGCGACGCCAAGCTGATCAGAGTCAGCCCGGCCGGCCTCCGCGAAGGCCACGTGCACGACGTCATCATCACTAAGGAAGCGCCGAACTATCGGGTGGAGTAGGGCTCAAGGCTCAAGCAAAACCCTCGAGAGCGCATTCGAAGATCTTGCCTGAGCCCTGAGCCTTGAGCCCGTTACGTAGCCCTTCTAATCGCAATCTCCCGGCGATCCTCGCCTCGATCCTCAATCCTCACCTCGATTGCATCGTCGGGCCTGCCGCGCCAGCGGTCCGCCCACTCGATGGCGACGATGCCTTCGCCGCCGACGAGCTCCTCGAGCCCGAGATCGTCGACTTCCGGAGGGTCGAGACGATACAGATCCACATGGTAGAGCGTGACCGTCGAACCCGCATACTCGTGAATGATGGTGAAGGTCGGGCTGGACACGCCGTCTCCGGCCGCGCCAAGGCCACGGGCGAGCCCGCGCACGAACGCCGTCTTGCCTGCGCCGAGCTGACCGTAGAGCAACACGACGGCGCCGGGTGAGAGCGTCCCGGCAAACGCTTCGCCTGCGGCGACCGTCTCCTCTTCCCCGGCCGTCTGGACTGCGTCCGCGCTCACGACTCGCGTTTCACCTGCCGGCGGGCCGTCAGTTCGAGAATCGCGTCGCCCAGGCGCGCCGCCACGTCGCCCGCGACGAGCGCGACCTCTCCTTCGTCGGCCTCGGCAAGGTCCCCGGCGGTGCCGTGCAGGTACACGGCCAGCGTGCACGCGGCCTCCGCATCGAGCAGTTGCGCGAACCAGGCGGCGATCATGCCGGTGAGGAGATCGCCGGTTCCGCCGGTCGCCATCCCCGAGTTCCCAGTGAGGTTGACGAAGGTTCTGCCATCGGGCGCCGCAATCACGGTGCGATGTCCCTTGAGGACGACGTGCACACGGTGCGAGGCGGCGAACTCCCGGGCGTGCCTGAGCCGATCGTGCTGGACGGCCTCGATCGACGTATTGAGCAGGCGTGCCATCTCTCCGGGATGCGGCGTGATCACGACGCCCACCTCGTCGCGCCCCATCAGACGGTCCGGGTCGCCGGCAAACGCGTTCAACGCATCGGCGTCGAGGACGATGGGCACGCCGGTGCGTTCCAGGAGCGCCTGGACGAACGCGGCGGTGCCCGGCGCCTGACCCAGACCCGGGCCGACGGCAATGACGTCGGCGTTGAGCTCGAGCACGCGGTCGATCGCGCTGAAGTCCACGGTCCCCGCAATCGTTTCGTCGAGCGGCTCCGTCATGTACTCCGGTGCCATGGCCGCGACGACCGGCAGACAGGACCGCGGTGTGGCAATCGTCACAAGGCCGGCACCCGATCGAAGCGCGCCTATCGCGGCCAGATGTGCGGCGCCCGTCCGGCCGAGCGATCCTGCGACGACAAGCACACGGCCGAAGTCTCCCTTGTGGGAGTCGGCAGCACGCGTAGGCACGATCTCGCGCATGCGCTCGCGCGTCAGCAGCTCGAGATGCGGACCCTCGATCTCGTCGAGCAACGGGAGCGGAATCCCGATGTCCGCAATGACGAGGTCGCCCGCGTGCGTGTCGGCCGGCGGAAAGACCAGCGGAATCTTCGGCGCTGCCAGCGTGACCGTCATCGACGCCTCGACGGCGGGCCCCTCGAGCGCCGCGCTGTCGGCGGAGACGCCCGTCGGGAGGTCGATCGCAACAATCGGAATGCCGAGACCGTTCAGGTCGGCCACGACGGTCTCGAGGAATCCCGTGAGCGGGCCGCGGAAGCCCGTCCCGAGGATGGCATCGACGACGAGCTCGCAGTCCGAGAGCTCGCTGAAGTGCAGCTCCCACTCCTGTGCATTGGTGATCTCGATGACGGTCATGCCGATGCGTCCGAGCACCTCGAGGTTGACCCGCGCGTCGCCGCGCACGTCCGCCACGCTGCCGAGCAGAAAGACCGCTGTGTCGACGCCTCGCTGCACGAGCGTTCGCGCGATCACGAACCCATCGCCGCCGTTACTGCCACGGCCGCAGACGACACCCACACGGCTCGTCGCGAGGTCGTCGAACGCCGCCTCCATGGCCGCAACGGCCTGACGCCCGGCATTCTCCATCAATACGATCGACGGGATCCCGATGTCCTCGATCGTGCGGCGATCCGCCTCGCGCATCTGTTCCGTGTTGAGCACTCGCATGGGCCGGGTCGAGCGTACTGCTTGTGCTAGACTGCGGTCAAACCCCCGTAAACACGGGATCGGATGTTGGAGGACGAGTGAAGGGCGCAGTCTACGTCAACGGAACCATCACGCCAGCCGGCGAGGCGGTCATCCCGGTTTACGATCACGGCTTCGTGTTCGGCGAGGGCGTGTACGAAACGCTCCGCACCTACAATCGGATCCCCTTCCTCTACGATCGCCACCTGCGGCGCCTCCGTGCGTCGGCCGCCGCGCTGCATCTCGACGTCCCGTTCGACGACGACACGTTGCTTGGCTGGATCCACGACACGATGGCCGTGGCCAGTCGCTTGCCGGAACGCTTGCCCGAGCGGGCACGCGAGTTACTACCCGAGCGGGCACGCGAGTTACTACCCGAGCGGGCACGCGAGTTACTACCCGAGCGGGCACGCGAGTTACTACCCGAGCGGGCACGCGAGTTACTAAACGAGGCGTACATCCGCATCCTGCTCACGCGCGGCGTCGGCGATCTGAGCTATGACCTGAAAGCCACACCCGCGCCCTCGCTCGTCATCATCGTGAAGCCCTTCGAGGAACCACCTGCCCGTATGTTCGACGAAGGCATCAAGATCACGCTCGTGTCGGTCCTGCGCAACCATCCCGGATCCGTTAACCCAATCATCAAATCCAACAACCTGCTCAACAATGCCATCGCCATGCAGGAGGCACATCGCAAGGGAGGCGAAGAAGCCCTGATGTGCAACTACAGGGGCGAGCTGTCCGAGTGCTCGCAGTCGAACTTCTTCCTCGTGCGCGACGGCGCCGCACTGACGCCAAGGTCGGCGTCGGGTCTCCTCCTCGGGCTCACGCGCGGGTTCCTGTTCGAGGTCGGCCGCGACGTCGGCGTGCACGTAGAGGAAGCGACGCTTCGGCCCGAAGACCTTGCGTCGGCGCAGGAGGCGTTCATCACGGGCTCCACGCGGGAGTTGACTCCGGTCGTGCGCATCGACGATCAGGTGATCGGCAACGGACGGCCTGGACCGGTCACGCGCAAGCTGCTCGAGGGCTTCAGACAGAAGGCGCGTGCGCTGACGGCGCAGACCGCGGCAACGCGCTAGGCAACGTGCTTGGTGGGGTGACGACCGGCTGTGTCTGCATTAATCAATGCTCGCGGGGCCCCACCCCCGCTCGCTCTCGCGCGCCGACTTCGCGCCGCGCTCGGGCCGCAGGCGCTTCTCTTTCTGTCTTCTGTCCCCTAGCTCCTAACTCCTGACTCCCAACTCCTCTTCAGCGTAGGTTTCAACCGGCGGGCATGCACAGACCAGGTTGCGGTCGCCGTACGGGTTGTCGATCCTGCTGATGGCGGGCCAGAACTTGTTCGCGCGAACGAACGGCGCCGGATAGGCGGCCTGTTCCCGCGAGTAGGGATGCGACCATGCATCTGACGACACTTCGGCGGCCGTGTGCGGCGCGTTCTTCAGCACGTTGTCCCGTGCATCGACTGTGCCGTCGATCACGTCCTGAATCTCCCCGCGGATGGAGACAAGCGCATCGCAAAAGCGGTCCAGCTCCGCCTTCGACTCGCTCTCGGTCGGCTCAATCATCATCGTGCCGGCCACCGGAAACGAGACCGTCGGCGCGTGGAAGCCGTAATCCATCAGCCGCTTCGCCACATCCTGCTCGTCGACCGACGGCCCCGAACCGTGCTTGAACGGACGCAGATCGAAGATCATCTCGTGCGCGACGCGACCGTTGTGGTTGGCGTACAGCTCCTCGTAGTGACCGGCCAGGCGCGCCTTGATGTAGTTCGCATTGAGGATCGCAACGCGCGTGGCGTCGGTCATCCCGGACGCGCCCAGCATCCTGATGTACCCGTAGGAGATGATGAGGATGCTGGCGCTACCCCACGGCGCCGCGGAGACGGCCGCGATCGCCTTGTCGCCGCCGACGGGCACGACCGGATGCCCGGGCAGGTACGGCGCGAGGTGCTTCGCGACAGCGATCGGTCCCATGCCGGGGCCGCCCCCGCCGTGGGGGATCGCAAACGTCTTGTGCAGGTTGAGGTGGCACACGTCGGCGCCGATCGCCGCCGGGCTCGTGAGCCCGACTTGCGCATTCATGTTGGCGCCGTCCATGTACACCAGACCGCCGTGCTCGTGCACGATGGCGCAGATCTCCCGAATGCCCTCCTCGAAAACGCCGTGCGTCGAGGGGTACGTCACCATGAGCGCCGCGAGCTCCTCGCGGTGCTTCTGCGCCCTGGCCCGGAGGTCGTTCAAATCGACGTTGCCGTCGGCGTCGCACGCCACGACGACCACCTTCAGCCCGGCCATGGCGGCGCTCGCCGGGTTCGTCCCGTGCGCAGACGAGGGGATGAGGACGATCGTGCGCCGGACATCTCCGCGGTCGCGGTGATAGGCGCGAATCGTCATCAGGCCGGCAAACTCCCCCTGGGCCCCGGAGTTCGGCTGCAGCGAGACGGCGGCGAATCCGGTGATCCGACACAGCGCCGTCTCGAGCTCGCCGAAGATCTGGGTATAGCCTTGCAACTGCGAGGCCGGCGCGAACGGGTGGACGGCCGCGAACTCGGGCCACGACACCGGGATCATCTCCGACGCCGCGTTGAGCTTCATCGTGCACGAGCCGAGCGGGATCATCGACGTATCCAGCCCCACATCCTTGCGCTCGAGCGAGCGGATGTACCGCATCATCTGCGTCTCGGAATGGTGGGAGTTGAAGACCGGATGCGTCAGATACTCCGATGACCGCCGCAGCGCCTGCGGAATCGGTGCCGCCGCGCCGGATACACCAGCCAGCACGGGCGAGGACTTGCCCTTTGCTTCCGCAAACACGTCCACGACATCCTGGGCATCGCTGTCGGAGACGGTCTCGTCGAAGGCAATCCCGATACCGGACGCCGCGTAGCGGAAATTGATGCCACGGGCCTCGGCCAAGCGGCGCACGGCGGCGACGTCTGCGCCGTCACTGCCGTCTATCCACAAAGTATCGAAGTACGCGCCGTTCACCTGGCGGTAGCCGAGCGACGTCAGCGCGCGCTCGACGGCGCCCGCCGCGTCACGGATCCGCCGAGCGATCGCTCGAAGTCCGACCGGACCGTGGTAGACGGCGTACATCGCCGCGATGTTGGCGAGGAGTGCCTGCGCCGTGCAGATGTTCGACGTCGCCTTCTCGCGACGAATGTGCTGTTCGCGCGTCTGGAGCGCCATCCGGTAGGCCTGGTGGCCACGGGCATCGATCGACAGCCCGATGATCCGACCGGGCGCCTGCCGCACGTACGCTTCGCGCGTCGCCAGAAACGCCGCGTGCGGCCCGCCGTAACCGAGCGGCACGCCGAACCGCTGCGAGTTGCCGACAACCGCATCCGCACCCATGTCGCCAGGAGGCGTGATGAGCGTGAGCGCCAGAAGGTCGGTGGCCACGGCGACCAGCAGGCTATTCGCGTGCGCACGCTCGATCGCGGGACGGAGGTCGACAATGCCTCCGCGGTCGTCCGGATACTGGAGCAGTAGGCCGAACGCGCTCGACAGCGCGTCGTCCGAAAGCCCTGACGGGTCGACGACCTCGACCCTGATGTCGAGCGGCGCGGCGCGGCCCCGCAACACGTCCAGCGTCTGTGGATAGCAGCCGTCGCCGACCAGGAACACGCTCTCCCCCGCCCCGACCCTCTTCGACTGGAGCCGGTGGAACATCGCCATCGCTTCTGCCGCGGCCGTGGCCTCATCGAGCAGCGAGGCCGTCGCGATGTCCATCGCGGTCAGATCGCGGACGACCGTCTGAAAGTTCAGGAGCGACTCGAGCCGGCCTTGCGCAATCTCGGCCTGGTAAGGAGTGTACGGCGTGTACCACCCGGGACTCTCGAAGACGTTGCGCAGGATCACGCTCGGCGTGATGCAGCCGTAGTAGCCCATCCCGATGTAGGAACGGGCGACGGTGTTCCGCGCGGCAATGCCTCGGAGGCGCCGAAGATACGCGTGCTCCGTTTCACCCTCGGGGAGATCCAGCGGCGCGTGGCTTCGAATCCCGGGAGGTATCGTCTGGTCGATGAGCGCGTCGAGCGACGGGACGCCGATCGCTTTGAGCATCGCGGCGCGCTCGGTCGGGCCTGGTCCGATGTGCCTGGATTGGAAAGAACCGGGGGGCTCTGGGGTCATCTGCAATGCTGAATGCTGACTGTTGAATGCTGAATTGAAGTCTGAAGTTGCGGAATGGGGGCAGTCTACTTGGTCAATTCGGCATACTGGGTCGCGTCAAGCAGATCCTGATCGTCGCCCGTGACTTTGAGCGCGATCATCCACGACTCGTGCGGGTTGACGTTGACCGCCTCCGGCTTCTCGCCGAGCGCCCGGTTGACCTCGATGACTTCCCCGCTCACCGGCGCATAAAGCTCCGAGACGGCCTTGACGGACTCGATCGTGCCGAAGACGTCACCCTTCGTCAGCTGTCGGCCGACTTCGGGGAGCTCCAGGTACACGACGTCGCCGAGCTGCTTCTGCGCGTAGTCCGTGATCCCCACACGCGCGTCGCCGCCCGACAGCTTCACCCATTCGTGGTCCTTCGTGTACTTGAAATCGGTGGGATACATACGCGTGTCTCGCGGACCCGAGGTTCCGCGCTCCTTCGGTTCAGGACGATGTCTGGGCTGCCTGACGTTTGTAGAATGGAAGCGGCACGACCTGCGCGCGCACACGCCGGCCCCGGACGTCGACTTCGAGCGCCGTTCCCGTGGCCGTGCGGTCGCTCGGCACGTATGCCATGCCGACCGCCTTCTTGAGATACGGCGTCTGGGTGCCGCTCGTCACGACGCCTGCTTTCTCTTTGTCGACGTAGACGTCGTAACCATGGCGCGCGATGGCGCGGTCGAGAACCTCGAACCCGACGAGCTTGCGCGTCACGCCTTCCTGTTTCTGGCGACGCAGCACCTCGTGCCCGATGAACTCGTCTTTCTTCCACCCGATCGTCCACCCGAGATCCGCCTCGAGCACGGTGGTCGTATCGTCGATATCGTTGCCGTAGAGGCGCATGGCGGCCTCGAGGCGCAGCGTATCGCGGGCGCCGAGGCCTGCCGGAATCACGCCGGCCTGCCGGCCCGCAAGCAGAATTGCGTCCCAGACGCGCTCGGCCGAGGCCGGCGGCACGAACACTTCGAAGCCATCCTCGCCGGTGTAGCCGGTTCGCGACACCGTGGCGCGGACGCCGGCGATCTCGCCGGTCGTGAACCAGTAGTACTTGATGTCGGCCAGGTTCACGCCCGTCAGCGCCTGCAGCACGTCTCTTGCTGCAGGGCCCTGGAGCGCCATGAGCGCGTACCGCGAGCTGGTGTTCACGGCCACTGCATCGCCGATGCCGGCGATTTGGGTCGTGATCCAGTTGAAGTCCTTGATGATGTTCGACGCGTTCACGACCAGCATGAAGTGCTCGTCGGTCAACCGATACGTCAGCACATCGTCCACGAAGGTGCCGTGGGGCGTCGGGAGGGCCGAGTAGTGCGCCTGGCCGATGGCAAGGCGGGAGGCGTCGTTGCTCGTGATGTGCTGGACCGCCTTGAGGGCATCGCGTCCGGCGATTTCGATCTCGCCCATGTGGCTGACGTCGAAGAGGCCCGCGCGAGTCCTGACGGCCTGATGCTCGTCGACCAGCCCTGAATACTCGACCGGCATGTCCCAGCCGCCGAACTCGACCATGCGGGCGCCGAGCGATCGGTGACGCGCGTTGAGCGGGGTCTTCTTGAGCGTGCCGGAGAGCGCCTGAGACATTCGTAGGTCGAGTTGCCGCTCGGCCGCGCCAGCGGTTGCCTGCCTGGCGTCGATCGAACAATGAATGAAGTGCAGCGGGACACGCCGTCCGGGTGCGTCAGCACCCTGGAGGGCACAAGGTACAACCCCAGAACGGTACTATGCGGCTCGGCGGTGGGTCAACTGGGTTCGGGGTCGGGTGTCAAGACTCGATAGAAATGTCCCCGTTCTTAACTCGATAGAAATGTCCCCTTCCATGTGAACGAGGTTGCCTGTGGAAGCTCGTGGAAAACTGTTCTGTAGTTTTCCAAGGAGCGGTGGG
>Ga0184612_10000106_pt1 | contig 37364 bp, 38 predicted proteins | sample PLM3_60_coex_FD_133163 | JGI IMG/M metagenome (GOLD analysis project Ga0184612, IMG submission 133163) | Groundwater sediment microbial communities from an aquifer in East River, Colorado, USA - PLM3_60_coex | ecosystem: Environmental > Terrestrial > Soil > Riparian zone | place: USA: East... | reverse complement strand
GGAGGCACGGGCTTATCGCAGAGCGTGGTGGCAGTGTAACCGTATATTTCGGCGAGTTCCTCGCCGAGGAAGGTCAGGCCAGCCAGAACAGAGACGGCGGCGACGACAGACCAGATCAGAACGCGGGTTCTGCGTTTGCGCATCGGGCGAATGTGCGGGCCGAACGGTTAAGCGAGGATTAACGCCTGACCGCCACGATTGCGCTGTGAACCGCGCGGTGCTGCGACCTAGTCCACTTCGTTGAGAAGCCAAAATTCTGCCTCTCCCGCCTGCCAGTTCACCGTGAAGATGAAGAATGCCGCGATGATGAGAGGGGCTGCGAGGAATATTCCAGCGAAGGCGCAGATACGGAGCAGGCAGCCGAGCATGGAGGTGTGGGCGTTGTTGCGTGTGCGGAGAGTATGGCGCCGGGAATGTGGCGGGAGTGCGGGTGGAAAGAGCCCCTCACCCCGCAACATCCGCTGGACGCGGATGTTGCATCCCTCTCCCCCGCTTCGCGGTGGCGAGGGGACAATCTAAGAGCGCTTTGCCTGAGCCCCTTCAATCCGTCTCCTCATACGCCCGCAGTGCCATGCCGGTGACGCCGGCCGCCTCCAGGTTCTGTTTCAACGCCTCGCTGATCCAGATGCCGCCCATGCCGGAGATGAATTTGTCCATCCAGGCGTGGCGGTTGCCGATCTGGGCGCGGTTGAAGACGAGCTTCTTTGTCCGGTCGCCGTCGAGGTACCAGATGTTGCGGAACTCGAAGCTGGTCTTCGCCCGGTCGACGCTGTCGAGCCGGTGGCAGGGATTGAACCAGAAGCGGTCGGCGGCGGGGCTGCCGTCCTCCCAGACGAACGCGACCGGGAAGAACTGATGCACGCCGGACTCGAGCTTCTCCAGCGCGGCCTTGAACTTCGCGTCCACGAACATGCCGTATCCGTCGCGCAGATCGGTCAGCGGGTGCTCGGGTCCCTCGATCCGGATGCGCGTCGGCATGTGCGTGCTTTCGAGTGCGCGGCCGTACTTGCCGCGGATCGGCAGGATCTCGATCGCGCCATCCTGGGTCAGGTCGGCGGCCTTGATCTGCTTGAGGTCGCCGTCGAGCGCCTTCATGCCGTAGCTGTATTCCTCGCCCTCGTCGCAACTCAGGTAGTAGACCATCCCGCTCTTCTCCCGCGCTCAGCACGCCCCCTCATCCTAGCCCGTCTGCTCGCCATCCCAATATTTCCTCACCCCCGACATGTCGAAAATGTCGTCTCTCGTGCGCAGGGCGCGGACGGCGATCTTGTTCGAGTCGGGGTAGACGCAGACCTCGTTCGGGTTGCGCTCGCCGATCATCAGGTAGCTGCAGGGGCCCGGGCCGCTATTCATGAAAGAGTGGCCAATTTTCCGGCCGGCGGGGAAGCAGACATAGTCGCCTGGTTTCATCTCGTATCGCTCGTCGCCGAGGATGAGCGTCACCTGGCCTTCGAGGATCAGCGCGTGCTCCTCCTCCAGCATGTGATAGTGCGTGGGGCACAGGCGCCTGCCGGGCGCCGGCGCTTCGATCAGCATGCCGACGTGATAATTCTCGCCAACGGCCGCGTGGGTGAGATGCTTCGAGCGGCCGCCGAATCGCGTGCCCTCGCCCGGACCCTCCTCGTTCCAGGACAGGTTGGACGAGGAGATCGGCGGCTTGGGTTCGACCGGCGCCTCGGGCGCGGCGCCAACAGCATCCGATGGGGGGATTTCATCCGCCGGGAGACCCGTGTTCTCCCCGTCCCAATAGCCGCGCGTGGCGGCGAGATCGAAAATCGCGCGCCGCCCCAACGCGCGCACCAGCACTTTGTTGGAGTCGGTGTAGACCGCCACCTCGTTCGGATTGCGCTCGCCCACGATCACATAGCGGCAGGGAGCACCACTGTTGTTGATGAGGCAATGCCCGGCCTTCTGCCCGGCCGGAAAACTGACATAGTCGCCCGTCGTCATTTCATGCGTGTCGGCGCCCAGGCGCAGGGTGAGCGTGCCCTCGAGGATGTACACATGCTCTTCCTCGAAAATGTGATAATGGGCGGGCGAGCTCTGCTTGCCCGGTCCCAGCTCCTCGATGGCGACGCCGACGTGATAGTCCTCGCCGACCGCGGCGCGGGTCAGGTGCCGGTAGCGCACGGCGAAGCGGGGCACGTCGGACCATTCCGTCCACGGGACATCTGATGACGAAATCGGCTTTGGCGGCGCAATTTTCTCTGTCGGCATTTGTCAGCAAGCTCCGGAGTCGGGTGTTGTTGCGTGCGGGGAGACCCCGGGGGAGCGGGGACAGATTAGCTAAAATACCACTGATTTCCGCAAGAAAACCGAGGGTTTAAGGCCTTCGCCCCGCGGGCACCCCGGCATCCCGCCCGAACGCTGATGGTTAATTTTTCCTGCCACAGCGGCGAACAATCGCACGCCGATAACGCGCTGACGATAGCGCGCGCGAGGCGAGATGGATTATATTTGGAACAAATACGGCTCACCCTGCGTTGCTTGTCGGCGCAGGCGCCGAGAAAAACTGGAGGAGAGTCATGTCATCCGGAAATGTCGAGGGGCCGCGAGCCACCCGATATCGTCAGCGGCTGGCCGCGATGATGCGGGGCCCTTCCTGCCGTTCGATCTCGTTCGCGATCGGCACGGCCCCCATCCACCGCAACTTCTTCGCCGAGACGGCAGCCGCCCTCGAGGGCGTGCCCACCGGAAGCACGCGCAAATGGAATGGCGTGGTTCACCGGCAGGTGCAGTACGGCGTTCATCTGCGCATCGACGACGCGGCCGACCGGCCGAGCTTCGACCCGGAAGCCGACCTGCTGACGGTGCCCGCGGAGACGGAGTTCGACACGATCGACGGCCGGGCGCGGCTGCTCAGCGCCTGCGTCCATGTCGGACTCAACCTGGAGGGGCGGAACCTGCACGAGCCCGATAGCGAGTGCGCCGCCCGCATCAGCGGCCAGCTCTATCGCATGTTCGAGAGCATCGCCGACGGCGATTCCGAATCGGACATCGCGGTCAAGCTGCAGCGGCTCGAACCGGAGACGCCGCAGGACAAGGCGTTCTACGCCGTCGCCCGCAAGACCTTGCAGCATCTGCAGACGATCTCCCTCGCCAACCTGCAGGCGCGCCATGTGGTGAAGCCGGGCAGCTTCATGAAGATCATCAGCATGGTCGAGCGCGACCTGCTGCATGCCGCGCTGCTGCAGAACGCTGGGCGCGCGAAGCGCATCGCAGTGAAGCCGCGCTTCAGCGCCGCCAAGCCGCCCTCGCGCTTCCTGGCGCTGCAGGCGGTGGAGGCCTCGGGCCCGGTGGCGGCCGAGCGCGGCGACAAGCCGAAGCTCAACCTGCCGCGGGTGCCGCTTCTCGCCACCGAGGAGAAATCCGGCGAGGGCGCCAAGGTCGTTGCCTTCGCCCAATAGCGCCGCGCGGGCGATTCCGGCGGCCCATTGACGGCGCCGCCGGAACTGCGCGCCGTTCTTCAGCCCTTGGGCAGATAGGGATCAGCCGCTCAGCGGCGTCTTCAGCAGCTCGATGTCCCTGAGCCAGACGACGCCCGCGCCTTCCATCACCAGATTGAGCTTGATGAGGTCGGGGCGCTGCCCGCGTTTCAAGGAGAATGGCGTTTCGCACGCCGCCCAGCCGGTCGTGCCACTAACGGGTTGATCGAGTCCCTTTGAGAAAAACTCGCCGCGACCCGGAAATCGGCACCACATTTCGAGATAGGCCTTCCCGGCGACACCCTCCCCCTTCATGCGCGCACGATAGGCAAGCATGCATTGCTCGGCGCCGGGATCGCTGATTTCGTACAACCGGACAGTCATCGGTCCGGTTGCCTCAATGCGCCAGGCATCGTCGGTCCAGCGCGCGGCCGCTGTATCGATCGGCTGATCCGCGCCGGTGAAGCGGCGGATGGTTTCGGTCGGCCCGGCCGGCGCCGGACGCCCGAACAGCGAAACGAGCTTTCTGAACATGGTCGGCCGTATCCGGGGCGGCGCAAACGAACAACGTTCAATCGTCGATCAAGAGCATTATACAACGTTGACGGTAAAGTGTCGCTGCATTTGGCCCAGTGGCCTGTCGACAGACCCGGCCTTCTCGATGATAAACTCCGGCGCATGAACCGGACCGCATCCCAAGGCCGACAGACATTGCAGCAGGCCGTGACGCTGGCCCAGGCGCGGAAGACGGTGGAGGCCGAGGCGCTGTGCCGCACCGTCATCCGGGCCGAGCCGGAGAATGCCGAGGCGCTGCATCTGCTGGGCTCGCTGCGGCTGAACCGCGGCGACGCGACGGGCGCGGTGCAGCTCATCGAGTCCGCGATCCGCTTGCGGCCGGATGCTGCGCTCTATCACCACAATCTGGGCAAGGCGCTGGATATCCTGGGCCAGGCCGATGCGGCGGTGGCGGCCCATCGCCGGGCCGTGGCGGCGCGCGACAACAATCCCGATTTCTGGGAAGCGCTGGCCATCGCCGAGCGCGATAACAAGGAGATGGAGCGTGCCGCTGCGTCCTTCCGCCGCGCGCTGGCGCTGGCGCCGAGCCGGGTGCCGACGCTGACGCGCCTCGGCGATTTGCTGCAGGTGACGGGGGATCTGCCGGCCGCGATCGCCTGCTACCGCGAGGCCATCGAGCGCTATCCCAACTATGCGCCGGCCCACAACAACCTGGGCAACGCGCTGCAGCAGCAGGGCGACTTCGCCGCCGCGACCGCCGCCCATGAGCGCGCTTTGGCGCTGGCGCCGGAGGAGACGAAGTACTGGCTCAATCTCGGCGTCGCCCGATTCAGTCTGGGCGAGACGGCGGCGGCGCTCGAGGCGTTCGAGGCCTGCCTGCGCCTGGCGCCGTTCGACCGGCGCGCCATCGCCTATCGCACGGCGGCGCTGGCGGAGCTCGGCAAGCTCGATGCCGACGCGGCGCTGGCCGAGCATCGCCGCTGGCTGACGCCCCTGCAGCTCGAGACGCCGCCGGGCTGGGACTCGATCGAGGCGCTGAACCGGCAGCTGGCGAAGGACCTGATGGCGCACCGCTCGCTGCGCTGGGAGCCGGTGGGCACCGCGACCACCGGCGGCGCCGACATCCTGCTGCTGCTGCAGCACCCGACGCCGGCGATCACTGCGTTCGCGCAAACGCTGCGCGCCGCCATCGACCGGTATCTCGCCGGTCTACCGGTGGAGCCTGGGCATCCGTTCCTCGACCGCCGCATCCAGGACTACGCGCTTGATATCTGGGGTACGGTGCTGAAGGCGCAGGGCCACCAGTCGGCCCATATCCACCCGACCGGCTGGATGAGCGGCGTCTATTACGTGCAGATGCCGGAGAGCTTGGGCGCCGGCGGCCAAGGACTCGATGATTCCCCTGGGGCCGACCACTCCGGCTGGATCGAATTCGGCCGCCCGCCCGACAGCTTCCGCCTCACCCGCGAGCCGCCGGTGGAGCTGGTGCGGCCGAAAGAGGGGCTGGCGCTGTTCTTCCCGTCCTATCTCTATCACCGCACGATCCCGTTCGAGGGACCGACCCCGCGCATCTCCATCGCCTTCGACGTGCGTCCGCCGGCGGGCCGACATCGGGGAGAGCTTCATGCCGGCTCCTGACGATCGCTCACGGCCAAGCGCGGCACGGCCGGCGGCCGGCGCGGGCGCTATCTACATCACCGGCTACGCGCTGGCGCGGCAGCATGCGGCGGCAGTCGATCCCGCCTACATCATCTCGCTGATGGATCCCGGATCGCCCTGCGAGATCGCGGCGGGAACGAGCCTGCGGGATCATATCCGCATCTTCATTCATGACGTCATCGAAGAGGTGCAGATCGGCGTGCCCTGCATTGTGCCGGGCCGCGAGCATGTAGCGCGGGTGGTGGATTTCGCGCAAGCGTGGGACGGCCGCGGCGCGCTGCTGATCCATTGCGCGGCCGGCGTGTCGCGCTCGACGGCAGCCGGCCTGATCCTGCTGGCAGCGCGCCATCCCGGGCGCGAGCGGGAGATCGCGCTGACCATGCGCCGGCGCGGTCCCTGGATCTCGCCCAACCGCCGGATGGTGCAGCTGGCGGACGAGCTCCTGGGGCGCAACGGCGCGCTGCTGGCGGCGCGCGACGGCATGGGCACCGCGGACATTTTCGGCATGCCCGGAGAGATGCTGCGCCTGCCGGGACGGTTTCCGGCGTAGCTGACAGCGCCCGAGGAGAGGCCTAGACTCGCGGCCGGCCAGGAGCCCCATAGGCCCGGCCCAAACAACCAATCGCAGCATCAAGAAGGAGATTGAGCAAACCGGCATGTAGAAAATTTACCTAGGGAGAAATCCAATGGCCAAAGTCTTGTGCGTTCTCTATGACGATCCCGTGGATGGTCATCCGAAGTCCTATGCACGGGACAGCCTTCCCGAGCTCGACCGCTATCCCGGCGGACAGACCCTGCCGACGCCCAAGGCGATCGGCTTCCACTCCGGCGAACTGCTGGGCACCGTTTCAGGCGAGCTTGGCCTGCGCAAATACCTGGAAAAGCTGGGCCACAAATTCGTCGTGACCGCCGACAAGGACGGGCCCAGCTCCGTCTTCGAGCGCGAGCTGCCCGACGCCGACATCGTCATCTCGCAGCCCTTCTGGCCCGCCTATCTGACGCGGGAGCGCATCGCCAAGGCGCCGAAGCTGAAGCTGGCGCTGACCGCGGGAATCGGCTCGGACCATGTGGATCTCGCGGCCGCCATGGAGCGCGGCATTACGGTCACCGAAGTCACCTACTGCAACTCGATCAGCGTCTCCGAGCATGTGGTGATGATGATTCTCGCCCTGGTGCGGAACTACCTGCCCTCCTATCAATGGGTGGTGAAGGGCGGCTGGAACATCGCCGACTGCGTCGCCCGGTCCTACGACCTCGAGGGTATGGAAGTGGGCACCGTCGCGGCCGGACGGATCGGCACCGCAGTGCTGCGGCGGCTGAAGCCGTTCGACGTCAAGCTCCACTACACCGACCGGCACCGCCTGCCGGAGAGCTTGGAGAAGGAGCTCGGCCTCACTTTCCATCCGACCGCCGCGGAGATGGTGCCGGTTTGCGACGTCGTCACCATCAACTGCCCGCTGCATCCGGAAACCGAAAACCTGTTCGACGCCAAAATGATCGCCCGGATGAAACGCGGTGCTTATCTGGTGAACACGGCGCGGGGCAAGATCTGCAATCGCGACGCGATCGCCGACGCGCTCAAGAGCGGGCAACTGGCCGGCTATGCCGGCGACGTCTGGTTCCCGCAGCCGGCGCCGCAGGACCATCCCTGGCGGACCATGCCCCATCACGGCATGACGCCCCATACCTCCGGCACGTCGCTGTCGGCGCAGGCGCGTTATGCGGCCGGCGTTCGGGAGATCCTCGAATGCTGGTTCGAGAAGCGGCCGATCCGGGACGAGTATCTGATCGTCGACGGCGGCAAGCTTGCGGGAGCCGGCGCCCATTCCTACAGCGCCGGCGACGCCACCGGCGGCTCCGAAGAGGCGGCGAAGTTCAAGCGGGTGTAGCTGGAAGAGGCGTTGCGGGCGGATCAAGTCCGGGCAGGCTCTCGGCTGGCCAGCTAGAACATGTAGGCGATGCTGATGTCGAAGGTGAACATGTCATGACCACGGTCAACGTGTTCCGCGGCACAGGATTTCTTGGTATGAGGCTCGTGCGGCACCTCCCTGCCGAGGGAGCGACAGTGCGCGTTTGGCTGCTACACCATCATGAACCCACCAAAACCCATCCAAAAGAGCCTCAACCGGGTCAACGCCATCGTCGAGATCAAGACGCTGATCGTAGCACGGCGCCCCTGATTCCAAACTGCGCGCCACAGAAGTAGATGCACAGGATGGCTGACAATTTTGTCAAATTCAAAAATGATCAAGGTCTCACGGAGATCGGGATTGGCGTTACCGAGTTCAAATGCATCGGGGCAAGTCCGCCGCACGATCATCCCCACATCTATCACAAGATAGGTGAGCAGGGCTTCATCCACTGTCTGTACTGCAACACAAAGTATGTGTATCGACCTTACCTCAGTAGATTCGAAACGGAGCCAACGGGAAACCTCTTCGAGGACGGGCGCGCCGACGAATAGGTGAGATCTAAATCCGCGACGCATTGTTTTCGGGTCAGATCGCTCCTCATCGCCGGCTGTGCGTGCGGACGAACAGACTGCTCTATCCGCTTCAGCCTGTCGCCGGCAGCCACGCGCGGCGAGCCCAGATGCGACGAGTCTCTAACGCGCGGGCGTAGCCCCACGATGTAAGCGTCCAGAATTGTGCGGCTTCGTCGCTAGAATCTTCCAAAAAATGTGAGACTCGTCCGCCCGCTTGAGGCGTATAATTCCCCCTAATGGCAGTCGATTTGCCAAAGCAAGTTGGAGGATGTCATGGAACACAGGACACTGGATGAGATTCGCAATGTCGCCGATATCCTGCCGAGCTGGCTGCGCGCCCGTCCGCTTTCGAAGTGCGAGCGGATCGAGCGCTGGGCCGAGGCCCTGGAGCGCGAGGGCGGACGGCGTCTCCATACTCTGTTTGAGATCGAGTATGCGGGGCCTGCCGAGCGAGCTGCGCTGCGTGCCGACGATTCGCCGCTGAGCGTCGCATTCAATGATCAGCGGCTGCGCGCCGAAGGCCTCGCCGGCGACACGGTGGGTGAGGCAGTCGGGTTCTTCGGCATCAGTGAGATGGAGCTGCACAACATCTTGTGCTTCTGCTACCACGGCGAGACGATGTCTGCCGAAGTGGCAGCTGCGCGGGTCCGCGTCGCCGCAAGGCGTCGGTCGCCGCATGTGCCGCAAAGTTCGTGTGGCCGCTTTGTCGCGGTGTTGATCGCAATCGGCGCGCTGACGATCTGACCGCAAGCGGCGGGCGCACATTCTGGCCGCCTGACCTGCAGCGAGGCGGCGCAGCGTCTGGGATGAGGCATCGCGGCCGCGCGAGGCGGCCGAACCGGTGGGCGTATGCATTGTGCCGACAGGGATCGAGGGTCGGATCGTCTGAAAGCTGCGCTTCACCGGAGATCACCGATTAATGATGGGTTGCAGCGGCAGACACCCGTTACACGCCGTCTTATCGAGCACGGCATAACAGTAAAGGGACAATTCCATGTCGATCATCGTCGGCAGCCTCGGCTTTCCTCGCATCGGCCTAGCTCGCGAGCTCAAGATGGTGCTCGAGCGCTTCTGGCTCGGTAAGGCCGACGAGCAGGCTCTCCTCAAAGACGCGGCCGCCCTGCGGGCGACAAACTGGGCGCGACAGCACGCAGCAGGCATCGCCCATATTCCGAGCAACGATTTTTCGCTTTACGACCACGTGCTCGATACGAGCGCCATGGCCGGGGCAGTTCCCGATCTCTATGGCTGGCGCCGAGGTGAGGTATCGCTCGACACCTATTTCGCGATGGCGCGCGGCACGCGGGGCAAGGCCGGCGGTGACCTGCCAGCGCTCGAGATGACCAAGTGGTTCGATACCAACTACCACTATATGGTGCCCGAGTTCGCGCGCGGCCAGAACTTCACCCTGGCCTCGACCAAGCCAGTCGACGAGTTCCGCGAAGCGAAGGCATTGGGCTTCCATACTCGTCCCGTCCTTGTCGGGCCAGTCACCTTTCTGCTGCTTGGTAAGAGCAATGATGAGGCGCTCGATCCGCTGTCGCTTCTGCCGGGGCTCCTGCCCGTCTATGCGGAAATTCTGAAGCGCCTCGCGGCGGAGGGCGCTGATTGGGTGCAGATCGACGAGCCTTGCCTGGCGCTCGATCTCAGCGAGGCCGCGAGGAATGCGCTGAGGACGGCTTACGAGACGCTCGCCAGCGCCGCTCCGGCCGTGAAACTGCTGGTGACGACCTATTTCGGGGGCCTGCGCGACAATCTCGACACTGCGCTTCGTCTGCCGGTCGCCGGTCTCCACCTGGATCTGGTCCGGGCACCCGGCCAGCTCGATGAGGTAGCCGCCAAGGTGCCGACGGATCTTGTCCTGTCGTTTGGACTGATCGACGGCCGCAATGTCTGGCGTGCCAACCTGCCAGCTATTCTGAATCGGATCGAGCCCATCGTCGCGCGTCGGGGCACTGACCGGCTGATGATCGGACCGTCTTGCTCCTTGATCCATGTGCCGATCGACCTTGCGCTCGATCCCGACCTCGATCCCGACCTCAAGAACTGGCTCGCCTTTGCGGTTCAGAAGATCGACGAACTCGTGACACTGGGCCGTGCCATCGACCACGGCCGCGATGCGGTGAAAGATGCGCTCGCCGCCTCCGCCGCCGCGGCCGAGACCCGTAAAGTATCGCCCAAGATCCACAACAAGGCGGTGAAAGCACGTCTCGCGGCGGTCACCTCGGACATGATGCACCGCCATGGCGATTTCCCGTCACGCCGGCGGGTCCAGCATGCGCGCCTCGCCCTGCCCCCATTCCCGACGACCACTATCGGCTCCTTCCCACAGACTGAAGAGGTGCGCAAGGCGCGTGCCGCCCACGCGAAAGGAACACTCAGCGATGCCCAATACGAAGCGTTCCTTCGTCAGGAGACCGCCGCCGCAGTGCGCTGGCAGGAGGAGATCGGCATCGACGTGTTGGTCCATGGCGAGTTCGAGCGGAACGACATGGTGCAGTATTTCGGCGAGCAGCTCGCGGGCTATGTCTTTACCAAGCATGGCTGGGTGCAGAGCTACGGCTCTCGTTACGTGCGCCCGCCAATCATCTTCGGCGATGTTTCGCGCCCCAGACCGATGACAGTCGCATGGTCCTCCTATGCCCAGTCGCTGACGAAGCGGTCGATGAAGGGAATGCTGACGGGGCCCGTCACTATGCTTCAATGGTCATTCGTGCGCGATGACATTCCGCGCGACGAAGCCTGCCGCCAGATCGCGCTCGCCCTGCGCGACGAAGTGGTGGACCTAGAGAAAGCCGGCATCCGCATCATTCAGATCGACGAGCCCGCTTTCCGCGAAGGCCTGCCCCTCAGAAAGGCCGACTGGAAAACCTATCTCGCCTGGGCTGTCGAATGCTTCCGCCTCGCCTCCTCCGGCGTCGCGGACGAGACACAGATCCACACTCACATGTGCTACTCGGAGTTCAACGATATCATCGACTCGATCGGAGCGATGGATGCGGACGTCATTTCCATTGAGACGGCGCGTTCAAAGATGGAGCTCCTCAACGCCTTCACCCTCTACCGCTACCCCAACGAGATCGGACCCGGCGTCTATGACATCCATGCCCCGCGCTGCCCGCCGGTCGAGGAGATGTCAGCCCTGCTGGCCAAGGCTAAGGAGCGGCTCGCACCCGACCAGATCTGGGTCAACCCGGATTGCGGCCTCAAGACACGCAAGTGGGACGAGGTGCGGCCGGCGCTGATCAACATGGTCGAGGCCGCAAGACAGGCACGTGCGACTTCGAATTGAAATCAGGTAGTTTCCAGAGCCAGCTAGAACATGTAGGCGATGCTGATATCGAAGGTGAACTGGGTGCGGCTCTGGGTGACGGGACTTCGGGCGGCGTCGCCCAGCAACTGCTCCACGGCGGCGTCGGCGACAATCATCCAGTTGTCGTCGATGAAATAGAGCGCGGTGACGCCGAAATTGGCGTTCTTGAATCCGGGATCGGCGTCGAACGCGGGCAGCCGGGAATTCGCGGCCTGACCGGGACTGACGCTGAAGTAGGAGTCCATGTAGTCCTGATCGGCGAGCGTGATCGACGGCCCGGCGAAGATGAGGAAGGTCTCGCTGCTGTCGGCGTACGGGATATACATTCCGAGATCGCCGATCCAGCCGTCATGGCCGCCGATGCCGCGCCTGAGATCGGCGGCGAGCACCACCGGCAGGATGAACACCTGCGCGAACAGCTTGGCCTCGGGTGCGGGGTCGACATCGCCGAGGCCGCGGATGCGGAAATCGTCGTTGTCGTTGCGGCCGAGATCGTAGCTCACGGCGACGCCGGCGCGGTAAGTGTCGCCCCGCAGCAGATTGACGCCCAGCCCCTCCCCCACCGAGAGGAAGGCGATATCGCGATAGCGGATGTCGACGATGCCGCCGGGCACGACATGGTAGTTGTCGGCGCCCTCATACTTAGGCGCCACGGAGCCGGACGCGCCCAGGGTGACGCGCCACTCCGGCAACGGCTCGTCGTCCAGCTTGGCCAGCACCTCGCCCGCCGAATACTGCCAATTGGCCAGAGGCGACGGCGTCTGCGCCGCCGCGGAATCGGACAACGCCGCGGCGGCGAAGATCAGGGCGATGCAGAACAGGAAGGCCCGGCGGAACAGGTCCGGGGATAACGGCCTTCCCCGACCCGCCACGGGTCTATTGCCTACGCGATCGACCGGAGACTGCATCCCCTATTGTAGCACCTATTGCGTCGTCGAACCGGATGCCGGTGGCTGGGCCGGTGCTGTGGAATCCGCCGGCGCCGTCGGCGCGGGCACTGTGATGTCGACATCGACGTCGCGGGTGCCGGGGACCTCGCCGCCCAGCACGAAATAACCGATCACCAGGACGGCAACCACCAGCCCACCGACGATGAATGCCATGCCGGCGGAGGATTTCTCTTGCTCGTTCTCGGCCATAACGGTTCCTCGCTCTGTAGTTTCGCGATAGGCATAAAACGCGCGAACCCGGGTTTTGTTCCGCAGCGGAACTGGCGGGCCGGGATCGGCGAAGCTAAACTGGCCGCCATCAGGAGACTGCCGCCATGACCGGGAACACTGCACTGCTGATCGTCGACCTGCAGGTCGCCATGTTCGAGTCCGAGAGCGAGCCGCCGATCCATGACGCCCACCGCCTGCTGCAGCGCGCTGCGGACCTGATCCAGCGGGCGCGGACGGCCGGCGTGCCCGTGATCTTCGTGCGCCATGACGGCGGCCCCGGCGATCCGCTGGAGGCGGGCCGGCCAGGCTGGGATATCCATCCCACCCTGGAGCCGGCGCCGGAAGAAACCATCGTCGAGAAATCCTGGCCGGACTCTTTCCAGGAGACCGACCTCGGGGACCTGCTGGCCCAGGGCGGAATCACGCGCCTGATCATCGCCGGCGCGCAGACCGATTTCTGCATCAACGCCACCTGCCGGCGCGCCGCGGCGCTCGGCTACGACACCACGCTGGTCGCTGACACCCACAGCACCTGGGGCAGCAAGGGCAAGACGGCGGAGGAGATCATCGCGGCGCACAATAGCCAGCTCGGCGAGGCCGGCGTGCGGCTGGCGGAAAGCGGGAGCGTGACGTTTTCGTAGGGCGGCCGCGGGCGGCCAATCAGTTCGCCGGTTGGCGGATCGGCTCTTCGTTGACGACGTAGTGGCCGCCGGCCTTGCGCTCGTCGATGCGCGCCTGTTTGGCGCGCTTGGCCTCGGCGAGGCTGAGATTCCAGCCGAGCTGCGATTGCTTGAGATAGGGCAACTCATGCTGCGCCAGCCAGGCCTGCAGCCGCTCATGCTCCTCCAGCGACAGGCCGGGAGCACGGGTGCGCAGCAGCTTCGCCAGGTCGGGTACCATGCCGCCCTTCCAATAGAGCACGAATATCTCGCCGCTGGTCTCGTCGGCGATCTCGATCACCGACAGGTCGCCGAAGGTGCCGGCCTCGCGCCGCGCGGCATCGTCGGCCAGCCGCAGCTGGCGCAGCTTGGCCATCTTGGCATTCTCGTCGACGACGGCCTTTGGAGGGGGCGAGGGTTGATAGCGGGCCTTGGCCATGAAGTCGGTCCTTAAGATGAGAAAGCGGGATGTGGTCTTGCGATAGCGTGGCCGGTCAATTGTCGGTGCGGTAGATATCCTCTTCGCGCACCACCCATTCATGGCCGCTTTTCAGGGATTTCAGCCGGTACTGGTTGCTCATGCCCGTGGGCGGCAGCAGGCGCGTGACTTCGTAGGGGCCCGGCGGCGTCTGGCCGAACATGCTGGCCCGCGCTTCCACCACCTGGCCGATCCTGAACTTATGCTCCATCATCATGGCGTCTCCTATTGGGGCGTCGCTTGAAGCGGCTGGGGCCGCCCCGTTGTCTGGATGCCGGGCAATCGCCGGAAATGTGGGGGCGCCAAGTTGCGTCCGCAGGGCGCCCTGCGACCTTGAGACCGATCGCGGCGTTGCCGCCGCCGGCCCTGGCGATGCTGTCTGAAAACTTCCGTCCGCCATTCCCGTTCGTCGGTGCGGCCCGTCGGGCTGCCGGCGCAAAGGCGGACGATCTTACAAACCGTTGTCCGGCGGGAGGCATGCAATTTCCGTGCCGGCGTTAACGAATTTCACGGCTCCCGCCGAGAAGACCAGTTTCGCCGCCAAAAGTCAAAGCTATTGCCGGGGCGCAGCGCCCCGGTTTTGCCGGAAAGGCCAGTCAGGATCGGCCCTTGCCAGGGGGACGACTCCTGTTCATTCAGCTATGAAACCTTCAATGTCCGCCCGCCTCTGCCACGGCCACGGTGGGGCAGCAAAGCTGGAGCCGCCTTGGACCGCCCGCACCCCGTTGAACTGACCGTCGACCTGCAGGCCATCGCCGACAACTACCGCATGCTCGCCGCCAAGGTGAAGCCGGCGGAATGCGGCGCGGCGGTGAAGGCCGATGCCTATGGCCTGGGCGTCGCGAAGGTGGCGCCGGCCCTGGCACGGGCAGGATGCCGCACGTTCTTCGTTGCGACGCTGGATGAGGGGATCGCGCTGCGCCAATTGCTGCCGGCGGCCGCCATCTATGTGCTCAACGGCCTGCAACTGGCCGATCCCCGCGAGTTCGCCGAAAAGCGGCTGCAGCCGGCGCTCTGCAGCCTGCCGGAGATCGAGCGTTGGAGCGAGCGGTTCGTCAATGACGGCAAGAGCGACAAGGACTCCCCCGTGGCGGCGCCGGCGCTGCATTTCGATACAGGAATTTCCAGGCTTGGCATTCCCCGCGACGAGTCCCGCCGCCTGATCGCCGAGCCCGCCTGGTTCGACGGGCTCAAGCCAGCGCTGCTGATGAGCCACCTCGCCTGCTCGGACGATATCGCCTCGCCGATGAACGCGCGGCAGCTGCAGCGCTTCAACGAGATCTGCGCCGGACTGGCCCTGCCGGCGAAGACGCCGCGCTCCATCGCCGCGTCCGGCGGCATCTTCCTGGGCCCGCCCTATCACCTGGGGATGGTGCGCGCGGGCGCTGCGCTCTATGGCCTTGCACCGCTCATGAACGACGCGAACCCGATGCGACAAGTCGTTCGACTACAAGCAAAAATCCTGCAAGTGCGGCGCGTTGACGATGGCGACAGCGTTGGCTACGGTGCGACCCACCGATTCGCCGGACCGGCGCGGCTGGCGACGGTCGGGGTCGGATATGCGGATGGATTTATGCGAGCGCTCAGCAATCGCGGTGTCGCCCATATCGGCGGCGCCGAAGTGCCCATCGTCGGGCGCGTCTCCATGGATCTCACGGTGCTGGATGTGACGGGGTTGCCCGAAAAGGCCGCGCAGGTGGGCGCGGCCGTCGACCTGCTCGGACCGCTGCAGTCGCCGGATGCGCTGGGCGAGCGCGCCGGCACCATCGGCTATGAGGTGTTGACCAATCTGGGGCGGCGCTACCGGCGGATTTATCTGGACGGCGAAGTCGCGGGCGGACGGGCGTGAACGTTCCCGTTCTCCAGCCGTTGGGCCGGGCCTTCCTCTCCGGCCTCGAGACCATGGGGCGGCTGACTCTATTCACCGGACGGGCGGTGTTCTATGCCGTGCAGCCGCCCTACTACGGGCGCCTGCTGCTGCGGCAGATGATCGAGATCGGCTACTACTCCCTGCCGGTCGTCGGCCTCACCGCCATCTTCACCGGCATGGTGCTGGCGCTGCAGAGCTATACCGGCTTCTCGCGCATCACCGGCGGCGAAACCGCCATCCCCAAGATCGTGATCATTTCCATCACCCGCGAACTCGGCCCGGTGCTGGCGGGGCTGATGGTGGCCGGCCGCATCGGCGCCGCCATCGCCGCGGAGATCGGCACCATGCGGGTGACCGAACAGATCGACGCGCTGACCACGCTGTCCACCAATCCGCTGAAATATCTGGTGGCGCCGCGGCTGGTCGCCGGGCTGCTGATGCTGCCGCTGCTGGTGGCTGTCGCCGACCTGATCGGCGTGTTCGGCGGCTATATCGTCAGCATCTACAAGCTGGGGTTCAATCCCGCTTCCTATATCAAGAACACGATGGATTTCGTCGAGCCCCTGGACGTGATCTCCGGCCTGGTGAAGGCCGCGGTGTATGGCTTCCTGGTCACGCTGATGGGCTGCTATCACGGCTATCATTCGCGCGGCGGCGCGCAAGGCGTCGGTGCGGCAACGACGAATGCGGTGGTGTCGGCGTCGATCCTGATTTTGATTTTCAACTATATCATCACGGAGCTGTTCTTTTCGCGATGACCGTCGCCAAGATCGAAATCCGTGATCTCTACAAATCCTTCGGCCCGAAGAAGGTGCTGCAGGGCTTGAGCCTCGATGTGAACCCGAGGGAATCCGTGGTGGTGATCGGCGGCTCCGGCACCGGGAAGTCGGTGCTGTTGAAATGCGTGCTGGGCATCGTCACGCCCGACAGCGGCAGCATCAAGATCGACGGCGAAGAAGTGGTCGGCATGAACGGCGGGGACCGCGAACGGGTGCTGCGCAAGTTTGGCATGCTGTTCCAGGGCTCGGCGCTGTTCGATTCCCTGAAGGTCTGGGAGAACGTCGCCTTTGGCCCGATCGAGGGCCGCGGCGTCGGCCGCCAGGAGGCGAAGGAGATCGCGCTGAAGACGCTGGGCGCTGTCGGCCTCGGGCCTGAAGTCGCCGAGCTCTGGCCGGCGGAACTCTCCGGCGGCATGCAGAAGCGCGTCGCCCTCGCCCGCGCCATCGCCACCAAGCCCGACATCATCTTCTTCGACGAGCCGACCACCGGCCTCGATCCCATCATGGGCGACGTGATCAACGAGCTGATCAAGAAATGCGTGCGCGAGCTGGGCGCGACGGCGCTGTCGATCACCCACGACCTCGCCAGCGCGCGGCGCATCGGCCATCGCATCGCCATGCTCCATGAGGGGCGGATCATCTGGAGCGGCCCGGTGCAGGATATCGACCGCTCCGCCAATCCCTATGTGGATCAGTTCATCAACGGCCGCGCCGAAGGTCCGATCCGCATGCCCGTGCGTCCGCTCTGAGCGCCGGTCAAGCTGAAATGAGGGAGGCGCCCAGATTATCCAACCTTCCCCCCTTGAGGGGGAAGGAAGCACGCCCGAAGGGCGTGCGGAAGGGGGGTGGGCACGCACGGTGTCTGCACGCTAAGATAGAACTATGTCGTCACGACTCGCGCGCTATCTTCGAAAGAATCTTACCCCTGCTGAGGACAGGCTCTGGTCCAAGCTGCGCCGGCGCCAAATCGAAGATTGCCGGTTTCGGCGGCAAGTGCCGATTGGCTCATTTTTTATCGACTTCGCGTGTCTCGAACGGAAACTCCTTATCGAGGTCGATGGCGGCCTTCATGCTGGGCGGGAAGTATACGATGCCCAGCGAACGCGATGGTTGGAAGCGCGCGGCTATCGGGTCCTCCGATTCCCAAATTCAGAAATCATGTGGAACATCGAGGGTGTACTTCAGATCATCCGATCAACACTGGTCGCGTGAGAGAACCCCCCTCCGCATCCTGCTACGCCCTTTGGAAGCATCTAATGTGCGTTTCGGCTAATTTGATTGCCCGAAGTATCAAACCGCCCCCCTTGAGGGGGCGGTCGGATCATCGAGCAACGCGAGATGATTCGGGTGGGGGGTCGGCTCGGTGTCAGCAACCCAATCGACGTCGCTTCAGCTTTCACCGATTGCGCCCGGCTTTGAGATACCCCCCTTCTGGATCAGCTCGCTGGCGCTCGCTGATCCATCTTCCCCCTCAAGGGGGGAAGATTGTGTTCTCTCAGCTGAAGTGGATTCCCCAGTAGGCACCGATGGCCAAGGCTGCCACCCAGTATGTCTGCCAATCCTGCGGCGCGGTGACGCCGCGCTGGAGCGGCAAGTGCGATTCCTGCGGCGCCTGGAACACGATCATCGAGGAGGCGCGGGCCGACACCACGCCCAAGGGCCTGACCGCCAAGGGCGGGCGCAAGCTGGATCTGGTGGATATGGATCGCGCCAGCGCCGACCAGGCTGTCCGGCGCAAGAGCGGCATCGCCGAGTTCGACCAGGTGACCGGCGGCGGGCTCGTGGGCGGCTCCGCCATCCTGATCGGCGGCGATCCCGGCATCGGCAAATCGACCCTATTGCTGCAGGTCTGCGCCGCCATGGGCAAGGACGGCAAGCAGGGGCCGGCGTTGCGCACGGCTTACATTTCCGGTGAGGAAGCGGTGGCGCAGGTATCGCTGCGGGCCAAGCGGCTGGGGCTTGTGGCGCCGAGCGTGCAGCTCGCCGCGGCGACCAATGTGCGGGACATCCTGGCGACCTTGGACCGCACCGACGCGCCGGACCTGGTGGTCATCGATTCCATCCAGACCATGTATATCGACAATCTCGACTCCGCGCCGGGCACGGTGGCGCAGGTGCGCAGTTCCGCCAGCGAATTGATTCGCGCCGCAAAGCGCCGCGGTTTCACGCTGCTCTTGGTCGGGCATGTTACCAAGGAGGGCCTGATCGCGGGGCCGCGCGTGCTCGAACACATGGTCGATACGGTTCTGTATTTCGAAGGCGACCGCGGCCATCAGTTCCGCATCCTGCGGGCGGTGAAGAACCGCTACGGCCCCACCGACGAGATCGGCGTGTTCGAGATGACCGACGGCGGCTTGCAGGAAGTGGCGAACCCTTCGGCCCTGTTTCTGGCGGAGCGTCGTGGCAATGTCAGCGGCTCCGCCGTGTTCGCGGGCATCGAAGGCACGCGGCCGGTGCTGGTGGAGATCCAGGCGCTGGTGTCGCCCTCGTCTCTGGCGACGCCGCGCCGCGCCGTTGTCGGCTGGGACAGCGGACGGCTCTCCATGGTCATCGCCGTGCTGGAGGCGCGCTGCGGCCTGAACTTTGCCGGCCATGACGTTTACCTGAATATCGCCGGTGGCCTGCGCATCGCGGAACCGGCGGCGGACCTGGCGGTGTGCGGCGCGCTGGTCTCGGCTCTGTCGGGCCTCTCGCTGCCGAGCGATCTCGTCAGCTTCGGCGAAGTCGGGCTGGGCGGCGAGGTGCGGGCCGTCGGTCAGCGGGATCAGCGGCTGAAGGAGGCGGCGAAGCTTGGCTTCGCCAAGGCCCTGCTGCCGCCGCGGCGAAAGAAGGGCGACGCCGGCAATGACAGCCTTGAACTTAAGGAAATCGGGCATTTGCACGATCTTGTTGCTTTTCTGGGTGTGGAGACGGTGTCGCGGCGCCGAGGTGCGTGATATGATCGTTTGCAGCAGCCAAGAAGTGGGGCCCGCCAAGTGACCTATGTTGACTGGATCGTCTTTGCCATCCTCGTGCTGTCCGCGGGGCTGGCTTGGATGCGCGGCTTCATGCGCGAAATGTTGTCGATCGGCGGCTGGGTCGCCGCAGGCGTGGTGACGTTCCTGGGCGTGCCGGCGGCGCGGCCGATTTCCGGCAAGTACATCTCCGATCCACTGTTTGCCGATGTTGCCGCCGGCATCGCTATTTTTGTCGTCACCCTTATCATTTGCTCGATTATCGGACATTTCGTTTCCAGACGCATTCAGGACAGCATGCTTGGGCCCGTGGACCGATCGCTCGGCCTGCTATTCGGCGTGATTCGCGGTGCGCTGATCATCTCGGCCATGGCGCTGAGCGTGGACTATTTCTGGCCGCCGCCCACCCTGCCCCCGCCGGAGATCGCCAACGCCATGACGCTGCCAATGGCCAGCAAGGGCGCTAACCTCTTGCGGTCGCTGATACCGGCGTCGCTGCTTAGCAAAGCGCAAGAGACCGCCGCGGAGGCCCAGCAGCAGGGGCAGATGGCTATCGACGTCGGACATGCGACGGGCCTTCTGCCCGAGCAGTTGCTGCCCGCGCCCAGCCCCGCCGGGAGCGGCGAATCCGCTGGATCATCGGCGGATTCGGGGTATAAGGACGCCGAGCGCAAGGACTTGAACCGCTTGATCCAAGGAACCCAATGACGGCCTACCGGCACGACCCGTCACGTCCGGTCCCCGAATCCGTCCCGAGTCTGCGCACAAATCCGTTCGATGACGACCATCTCCGCGAAGAGTGCGGCGTCTTCGGCATCTACGGACACGCCGACTCGGCGGCGCATACGGTGCTCGGCCTGCACGCCCTGCAGCATCGCGGCCAGGAGGCGGCGGGCATCGTCGCGTTCGACGGCCGGCAGTTCAACGCGCACCGCGCGCTCGGCCATGTGGCCGACAATTTCTCCAGCGAGACGGTGGTGGAGCGGCTGAAAGGCCACGCCGCCATCGGCCATACGCGCTATGCCACCACCGGCGACACGATTCTCCGCAATGTGCAGCCGCTGTTCGCCGAGCTCGAGTTCGGCGGCTTCGCCATCGGGCACAACGGCAACCTGACGAACACCGAAACCATTCGCCGCGAACTGGTCAAACGCGGCTCGCTGTTCCAGTCGACCACCGATACCGAGGTCATCACTCACCTGATGGCCACCAGCCTGCGCGATAGTTTGATTGACCGGCTGGTCGACGCGCTGCATCGCATCGAGGGCGCCTATTCCCTGGTGGCTCTGGCGGCCGACATGGTACTGGGCGTGCGGGATCCCCTGGGCGTGCGGCCGCTGTCCCTGGGCCGTCTTGGTACGGCGAATATCCTGGCATCGGAGACCTGTGCCTTCGACATTATCGGCGCGGAATTCGTGCGCGACGTAGAGCCGGGCGAATTGATCGTGCTGGATTCCAGCGGCGTGCACTCGCTGCGCCCGTTCGCGCCGCAGCCCTCGCGGTTCTGCATCTTCGAGCACATCTATTTCGCGCGGCCCGACAGCGTCATGGAGGGCACCAGCGTCTATGACACCCGCAAGCGCATCGGCGCCGAACTGGCGCGGGAGTCGCCGGTCACCGCCGATGTGGTGATCCCGGTGCCGGATTCCGGCGTGCCGGCGGCGCTGGGCTTTGCCAACGAATCCAAGATCCCGTTCGAGCTGGGCATCATCCGCAACCACTATGTCGGCCGCACCTTCATCGAGCCGTCGGACCATATCCGGCATTTCGGCGTGCGGCTGAAGCACAATGCCAACCGCGCCCATGTCACGGGCAAGCGCGTGGTTCTGGTGGATGACAGCATCGTGCGCGGCACCACCTCGAAGAAGATTGTCGAGATGATGCGCGGCGCCGGCGCCACCGAAGTGCATATGCGCATCTCCAGCCCGCCGACCACCCATTCCTGCTTCTACGGCATCGACACGCCCGAGCGGAAGGAACTGCTGGCCGCAAACCACAGCGTCGAGGAGATGGCCAAGCTGATCGGCGTCGACAGCCTCGCCTTCATTTCCATCGACGGACTCTACCGCGCCATGGGCGAGACGAAGCGCGACCCGTGCCAGCCGCAATTCTGCGACGCCTGTTTCACCGGCGATTATCCGACGGCCCTGACCGACCAGAAGACGCCGGCCACGGCGACCACTCAGCTTTCGCTGCTGGCGGAGCCGGCGTAGCCGCGCGGCATATCCGTTATGACTGCTGACGTTAAACGCCTCGCCGGGCGCGTGGCTCTCGTAACCGGCGCGTCGCGGGGCATCGGCGCGGCCGTGGCCCGGCGCTTCGCGCAGGAAGGCGCCAAGCTGGTGCTGGTCGCCCGCACGGTCGGCGGGCTGGAGGAAGCGGATGACGCGGCGCGCGCCGCCGGCAGCAAGGCAACGCTGGTGCCACTGGATCTGCGCGACTTCGACGCCATCGACCGGCTGGGCGCGTCGCTCTATGAGCGCTTCGGCCGCCTGGACATTCTCGTCGGCAATGCCGCCATGCTCAGCAGCCTGTCGCCGGTGCATCACGTCACGCCGAAGGACTGGCAGCAGACCATCGATCTCAACCTGACCGCCAACTGGCGGCTGATCCGCAGCCTGGACCCGCTGTTGCGGCAATCGCCGGCCGGCCGCGCCATTTTCGTCACCGCCGATGTGGGGAGCTTGCCGAAGCCGTTCTGGGGCGCCTACGCGGCAAGTAAGGCGGGGCTCGAATCCCTGGTCCGGATGTACGCCGCGGAGATTGCGCCGACCTCGACACTGCGCGTCAATCTGATCGATCCCGGTCGGGTCGGAACGGCGCTGCGCGCCCGCGCCTATCCCGGCGAGAAGCGCGAGGCGCTGCCGGCGCCCGAGAGTGTGACCGAGGCCTTCGTCCGCCTGGCCGAGGTTTCGTGCAACGAACAGGGATCCTTGGTGACGATCGAATGATGCCGACGTCAACCAAGACTCCGCCAGCCGAACTGGAGACGCCGCGCCTCCATTTGCGTCCCTGGTGCGATGAGGATCTGCCGGCCTTTGCGGCAATGAATGCCGATCCGGAAGTGATGCGCTATTTCCCCAAGCCGATGGGCTGCAAGAGCAGCGACGCGCTGGCCGATCTGATCCGCGGCAACATGACCAAGCATGGCTGGGGTCTTTGGGCGGTCGAGGTCAAGACCGGGCCCGACTTTGCCGGATTCGTCGGGCTCGCCGTCCCCGCCTTCAAGGCGCATTTCACGCCGGCGATCGAAATCGGCTGGCGCCTGGCGCGCGATTGCTGGGGCCGCGGCTATGCCACGGAAGGCGCCCAGGCGGTGCTGACCTTCGCCTTCGGGCGGCTGAACATGGCGGAGATCGTCTCTTTCACCGTTGACGCCAATCAGCGCTCCCGCGCCGTGATGGAACGGCTGGGCATGACTCACAAACCGGCCGACGATTTCGATCATCCGATGATCGCCGCAGGTTCGCCCCTGCGGCGCCATGTGCTCTATCGCCTGACCCAGAAACGCTGGCGCGCCAACCTGCCGCGATAGGTGCGGGTCAATCCTCGCCCTTGGCAAACGGATTCTTGCCCTTGCGCAGATTGAACCGGATGGGAATGCCCGGTAGGCGGAAGCGCTTGCGCATGCCGCCGATCAGATAGCGTTCGTAGGATTCCGGCAGATCCGTCGGCTTGCTGGTGAACAGCGAGAAGGTCGGCGGGCGAGTCTTCACCTGGGTCATGTAGCGGATCTTCAGCCGGCGGCCATCGACCAGCGGCGGCGGATTGGCTTCCAGCATGGCGCCGAGCCAGCGGTTCAGTTCGGCGGTGGGAATGCGCCGGTTCCACGCCTTGTATGAATCAAGCGCCGCATCCAGCAGCTTCGAAAGATTCTGCCCGGTGCGCGCCGAGACGGTAATCACCGGCAGGTCTTTCACCTGCGGCAAGGAGAACTCGACCCGCCGCTTCAGCATCTTCAGCGCGTCGACCTTGTCCTCGACGCTGTCCCATTTGTTGGCGGCGATGATCAGCACGCGTCCTTCGTCATGCACAAGGCGCGCAATCTGCAGATCCTGCTTCTCCAGCTTGTCGTTGGCGTCCAGCACCAGGATCGCCACATGGGCGAAGCGGACGGCGCGCAGGGTGTCAGCGACCGACAGCTTTTCCAGCTTCGCCACCACATTGGCGCGCCGCCGCATGCCGGCGGTATCGATCAGCCGCAGGCGGCGACCGCGATACTCCCACTCGATGGCGATGGCATCGCGGGTGATGCCGGGCTCCGGTCCGGTGAGCAGCCGCTCCTCGCCGATCAGCCGGTTGATCAGCGTGGACTTGCCCACATTGGGCCGACCGACGATCGCGAGTTGGATCGGGCCGGTCTGCGCTTCTTCGTCTTCGTCGGCAGCGGTGGCATCCTCAGCGTCCCGCTCCTCGGGCTTGCGCAGGTGCGCGGCAAGCCCGTCATAGAGATCGCCCATGCCTTCGCCATGCTCGGCGGAGATGGCGATCGGCTCGCCCAGACCCAGCCCATAGGCTTCCGAAATTCCCGCCGCCCCCGGCTTGCCTTCGCTCTTGTTGACCAGCAGCAGCAGCGGCCGTCCCTGCTTGCGCAGCCAGCGGGCGAAACTCGCATCCGCCGGCGTCACGCCTTCGCGGGCATCGATAACGAACAGAATGAGATCGGACTCCTGCGCGGCGCTCTCGGTCTGGGCGCGCATTCGCGCCGCAAGACTCGCATCGCGCACATCCTCGAAGCCGGCTGTGTCGATGACGGTGAAGCGCAGATCGGCGAGACGCCCCGCACCGACACGCCGGTCCCGCGTCACGCCGGGCGTGTCGTCGACCAGCGCCAGCTTCTGTCCCACCAGGCGGTTGAACAGCGTGGATTTGCCGACATTCGGCCGGCCGACGATGGCGACAGTGAAGGACATGTTTTCTCGCCGGTTTTCCGAAGCAGGCAGCGCCGCGCGGCCGGCGGCCGCGAATTCTAGCGCATCGCCGTCAGCACGGCGTCGTCGGAAAGGATGTAGAGCGTATTGTTGGCCACGACTGCCGGCACGAACGTCTTGCTGCGCAGGACGATGCGGCCGAGAATCTCACCGGTATAGGGCGATATCGACAGCGCCTCGCCGCTCGAGCCGGTGACGATCAGACGGTCGCCCACCAGCACTGGGCCGGACCATTGCAGCACACCTTCCTGGTCTTCCTCGTTGCTATAGCGCGGCAGCCCTTGGATCCAGCGCACGCGGCCATCCTCGCGGGTCAGGCAGACGATCTCGGAATCGGTGGTCACCACATAGATGAAATCGCCGGCCACCCAGGGCGTCTGGTTGCTGCCGAGGGCGATCGTCCAGAGCCGGCCGCCGCGAATAATGTCGAAGGCCGCCATCGTGCCGCTGTTGCTGATGGCGAAAAGCTGGCCGCGATCCACCACGGGCATACCGCGAATATCGGCCAAAGTCGCGATGGCGTCACCGCGGGCCACGCCGGCCAGATTGTCGCCCCAGAGCAGCCGGCCGGTTTCGGCCTTCAGCGCAATCACCTCGCCTGAGGTGAAACCCGCCACCACCACATCGCCGACGACGGCGGGCGCCGCGCCACCGAGCAGGCCCGCGTCTTCGATGACGCCGGAATAGGACCAGAGGCGCCTTCCGTCATCGGCCGCAAGGGTGAACATCTGATTGTCCACGGTGATGGCGAAGACGCGGCCGCCGCTGGCGGTCGGCGCGGTGCGAATTGGCGCCGGCAACTGCGTGCGCCACAGCTCAGCGCCGGTATTCGGATCGAGCGCGAATACCAGACCAAACGGCGTGGTCACAAAGAGCCGCCCTTCGTCAAAAGCGAGCCCGCCGCCGAACAGCCCGTCCCGTTCCTCGGCGGGCGTCAGGTCGACCTGCCAGATCTGCGCGCCGCTGCTGGCGTCATGGGCGCTGACGGTGGAGCGGGCATCCATGGCATAGAGCCGGCCGTCCGAGATAACCGGCTGCGCCATCACCACGGAATCGTTGCCGGCGGCGTTGCCGATATCGGCAGTCCAGGCGACGTTCAGCGTGCCCGGCGCCGCCAGATGATACATGGCATGGCCGGAATAGCCGCCGCTCTGCGGCCAAGCGGTGTTTTCATAGGGCTGCGGCAGGCGCACCCGAAGATCGGAGATGGCGGAATCCGCCACCAGGCCGCGGTTCAGCTTCATCACGGAGATGCGCTCGCCCGGCAAGGGCGGTCCTTCGCTTTCGCCGAAGAAGGTGTCGCAGGCGCCGAGCGAGGTCAGCGCCGCGACCAAGGCTGCGTATCGAGGGACGAACCGCATCGGATCTCTATTTCTCCTTCAAGGCGACCAGCATCTCGGCCGCCCGCCCGCGCAGGCCGGGCGGCGTTTCCAGATTGTCGGCCAGTTGCGTGTAGATGGTCCGCGCCTTGGTGAAATCACCGGCGCGCTGCGCCGACAGCGCAATCAATTCCAGAGCCGAGAAGCGCCAGGGATTGGGCGCCGCCGTCAGCGGTTCCAGCCGCCGCTCGATCTCCGCCAGTTCGGCCGTGTCCCCCAGCTGCAACGCCGCCAGCAGCGCCGCCGCATCCCGGAAAGGCCGGGGCACCGAGGCATCGGCGGCGATGGCGTCGTAGGTCGCGACCGCGCCGGTGACGTCCTTGGCCTGAAGTTGGAGCGCGGCCGCGCGGAAACGCGCCAGTGCTGCGAATCCGTCGCCGCCCTGGGCGAGCTGCTGAAAGGCTGCCGTTGCCTTGGCGGCATCTGGATCGCCGGTCAGGGCGATCGCGTCGGCGAATTCCTGCGCCCGCGCCGCCTGGCGGCTCTCGCTGTATTTCTGCCAGCCGATATAGCCGGCCGTCGCCAGCAGGACCGCAACGACGGCCGCCGTGGCATAGCGGCCATAGCGGCGCCACATGCGCTGCATATTCTCGCGCCGGACTTCCTCATCGACTTCCTGGAAAATATCGGCCACGGCCTGCCTTGGACGGTTTCGGTAAACGGGGCGGTAACATATCGGCGGCCTAACGCCTTGGCAAACAAAGCGACGTTAGCCAAACCCGCCTATTGCGACCGGGCCGGAGCGATGCCATCTTTGTAGCGGTAACCTTCAACCCGAGGCCATGACGCAGCTGATCCGCATCTCCGATCGACGCCATTCCGGCCGGCAGACCTATTTCAGCCGCCCGGAAATGGACCGGATCCTGAGCCTCTACAGCCGGCGCGTCGCCCGCGGCGAGTGGCGTGACTACGCCCTCGATCTGGCGCCGGGCATGGCGGTATTTTCAGTCTTCCGGCATAGCCAGGAAAGAGCGCTTTTTTCCATCGCCAAGCGTGCCGAGGGGATGGCGGGCGATGCCCGCTTTTTTTTGTTCAGCGGCCGGGAGCGGATCCTCGGCGGGGCTTCGCTGGACGACATCCTCGCCTATTTCGACGCCCGCCTTTACCGCTTCCCTTAGCATCCCCGGGAGCGAATCACCGGTTGATGGACCGCCGGCGGCGGGACTGATGTTCCGTAAATGTTCTTGAATTGCGCCTTATCCTCACCTATATCACCAAGTAATCCACAGGAATCTCATTATCAGAGGTTTGCGACGTCTCAATGACGCTTGCGAAGCTATATATCGTGGGTCCATATTTTCGGACCACAAAATATACGTACTAGGACGGGGTGAAGCGATGTCGACGGGATGGACAGAGGAACGGATTGGTGTCCTGCAGAAGCTCTGGCTCCAGGGTCAGACGGCCAGCCAGATCGCCGAGCAGCTCGGCGGTGGGGTGACCCGGAATGCCGTCATCGGCAAGGCCCATCGGCTGGGCCTGTCGGGCCGGCCGACGCCGACGCGGGAAATCAAGGCGGAGCCCGAAGCGCCACGGCGGCCTATTGTCACTGGGCCGACCGGGCGGGCCTGCATGTGGCCGGTCGGGGACCCCAAGAGCTCCGACTTCCACTTCTGCGATGCGCCGACCGAGCCGGGCAAGCCCTACTGCTCGCGCCACTGCCAGGCGGCCTATCACCGCAAGAGCGAAGAAGCCGCCTGAACGGTTAGGCTTGCTCGCCAACAGAAAGGCCCCCTCCCGGCTGGGATGGGGCCTTTGTTGTTTTTGGGTTCTATGTCCAAATCGCGGAGGTCGAAGCGTCATTGTGCTGGCGGAGCACGGTGCCCGCCCATGACCCATGACGGAGACTCAAAATGGAATACATGCTGATGCTCTATGTGAATGAAGGCGGCTGGTCCAAGCTGACTGACGCCGAGAAGGAACAAGGTGTGGCGGCCTATCGGTCGTATACCGAGGCCCTGCAGAAGGCGGGCGCCCTCAAGGGCGCGAACCGCCTTCAGGGTAGCAACGCCGCGACCACGGTGCGCCTCGCGAACGGCAAGCCGCAGGTGCAGGACGGCCCCTACGCGGATTCGAAGGAGCAGGTGGGCGGCTACTTCATTATCGACGTGCCGAATATCGATGCCGCCATCTCATGGGCGTCCCGCTGTCCGGCCGCGAGTCACGGCGCCGTCGAGCTGCGCCCCTTCTGGCCGATGGCGATGTGAGCTGCCGCCGGAAGCGTGCATGAAGCTCCCCGAAGGCGGCGCGCAGGCGCGGAGCACGGCGGACGCGATCGCGCGCCGCAGCTACGGCAAGCTCGTCGCCTTCCTCGCGGCGCGCACGCGGGATGTGGCGGCTGCCGAAGATGCCCTCTCGGAAGCGTTCGCTGCAGCGCTCGCGGACTGGCCGGCGAAGGGCTGTCCGTCGAACCCAGAAGCGTGGCTGCTGACCGTGGCCCGCCGGAAAACGATCGACGCCGCCCGGCGGCGCCGCACCGGCGCGGCGGCGAGCGGAGAATTGCAAATTCTCGCCGAGGAACTGGAGGCAGCAGCGGCAAGGCCGGAAATCCCCGACCATCGCCTCGCGCTGCTGTTCGCCTGCGCGCATCCGTCCCTCGACGTCGGTATCCGCGCCCCGCTGATGCTGCAGGCGGTGCTCGGGCTGGATGCGAAGATGATCGCCTCGGCGTTCCTCATGTCGCCGGCGGCCATGAGCAAGCGGCTGGTGCGGGCAAAGACCAAGATCCGCCAGGCGGGCATTCCCTTCAGCATTCCGGAGCGCGAGGAGCTTTCCGGCCGGCTCGACACCGTGCTGGACGCCATCTACGCCGCCTACGCGGAAGGCTGGACCGATCCGGGCGGGACCGACGTGGTCCGCCGCGATCTCACGGAGGAAGCCATGTTTCTGGCCCGGCTCGTCACCGAGCTGCAGCCGGAGGCATCGGAGGCGCTGGGGCTGCTCGCCCTCATGCTGCACGCGGAAGCCCGGCGCCGCGCGCGGCGCAAGGACGATGGTGACTATGTTCCATTGGCCGAGCAGGACCCAGCCTTGTGGGATGCGCCGATGATCGCCGAGGCCGAGGCACTGCTCCGGCGCGCCGGCGCTCTCGGCTCCATCGGCCGCTATCAATTGGAAGGCGCGTTGCAGTCGGCGCATGTCCATCGCTGCCGCGCGAGTCAGGCAAACTGGGCGGAGGTGGTGCAGCTCTACGATGCGCTCTTCGCGCTGGCCGGCTCGCCGGTGGTGGCGATCAATCGCGCTCTGGCCCTCGCGGAGGTTCGCGGCGCCGACGCTGGCCTTGCAGCAATGCCGGAGGTGACCGCCGACGCGCGGCTCGCCGAATACCAGCCCTATTGGGCCGCGCGTGCGGAACTGCTGGTCCGGACCGGCGTTCATGACGAGGCTCGCCGCGCCTATGAAATCGCCATCGGCCTCGAACGCGACCCCGCGGTGCGCCGGTTTCTGCAGCAGCGCCTGTCGATCCTGCCGGATTGAGCATCATGGCCCTCCTCGATCGTTTCACAGTGGCATTTCTTGTCTAGTCGGAACAAGTGAGCCGCCTTCGCGTAGAGCTAGTGAAGGAGGTTGCGATGTCCGACTCCTCTCGACGCTATGCAATCATCGAAGCGCCTTCAAACCTCGGCTTGAAGCCCACGGGGGTGGAGAAGCTGCCCGAACGGCTTTTGCAGCACGGGCTGGCGGCTCGGCTGCAGGCGAGACGTGCCGGCCGCCTCGAAACGCCGCCGTATCGCTTCGAGCGCGATCCGGAAACGCAGACGCTCAATGCCCACGCAATTGCCGAGTTTTCTCGGCGGCTCGCGGACGCTGTGGGTGATGTCCTGGATAGCGGCGAGTTTCCCGTCGTTCTCGGCGGCGATTGCTCGATCGTGTTGGGGCCGACACTGGCGTTGAAGCGTCGCGGCCGTTACGGGCTGCTGTTCATCGACGGTCACGCCGACTTCTATCAGCCGGAGGTCAATCCGAATGGCGAAGCCGCCTCGATGGATCTCGCTTTCGCAACCGGTCATGGACCGAAACTGCTCACCGATCTGGAAGGACGCAGACCGCTCGTGCAGGACGAAGACGCCGTTGCGTTTGCCTTCCGCGATGAAGACGAGCAGGTGGAGTATGGCAGCCAGCCCCTGCCGCCGGAACTCCGCGCCTTCGACCTTGCGACGGTGCGCCGGATGGGAATCGAAGCGGCCGCCAGAGCGGCGGTCGGGCATCTGACACGCGACGATCTGGAGGGTTTCTTCATCCATCTCGACGCCGACTGCCTCAGCGACGATATCATGCCGGCCGTCGATTACCGGACACCGGATGGGCTGTCGTGGGAGGAACTGAAAACGACGCTCCGGATTGCGCTGGGCAGCGGCAAGGCGGTCGGCCTTGAAGTCGCAATCTACAATCCGAACCTGGATAAGGATGGCTCTGCCGGACTCGGCCTCGCCGAGGTGCTGGTCGCGGCGCTCGGGTCTCGCTGATCAATCGACTGACGCCTATTGCCTCGATCGGCGGGGTCTGAAAAGCTAATCGCCTCCGTGCGCGGCCTCCAGGGGAAAATCAAGCGACCGCGGCTCGCGCTCCCAAGCGGTTTCGAGGGCTGAAACCTTGCATATCAAGAGCGTTACCGCTTTCCGCGTCCTGCAACCATTCACCGGCGGGACGTATCGCATGTCCAAGGGACGGAGCGCCGACTGCTTCGATTCCCTGATCGTCGAGACAACCAGCGATACCGGCCTGACCGGCTGGGGCGAGATGGCGCCGCTCGGGAACTTCTATGCGCCGGCATTCGCCGCCGGCGCGCGCTCTGGCCTCGCCGAAATCGCGCCAAGCCTTCTCGGCCTCGACCCGCGCGCGCTCGGGCATCTCGGGCGGCATATGGACACCGTGTTCAAGGGCCATCCCTACATCAAGTCGGCGCTCGACATGGCCTGCTGCGATCTGGCCGCGCGCGCGGCCGATGTGCCGCTCGTCACCTTGCTCGGCGGACAGGACGGCACGGCCGTGGATCTCTACACCGTCGTGACCCATGGACCGGTGGATGCCATGGTCGAGCACGCCAAGCGCAGCATCGCGGACGGCTATGGCCGCCTGCAGATCAAAGTCGGCGGCAATGTGCACGACGACATCGAGCGGATGACCGCGGTGGCGGGCGCGGTGCCGAAAGGCACGGTGATTTTCTGCGACGCCAATGCCGGATGGTCGCCCTTCCAGGCGCGCCAGTTCGTCGACGGGACGCGCAGCCTGGACTACACGCTCGAGCAGCCCTGCCCCACCATCGCCGAGTGCCTGTCGATCCGCCGCAAACTCGACAAGCCGATGGTGCTGGATGAATCCGTCACCTCGCTCGAGGATCTCCTGGAGATCCACCGGACCGATGCCGCCGACGGCCTGACGCTGAAAATCTCGCGAGTGGGCGGCGTCACCAAGACGCGCCAGCTGCGCGACCTCGCCGTCGATCTCGGTTTCATGATCACGGTGGAAGACACCGGCGGCGCCGAAATCGACACCGCCGCGATGGCGCACCTCTCCCTTTCCACGCCGGAAGAGCGCCGGCTCCACACCGTCGCCTTCCACCAATGGGTCACGGTCAAGACGGCCAGCAACGCACCGCCCGTAACGAGAAGCCGGATGGGCATTCCGGATGGGCCGGGTCTCGGGATCGATGTGAGGCGGGAGTTGCTAGGCGAGCCGCTTTTTACGGTGTCGAAGTGATCAGTTCGATCGTTTACTCCCATGCAAAGCCAAGTCAGGCTGCATTTCACATCGGCGGCATCTTGTCGAATTTCGGCAGGGCTGGATCGATGTGGTCCCAAGCGTAACCGCGCACGCGGTACGTCACCATTTGCGGCTTGTATCGGCTTGGATCGTCAAGGCTCGCGGCGTGGACGGTGAAAAGATCAGGCATCGCCGCAAAAGTCAGATATATCGGCGACCCGCAGGCGGGGCAGAAGGCGCGAGTCTTCACATTGCCGCTATCGCCAACAATGTCCCAATGCTTTGCTTCGCCCTCGAGTTTCACGCTCTCCTTGCTCGGGAAGGTCAGATAGGAACCGTGCCCGGTGCCGCTTTTCCGCTGACAATCGCGACACTGGCAGTCGTTCGACACCATCGGTTCGGCAGAGATTTCATAACGGATCGCGCCGCAGGCGCATCCGCCGGTATAAGGCTCGCTCATGTCTTCTCTCCTGTCATAAAGCCGTTGCATTCCGCCGACGACTTTTCATCATTTCTTATGCTCGGAAACAGACTGCTGAATGGGCCGGGCACCGGCCAGATAGCGATCGTTGTCAAATGGCTCGGCTTGATTGCTTTGGAGACTCCAGAGATGTCGACGAGTCCGCGGGAGATCGCCGAGGTACACATGAAGCGCGCCCGAGCGCGCGCTGCCGGTATTCGCGACTGAATGCACCGTATGCGAGGGTAGGTGCACCACGGCAGGCGCGGTGAAGTCGCGCCTTTCCGGAACCTCCAGCTTGCCGGCGGCAACGGGATAAACGAAGTTTGTCTCACCGCCCTTGTAGATGCCGATCAACGCATCCATCAGATGATTGTGAGGTGGGTACTGCAGACCAGGCGATAGTGTGATGTGATAGACCGTCAGGTTCTGGCTTGCATGTAGAAGAACTTCGTCGTCTTCCTCGTCATAAACAAGCACTCCCAATGAGTGGAAGCGGTTCGTAAGGTCGTGTAACACCGTTTCTAATCGTTCCAAGGGATAGGGACTCTCGGCGGCGTTGACGATGTCATTGGTCACCGCGTGGAGCGGCGAGCTGGCGGGGATCTTCTCCATCGCGTCAATCCTTCTGCTCGCCGGCGATGTCGCCGACGCTTTTGACAACCTTCTTCCAACCTTCGCTCATGCTCTTGAAAGCAGAATCGTTCTTCGGCGTGACGAAGCCGGAATGGACAAGGCGAAGGCGCGTTCCGTCTTCAACTTTGGAAAGAATCCAGGTGACGACTGTGTCCAGCCGTGAGCCGTATCCGACGTTTCCTTCGTGTCCGCCTTTCCAGGCATAGGCGAGGCGTTCGTTCGGCATCGCCTCCAACACTTGGCAGTGAATGATACCGTCCCACGCGCCGGCCGGCTTTGTCTGGAACGTGAAGTGCTTGCCCTTCACGGGCTCGAACCCTGTCGGCGCCATCAACCAGCGGGCGATCAGTTCGCCTGACGTCAGCGTTTTCCAGATCGTCTCCGGCGCATGGGGGAAGACCTCGTCAACCACGATGTCTTGCGTGCCGGACTTCAACGCGGCGTCGTTCATGGATCGATCTCCTTCAGGAGGGTTCGGAGGTTGGCGAACCGCTCGCGCCAGAAGACGCCGTAGTGGCTCATCCAATCGACGAGCGGGGCGAGCCCCTTCGGCTCGGCGCGATAGAAGACGTTGCGGCCCTCGGGGCGCTCGGCGACCAAACCGGCCTGCTTCAATGATTTGAGGTGTTGGGAGATGGCGCCCTGCGTCACGCCGCTCCCCCGCGTCAGCTCGACCACGGTTATCTCGTCGGACTTCACGATCCGCTCGAACACGGCGCGCCGCGTGGGGTCGGCGAGGGTTCGCATCACGGAGTCGATGGCGGTCATCTGCGTCATACCGATACATTAGTGAATGCTAATTCATTAGTCAATACTAATATATTATTGCCGGTTTGTCGCGGGTGATGGCGCCGGGCAAACGGAGGAAAGAGCCGACCGTCAGTCGCCCAGCAGGCCCTTCAGCGCCTTTCCGACCTCTTCCGTGCTCTTCTCCGTACCCTGAAGCAGCTGCTCGGCCGGCGAGTTGGTCGCCGCGGGTTCCTGCGCGGGCGCCGTTGCCGCGGGAGTTGCCGGCGTCGCCGCGGCCACGCCGCAGCCGCCGCTCGGAGCAGCGGCCGGCTGGTCCGCGCCACCGCCCGCGGCGCCGGTCACCAGACCGGCGAGCGCGCCGACGGCGTCGCTGCCGCCGCTGGCCGTGCCCACGAGCGCGCCCGTGGCACCTTTGGCGAGCCCCATGGGATCAGGCATCACGCTCGGATTCGCCAGCGTGCCGCCGACATTCATGGGGATCGCCAGTTTGACCAAGTTCGCTTGCTTGGAGACCGGGTCGAGATGCATATCCAGCTTCTCGCTGCCCAGCATGATCTTGCCGCTGCCGACGATGGTCGCGCCATTGGTGTCCATCGCCAGCGCCTTGCTGGTCGCCACGCCCTTGGCGATATCGAACCTGGTCACGAAGCAGTTCAGGTTCGAGCTGTCGGCGCTGCTGCCGGTCGAGATCAGCTTGAAGAGATCGGACAGGACGATACGCGCGAATCGGTTGTTGATCTTGCCGGACCCCATCTGCATGCCGAACTTGCCGTTGAGGCCCGCCATGATCTGGCGGATCGATTGGCCCTGGCCCTTCACGTCGATGTCCATGTCCATCTTGCCGCCGCTCAGGATGGCGGACTGGCCGAGAGTCTGCATGAGCGTTCCCGCCTCGATGCCGCGGCTGGTGAGCTTGAGGGCGACGGCCGGCTGCTTGGCACCCCCGTCGACGACGCCGGAAAGGCCCAGCTTGCCGCCGGTGACGCCGGCGTCGATCTGGCCGATGGTGAGCTTGCCGCCGGCGAGATCGAGAGCGACGGCGAGGCCGTCGAAAATGACGGGCTCGCGGATCACCTTCTGGCCGGTGAAATCGATCTTGGCATCGACCGCCCTGAGCAGATCGAAGGGCAGCGGATCGTCGGGAAAGACCCGGCCGTCGCTGCTTTTCGTCGCCGCGGGCGCCACGCCCGCATCCGGCGCCGGCTTGATGCCGAAGTCCTTCGCGTCAAGCAGGCTTGACGACAGCTTAGCCACGATCTTCGGCTTCGCGCCCGAGAGCGCGATCGAGGCATCGCCGGCAATGTCGCTGGTGCCCATTTTCATCTGCATGCCCGCGACCTGGTAGCCGCCCTCGGCGTCGCTGAGATTGCCGCTGAAGCTGTAGGGCCCGAGCGGAGGCAATGGCGAGCCCGCGAGCGGAGTCAGATCGGCCAGACTCTGGCCTTCCGCCGTCAGCGCGATGGCGACGCCCTTGCCCTTTGCCGGCTCGGCAATCGTCCCTTTGGCCGCGGCGGTCGCGCCGCCGCCCTGCGCCTTGAGGTCGATGGGCAGCGGCTGGTTGGCGACGATGCCGCTCAGGGAACCGATGGTGCCCGTGGCGCTGACGGGATTGCCGTTGAGATTGGCGACGATCTCAAGCTCGATTGGGCTTGTCGCGTCCGCCATATCGGCGCTGAATTTCTCGAACGCCACGGTCTGCGTCTTGTTGGTGACGCCGTCCTTGTAGGTGATGGTGACGTCTTCAAACGTGATCTTGTTGACCGTCGGCAGTTTGCCTGTCCCGCCGTCGGCCGGCGCGGTCTCCGGCTGCGCCGCGGCGCCGGCCTCGCCGAAGGTCCAATTGTTCTGTCCCTTGGCGTCGGTCTCCAGCAGGATATCGGCGCCCTTCAGCACCACGCGATTCACCTTGATGTCGCCGAAGATCAGCGGCAGCAGCTCCAGCTCCGTCTCGAAGCGCTTGATCGTCGCCATCTCGGGCCGCGATCCCCAGTCGGCATTGGCGAAGCTGACGTCATCGACGGCCACTGTGGGCGTCAGCGAGAGTCCGACCTTCAACTCGCCGGCAATCTTGAGGTCCCGGCCGGTCAATTGTTTCGCCTGATCGGCAATCGTCGACCGGTATTCATTGAAGTCGATCGAATAGACGGCGACGATCGCACCGCCCACGACGACAACCACGAGGCCCGCGAGTCCGATCAGAACGTGCTTCAGTCGCATGATGCATTCCTCCTCGCTGACGTAGAATTCAGCCGGACTGCGCTATACTTCTTTATGGCGCTTCCTGCGAATGTCCTTTTTGGCTGATACCAAGTCAGTAGATCGGCCGGATGCAGGTTACAATTGGACTATGGTCCAACGGTTTGTGGCTTGGTAGACCCGACGGATCGAGCGCACCTCAATCCCTAGCCTTTGATGAAGGCCAGCAGGTCGGCATTGATGGTATCGGCTTCGGTGGTGGGCATGCCGTGCGGAAAGCCTTTGTAGGTTTTCAGGGTGCCGTTCTTCAGCAGCTTTGCCGACAGCGGCGCCGAGTCGGCATAGGGCACGATCTGATCGTCGTCGCCATGCATCACCAGCACCGGCACCGTGATCTTCTTCAGGTCCTCGGTGAAGTCGGTCTGAGAAAAGGCGACGACGCCGTCGTAGTGCGCCTTGGCGCCGCCCATCATGCCCTGACGCCACCAGTTCCAGATGATGGCCTCCGACGCTTTCGCGCCGGGCCGGTTGTAGCCATAGAACGGTCCCGCCGGCAGGTCGTAGTAGAATTTCGCGCGGTTGGCGGCGAGCTGCGCCTGCAAGCCGTCGAACACCTCCTTTGGCAGCCCGCCCGGATTGGCCACCGTCTTCACCATCAGCGGCGGCACCGCGCTGATGATCGCGGCTTTGGCCACCCGGCTTTCGCCGTGACGGGCGATGAAGTGCACGACTTCCCCGCCGCCGGTCGAATGGCCGACATGCACGGCGTTCTTGAGGTCGAGGTGCGCCGTCAGCGCCGCGAGGTCGTCGGCGTAGTGATCCATGTCGTGGCCGCCGCTGGTCTGGCTCGAGCGGCCGTGGCCGCGCCGGTCATGGGCGATCACCCGGAAGCCATTGGCGGCGAAGAAGAGCATCTGCGTATCCCAATCATCCGCCGACAGCGGCCAGCCGTGACTGAACACGATGGGCTGACCCGAGCCCCAGTCCTTGTAGAAAATCTCGACGCCGTCCTTGGTGGTGATCGTCGGCATGTCCGTGACCCTTTGCGCTGATGGAGACCCAACCATGGACAAGGTACGCCGAACCACAGGGAGTCGAAAGGCAGTTGCCGAAAAGGTTTGTGTCAACTGGGTGAAATTTCCAATCTCAGTGCCTTTCATCGCCACCGTGCCATCGCCTATATTCGGTCTATGGCAGCCCCCTACACCCGCATCGAGGTCCGGCCGATGGCTGGCGCGCTGGGCGCCGACGTTCATGGCGTGGATCTCGCCCACCCGCTCGACGACGCGACATCAGCGGAGATCGAGCGCGCCTTTCACGATCGCCTCGTGCTGTTCTTCCATGACCAGCGCCTGACGCCGGAGCAGCACCTCGCCTTCTCGCGCCGGCTCGGCCCGCTCAGCCGCTCGCCCTACATCAAGCACATGGACGAGTACCCGGATATCATCGCCGTGCTGAAGGAGGCCGACGAGCGCAACATCAGCACCTTCGGTAATGCCTGGCATTCGGATTTCAGCTTCCTCGAGGAGCCGCCGCTGGGCTCCGTGCTCTATGCGCGCGAGGTGCCGGATCACGGCGGCGACACGCTGTTCGCCAACATGTACAGCGCCTATGAGGCGCTGTCCGAGGGCATGCGGCGGATGCTCGACGGCCTCAACGCGATGCATGCCGGCCGGCCCTATGGCGTCGGCGGCGTGGCCGCCGATCTCAAGGTCTCGCGTTCCATCGGCATCGAGCGAAACCAACCGGAGGCCGACCGCGAGGTGGCGCATCCCGTCGTGCGCATCCATCCGGCGACGGGCCGCAAGGCGCTCTTCGTCAACTCGATCTACACCACGCGTTTCGAGGGCATGACCGAGGCCGAGAGCCGGCCGCTGCTCAAGTTCCTCTACGCCCACGCCATCCGGCCCGAGTTCACCTGCCGCCTGCGCTGGCGCACCAACGACCTGGCGATCTGGGACAATCGCTGCGCCATGCACTACGCCGTCAACGATTACGACGGCGCCCGCCG
>Ga0184612_10000105_pt1 | contig 37552 bp, 24 predicted proteins | sample PLM3_60_coex_FD_133163 | JGI IMG/M metagenome (GOLD analysis project Ga0184612, IMG submission 133163) | Groundwater sediment microbial communities from an aquifer in East River, Colorado, USA - PLM3_60_coex | ecosystem: Environmental > Terrestrial > Soil > Riparian zone | place: USA: East... | reverse complement strand
GCCGAGACCACCAGAAAGAACCCCAAGACACGAAACAACCGGGGTTCTTTCTGGTGGTCTCGACTCGTCGACCATCCGCGCGTTGCGCGGTGGTCAGCGGGACAGCCCGTGTTTTCCGTGGCATATTGACCCACTACCGTCCGAGACCGGGGCTTTGACCGTGGGCGAATGCCTGATATAAGTCGGCGTTCGAACCGGACAAGCACTCTAGCCTGGAGGAACGCGATGACGCGTGTGGCTGTGTATGTTCTGACGACCTGTGTACTCATCGGCCTCCTGCATCAGCGTGACGTCGCCAGCCAAATCAATACCGTCAAGGAGCTGGCGCCCGGCGTGTACTTCCACGAAGGCGATCTGCGGGGGAAGGGACACTGCAACAACGGCTGGGTGATCTTCGACGACTACGTGCTCGTGCTCGACGCCAACTTTCCATCGGGCGCCCAGGAGATCATTCCCAAGATCAAGGCGCAGACGACCAAGCCGATCCGGTTCGCCTTCGACACGCACCACCACGGCGATCACGCCTACGCCAACCAGCTCTGGATCGACAACGGCGCGGTTCCAGTCGCACACGAAAACGTCGTCTCTGAGATGAAAAAGTATGAGACCGGGCTCTTCGGTGGTCAGCCGGGACGCTGGGAGGGAGAGGCCAAGCAGCGCGAGGATCTCAGAGGGACGCGGCTGAAGGCGCCGTCGCTGCTCTATCGCGATCTGATGATCTTCGATGATGGAAAGCACCGCGTCGAGCTGCGGTATTTCGGGGTCGGACACACGCACGGCGATGGCTTCGCGTGGCTCCCCAACGAGAGGATCCTCTTCACAGGCGACGCCGCCGTGAACGGTCCGTTCAACTTCATGGGCGACGGCGACAGCGCCGCGTGGATCGAAACGCTCGGCAAGGCCCAGAAGCTTGGAGCCACAGTCGTGGCGCCGGGACACGGCCCGGCGGGAGACGCTGGCGTGCTCGAGGCCCAGCGGCAGTACTTCGTGGCGCTCCGCGCCGAGGTCGAGAAGAGGAAGGGTCTGGCGCCCGACCGTGCCCAGGCCGACGTTCCCGCCATCCGCGACGCCCTCCTCAAGCGGCACGCCACGTACATCGATACCAGCGCCAAAGCCATTATTGGCTTCGAATCACAGGTGGCACAGGTCTATAAGGAGCTGACCGGGAACGAGTTCCCGAAGAAGGCGGGGATGGAGGACGCCCGCCGGACGCACGAGCGCCATCACGGCATCCCGGCGATGCAGTAGGACGAACTACCCAACAAATGGCAACTCAGATTTTGATTTGCCCCTTCTCGATGATCGTCTTGCCGTCGAGGGTGACGGTGGCACCTGGAAGCGAGGCGATGTACGCGTACGGAATCTTGTTGGTGCCGCCCGCCCACACATTGTTGCCGATCCCGACGGTAACTGTTCCGGCCGGCACCCACGTCCCCATCGCGCTGTTCTCCGGAAGCTTGACATTGGGGTTGATGCCGAGGTCAACAACGGCGAAGAGCTCTTTGCCCTCGCCGGCCGCATCGTAGAGTGCCTTCAATGGCTCGAAGCCAGGCCCGGAACCGCTCATCGAGGTCAGCTTGCCTGCAGTAAACGTCAACGTCAGGTTCTGTATTTCCTTCCCCTCGAAGTATTCCTTCCGGCGCACGATGCTTCCCTCGGCTGTCCCGGCGACCGGCGTAACGTACACCTCGCCCGCCGGCAGGTAGACGCTGCTGGATGCGCCGCCGGTCTTTGCCTCCTCCGCCGTGATGATGCCGTCGCTGGCGAAGACGGGACGGCCCTGGATATTGACTCGCAAGTCCGTGCCGTTCGAATCCTTAATCTGAATCTGGCTTCCACCTGCGAGCGCACCCTTGACCTGTTCGGCACGCGTGGCGAGGCTCGAATAGTCCACGTTGACGCCGTCCCAGAACATCTTCGCCAACTGCTCTTCTGTCATCCCGAAGCGTTCAGCACGCCAGCGTGTTGGGTAGAGTCCGTTGCCGACCTCGACCTGCCTCACCTTTCGCTTCAGGAACGCGTCGGCGACCGGTTGGCCCGCGTTCGCCCGCGCTGCCTGGCGTTTGGGGTCGGCGCCCGCGAACACCGCCTCATCCAGGTTGAAGTTCACGCTGATGATCGCATTGAAGTTCTCCGCCAGCTTGAGTCCAAGCGCGTCGGTCTGTGTGTCGAACCTTCCCGGCACATCAAAGAACAAGCGCTTCGCCATCCGGTCGCTGCTGAGTGTCACGAGCGGGAATGCGCCGACCTTGCGCACGTGCACGGCGATGTTTTCCAACAGGTCCTGCTCCTGAACCCCACCCGAGACCAGGACGAGCTCCCCTTCCCTTATGCCGGCGTTCTGTTGGACGAGGCGCTCGGCCAACTGCTCGAGGTCCGTCAGCGCCTTCCTGGTGGTGGCGACAGCCGCGGCGGGCGGCGGGGGGACGCTCGCTACGGGGGCCTCGGTCGGCCCGGACTGCTGGCAGCCTGCCATCCATAAAACGGCAGCGACAGCGCAGGACACCCGAATTAGTTGGCGCAGCGGAAGCATTGATGAACTCCTTGCAGATGAAGGAACAAGAGCGAAGTGCAGTTCTACGCCTTCCACCGGTCAACGTCAAGCGACCTGGGCGCGCACAGTCGACGGCAAGCTCAGGCGAGCGCTCCTGCAGCATCGTGCAAACTGTCAGACGGTGAGGCCCGTCTAACCGAGTCGGCACCTTCAAGGAGACGTGTATGCGACGCTGGCTGGAGCCGCTCTCTCAGGATCTCGGCTACGCTCTTCGATCGTTTCGGCGCAGCCCGGCGTTCGTGCTCGTCGCGCTGCTGTCGTTGACCCTGGGCATCGGCGCGACCTCCGCCATCTTCAGCGTCGTCTACGGCGTGGTCATCGCGCCCTATCCCTATGCGCGGCCCGGGGAGATCTGGGCGCCGGCGGTTCGCGCGATCGACGACCGCGGGGGCCACACCTACGCCCTCGACGAGCTTCGGTCTCTGGCCGAGGTGCCCGCGTTCTCCGACGTGATGGCAACGTCGATGGAAACCGTGCTCATGACCGGAGAATTCGCCCCCGAGAGCTTCGGCGGCGTCCTCCTGTCCGGCAACGCCTTCAATTTTCTCGGCGTCCCTCCTGTAGTCGGCCGGACCATCCAGCCCACGGACATTCGGCCGGACGGGCAGGTCGAACCGGTCGTCGTGTTGAGTCACCGGCTGTGGCTTCGCCTGTTCGAGGGCAATCCCTCCGCTCTCGGCCGGACTCTGCAGCTGAATGGCCGCCCCCACACGATCGTCGGCGTGATGCCACCGCGCTTTGGCTGGTATGGCAACGACGGATTCTGGCTCCCGCTGTCGCCCACGCGCACAGACGTGCCGTGGATCAATCCCATCGTGCGGCTGGCCCCCGGTGTGTCGCAGGCCGTTGCCGAAGCGCAGCTGAGCGCCCTCAACAAGCGCCTCGCCCTGGAGAAGCCGGCGACGTTTCCTGCGCAGGGCTTCACCACGACGCTGCGGAACTACCTGGACGTGACGGTCGCGAGCGGGGAGATGCGCACCAGCCTCCGGCTGCTCCTGGGCGCGGTCGCGTTCCTGCTCCTCATCGCGTGCGCCAACGTGGCCAACCTGCAGCTGGCCCGCGGCACCGCGCGGGCACGCGAGATGGCGGTCCGGATGTCGATTGGCGCAGGCCGTCGCCGGCTGCTGCGTCAGCTCTTGACCGAGAGCGTCCTGCTCTCGCTCGCCGGCGGCGCGCTCGGCGTGCTCTTCGCATTCGGCGCGATTCGTTCCATCGTCTCGCTGATGCCCGAGTTCTACGTGCCGAACGAGTCGCGGGTCGCCATCAATGTGCCCGTGCTCCTGTTCTCATTGGCTGTGTCGTTGCTGACGGGCATCGTCTTCGGCCTCGTGCCCGCGTTGCAGGCGTCGAAGGCCGATGTCACCGACGCGCTGAGGGCTGGCCGCAGCACCGGTGCCGAAACACACGGCGGTCGCACGCGCAACCTGCTGGTCGTGATCGAGGTGGCGCTGTCGGTCGTGCTGCTCGTCAGCGCAGGCTTGACTGTCCGTACGTTCTTCGTCCTGCAGAACATGGACGCCGGAATCAATCCGGATCGCGTGCTGATAGTGGGCGTTCCTCTACCGCCGGCCAAATACACGACGCTCGAAGGGCGTAACCGCTTTGCGCAGGACTTGCTGGAGCGGGTGGGCGGCCTGCCGGGTGTCGAGGCCGCCACGCTCGGCCTGCCGTTTGGCGGTCCCCAATCCCCTTTCACGATCGTGGGCCAGGTTGCCGACGACTCGAAGCGGATCGTGATCAACCTGGCCGGCGCCGATCACCTGCGCACGTTTGCCATCCCATTGCGCGGTGGACGGATGTTCGATGCGTCCGAGGTCCGGCGCGGCGATCGAGTCGCGGTGATTAACGAAGCCGCCGCAAAGCTGTGGCCGGCCGGTGAGAATCCGATTGGGGCGCGGCTGCGGCTTGCCGTGCTCGAGCGTCCGCCCGCGCGGACGCTGGCTGATACCAGTCGACCTCCCGACGTCACCATCGTCGGCGTCATCGCCAATACGCGTAATGCGGGCTTGCGTGCCGATCCGGCGCCGGCTGTCGTGATGCCCTATTCGATCATTGCCCCACTCCAGCGCACGCTCGCCGTGCGCACCGCCGGGGATCCCAATCTGCTGCTCAACCCCGTGCGCGCGCAGGTGCGGGCGATGGATGCGGATCAGCCCCTCGGCCGCCCTATCACGCTCAGCGAGATACTCGGCCGGGAGGTCATTCAGCCGCGGTTCACGATGGCGCTGTTCAGTGCGTTCGCGGCGCTGGGCCTCGCGCTCGCGGCGGCCGGCATCTACAGCGTCCTGTCGTTCCATGTGACGCGTCGCACACACGAGCTGGGCGTGCGCATGGCGCTTGGCGCGCCGCGACGCCACGTCCTCGGTCTGATGCTGACCATGGGAGGACGGCTCGTCCTCATTGGACTCACCATTGGCGTGGCCGCGAGCGTCGGATCCACGCGGCTGCTGCGCAGTCAGCTGTTCGGCGTCCAACCGGCCGATCCCCTCGCCTACGCGGCTGTCGTAGTAGTGCTCGGTCTCGTGACGCTCGTCGCGTGTTACATCCCCGCCCGGCGCGCGGCCGGCGTCGATCCGATAGTGGCACTTCGTCAGGAATGACGAGCGTCCCGCATCGTCACCGCGACGAACGTTGACCTACTCGAGGCGCTGCGATCCGACGGTTGAGGCAGCCGCGCGCCAGCATCGTGCGCCAGTTCAGCTGCACTCCGGGATGAGGCGCTCAATCGTTGACACACGTTCGCGCGAGCGGTACGCTGGCCTTGGTAGGGAGTAGCGGCCCGCACCCGCGGGCGGTTCAGTCGTCAACACGGAGCATTCGCTCCCGGCTGAGACCAGCAACCCAGCGAGACTACCACGTGACCTTGGAGGCCCGTGGTGCTCATCTGGATTGCTTTCCTCATCTTCATTTTTGTACTGCTCGCACTCGATCTCGGGGTGTTCCATCGCCGCGCGCACGTAGTGTCCGTGCGCGAGGCCCTGATGTGGACCATCGTCTGGATCGCAACGGCGCTCGCCTTTGCCGGCTTCGTCTACCTCGGCTATGAACATCACTGGCTGGGGTTGGGTCTCGAGCCGGACGCAGTAGAGCGCAGCGCACTTCATCCGGATGGGCGAGTCAACGATGCGCGGTCGGCCCTGCTGAAGTTCCTCACCGGATACATTGTCGAGCTATCACTCAGTGCCGACAATGTCTTCGTGATCGCGATGCTGTTCAACTATTTTGCCATTCCCAGGATGTACCAGCATCGCGTGCTCTTCTGGGGCATCCTCGGGGCACTGGCGATGCGCGGCGCCATGATTGCGATCGGTGCCAGGCTCGTCGCGGAGTTCTCGTGGATTCTGCCCGTCTTCGGCGTCGTGCTCATCCTGACAGCCGTGAAGATGGCGTTCATGGGTATCGAGCCTGGCGACCCAGCGAAAAACGTCGTGGTCCGCCTGATGCGGCGTTTCCTGCCCGTGACCAACCGGTTCGACGGAGAACGCTTCTTCGTGAGCGTGCCGGCGGACGGTTCGACCGGATCCCCGGCGGCAGACGCGGAGGCGCCGGTCGACGCGGCCGTGAACAAGGTTCGCCGCAGCGGGTGGATGCTGACACCGCTCGCGCCCGCGCTGGTGATGGTCGAGACAACGGATCTCGTGTTCGCGGTCGACTCGATTCCTGCCATCTTTGCCATCACCGCGGATCCTTTCCTCGTCTTCACAAGCAACGTGTTCGCCATCCTCGGTCTCCGCTCGCTCTATTTCGCTCTCGCCGGCGCCCTGCACACCTTCCACTATCTGAAGCACGCGTTGGCTGTGGTGCTCCTGACGGTCGGCGTCAAAATGCTCGCGCACTCGTGGCTCGAGCGAGTGCTGGGCCCGGATTTCACTTTGTACCTGTTGGCAACGGTACTCGTCATTCTCGGAATCGGGGTGCTCGTCTCGATCGTCGAGCTCAGGTGGCGTGACGAGATCAGTCGAATGGCCAAGGGCACCCGTCGCACACTACAAGAATGGATCGTGCCGGCTCACCTGGTTTCCACGATTGCACGCGCGGGCCGGCGGGCGATTTCACAGAACGCCGCCTCGCATGCGCGGCGGCGCCATGCTCGACCTGCAACTACAGGGCGTCCGTCAATAACGAGACTCTGGCGTAGTCTGTTCCACTGGAAGAGGCAGCAACACCTCGTTCTCGTCGCACACCGCATCATCGAAGAAGGCGACAAGTACTCGACCTACTTGTAGACGGATAAGACCGACCACCAGACGTTCGCGCCGCACGGCTTGGCAAATCCGCCCTCGTGATATATGATGTGCCCATATATGGGCATCAATGCGCTCGAGCGAGAGCTGAAGCGGGGCAGCACCGAGCTGCTGATCCTCGCCTTGCTCGAGGAACGCGACCGTCACGGCTACGACCTCGCCCGATTGATCGATGAACGGTCCCACGGCGCGATCTCCTTTCACGTCGCGTCGCTCTACCCCACGTTGTATCGCATGGAGGACAAAGACCTCATCGAGGGGCGTTGGGTCGAGAAGGCCGGCCAGCGCCGGCGGCGTTACTACAAGCTGACGAAGACGGGCACGAGGATGCTGGCCAGCCAAAGAAACATCTGGGAGAACTTCTTCGACGCGCTGAATCGTGTGGCGCGCATCAGGCACGCCTAGCACCTATGGACTGGACCAACCGCGTACGTGCGGCATTCATGCGCGCCTCGCATATTCCCGACGACGACGTCATCGAGGAACTGGCGCAGCATGCGAGGACGATGTACGAGGTGGCACGCGCGGACGGCTGCTCGCATGAAGAGGCGGACCGCCGCATGGCCGATCAACTCGATCGCTGGCGGGTCGAAGCCGCCGCGCTGCACCACCGATCGCGTCGGCCTCCGGTCGTTGCGCCGCCGCCGGCCGTGGCGTCATCCCGCTTCACCGGTCTCGTGCAGGACGTTCGGTATGCCGCACGCCTGCTGCGTCGGCAGCCGCGACATGCGCTGCTCACAATTCTGACAATGGCGCTCGGGATCGGTGCGACGACCGTGCTGTTCAGCGTGACGTACGGCGTGCTGATGAAGCCGTTGGCGTGGCCGCACTCCGACCGAATCGTCGTCTTGAAGGAAACGCGCGGCGGGAGCGCGCCGCGGTTCGGCGCGTTCACCAACGCTGCGTATCTCGCGTGGCGCGAGGAGGCCACGACGATTGAACACATCGCCGCGTGGTCCCAGCGTCTCGTCACGCTCTCCGGGGCGGGGGAGCCGGAACGCATTCGGATCGCCGCTGCAACGGCCAGCCTGTTTCCGGTGCTCGGCGCACGCCCGCTGATTGGTTCGTTGTTCGAGCAGAAGGACGAAGCGTTGCCGGTGATCGTGCTGTCGGAAGGCCTCTGGCGGCAGCGCTTCGGCGCCGATCCCGCCGTGCTCGGGAGGCTTGTGCACATCGACGGCCAGCCCCACACCGTCGTTGGCGTGCTGCCGGACACCCTCGCGTACCCGGATCGCCAAACCCGTGCCGTTGTTCCGTATTCGATTCGACCGACGGCCGGGAACTATCTGGCGATGTTCAATGCCATCGCTGTGCTGCGTCCCGGCGCCACCGCAGCGCAGGCCGCCGCCGAAGGCACGGCGCGTGGTCGCTTCGCTTCAGATACCGGCCTGACCACCACAGCGATCTTTGGCAGCAACGGTCCCCTGGAGATCACGGCGCAGCCGCTGCGCGATGCGCTGACGGCAGACGTCCGTCGGCCGCTCGTCGTGCTGCTGGTTGCCGTCGGTCTGCTGCTCCTGACGGCCACAGCGAACGTTGCGAGTCTGCAGCTCGCACGCACGACCACGAGGAGCCGCGAAATGGCGATTCGCGCCGCCCTCGGCGCCGGCAGCGCGCGCGTGACCGGTCAGCTTCTCGTGGAAAGCCTGCTCCTCGGAATCGCCGGTGGCGCCGCTGGCCTCGCATTCATGTGGCTGCTGCATGGTTCCATGCCGTCCCTCCTGCCCGCCGACTTTCCGCGCGTGGACGATCTCGGCATCGATGCCACGGTCGTGGCGTTTGCGCTTGTCGTCTCGGTCGGCGCCAGCATCGCTTTTGGCCTGTTGCCGGCCTTGCGCGTGCGGCGGCTCAATCTCGTCGACGCGCTGGCGGAGGACGGGACGGCGCCGGTCGGCGCCGGCGTGCGTTCGCGGACGGCGCGAGCACGAATGCTCATCATGGTGGGACAGGTAGCGATCGCCTGCGTGCTGCTTGTGGGGGCGTCGCTGCTTGGGCGCAGCTTCCTCGCGTTGCTCCACGCGGATCGCGGGTACGATCCGGCCGGCGTTCTGTCAGCGCGATTGTCGATGCCGGTGACGATGTATCCGGCGCCCGAGCGGAGGTTTGCCATCATCGAACAGATCCTCAATCGTGCCGCAGTGATGCCCGGTGTGACCGACGCCGCCTTCACATCCGAATCGCCGCTGACGCCTGGAGGATCTACGAGCGCGTTCACACTGAAATCGCGCGAGGCCGACGGTGCACTCGTGAGCGTGCAGGCCTCGCCGCGGATCGTCAGTCCGCGGTACTTCTCCGCGCTCGGGTTCCGCATGATCGCCGGGCGTACGTTCTCCGAGCACGACACCGAGACATCGGAGCCAGTCGTTGTCGTCAACCACGCTTTCGCGCGTCGATACCTTGGCGATTCGCCACTCGGCTCGAGACTTCCCGTGGCCGGCTATGCACCTCCCGAAGAAAAGCAGCTCGAGTCGACTGTCATCGGTGTCGTCGACGACGTGCGCTATGTCACCGTGGCAAACGTTTCGCAGCCAGAACTGTACTACTCGCACCGTCAGATGCGGGGCCGACTTCCGGTGCAGACCGTCACGTTGCTGGCACGCACATCGGGTGATCCAGCTGATCCCGCTGATCTTCGCGCAGCTGCGGCCGGGCTCCGATCGGTGGTTCGCGAAGCGGACGAGCGTTTGGTGGCAGAGGCGGTTCTGCCACTCGAGCAGCGGCTGCTCACGACGCTCGCGCGGCCGCGGCTGTACGCGGTGCTGCTCGGCGGCTTCGCGGGTTTCGCACTCGTCATCGCGGCCGTCGGCCTGTTCGCCGTGTTGTCGTACACCGTCTCGCAGCGATCGCGCGAGCTCGCGATACGCGCCGCCCTCGGCGCTCGCCGGGCGGACATCCTCCGGTTAGTGCTCCGCCAGGGACTCACCGTGACGCTTGCGGGGCTCGTCGTCGGCATGCTCGCCTCAACGTGGTTGACGCGCCTGCTCTCGACACAGCTTTATGGCGTCGCGCCGCACGACACCCTCACGTTTGTCCTGGTGCCGCTGCTGCTTCTTCTCTTCGCGACGTTGGCGTGCTTCGTGCCGGCGCGCCGCGCCGCGCGCCTCGACCCGCTGCGCGTACTCCGCGGGGGGTAGCCGGGGGTCGCCGCAGGGCATCGCTCACCTTCCCGTGCCGCTAATGCCACCGAAGCGTCTCGACGGGATCGATGCGCATCGCGCGGACCGTCGGTCCGACCGCCGCCAGCAGCCCGATGACGATCAGGAGGGCCATCGTCGCTGAATACACCCACGGCTCCGCGGGCTGAATGCCGAAGAGAAAGCTCGAGAGCAGCGAGCTCGTCATGAACGCACCCGTCACGCCGAGCACGACGGCGACGATGATGAGCGAGAGGGTTCCGCGGATGACGAACCACAGCAACCCCGCGCGATTCGCGCCAAGGGCGATGCGCAGCCCGAGCTCGGCGGTGCGCTGCGTGACCGAATACGTGACCACACCGTAGACCCCGATCCCGGCGAGGACCATCGCGAGCCCGCCGAAGCATGCGGACAACACCGCTAACAGGCGCTCGTTGACGAGCCTCTCATCACGCTGGCGGACCAGCGTCTTGACGTCGGATGTGGGAATCGATGGGGCGATGCTCTGGATTTCGCGCCGGGCGGACGCTATCCAGTTCGCCGGGTCGCCCGCAGTGCGGATGGCAAACACATTCTCTTCTTCGGCGCCCCGCTGAAATGTGGACACGTAGACCATCCGAGGCGCCGGGGTCCGCAGGTCCTTGTACCGAACGTCGTCCGCTACGCCGACAATCTCGATTTGTCCACCAGTGCGCCCCCGGCCCACGTCCATGCGCCGGCCGATCGGATCGATGCCGGGAAAGTAGTATCGCGCCATGCTCTCGCTGACGACCGCGACCTGTGGTGCTGACTGGTGATCTGACGCGGTGATGCTGCGGCCTTTCAGGATCCGCACGCCGAACGTCTCGAAGAAGTCCGGTCCCACTGTGTTCACCTGCAGCACGCCGTCGTCGGGAGACGAGAACGTGACGCCCGGGATCGAGATGGGCTTGCCGTCCTCGTTGGAGCTGAGCGGCGCAATGGTAGCGAATGTCGCCTGCTGCACTCCGGGCAATGCCTGGAGCTTCTGGAGGATCTGTCGATGAAGCGCGGTGAGGCGCTCATCCTCGAAGTCGGTCCCGTCCGCGTCCAGGGTCAGCATGAGCACGCCGTCGGCAACAAACCCCAATGGCTGCGACTTCAAATTGCTCAGGCTGACCGTGAACAGCGTGGCCGCAACGACCAGCATCGTCGACAGCGCGACCTGCACAACGATGAGGGCTTTGAACGCGCCGCTGCCGAGGGCCAGTGTTCGTCCGCCGGCCGGCAGCATGTCGCGGACATCGACCTTGCCGGCGAGCCAGGCGGGTGCCAGACCGATGACCAACCCGGTCAGCATCGACGCGCCAAAGGTGAAGAGCAGCACATTCCTGTCGGGACGGATCTGCAGGTCGTTCGACGGACCAATTTCCGGCAGGAATCCAACCAGCAAATCAACGCCCCACCATGCGACCAGCAGGCCGAGCGCTCCACCAGCAATCGAGATGAGCAGGGTTTCCGACAACAGTTGGCGCGCCAATCGCGTTCGGCTCGCTCCGAGCGCCAGGCAGACCGAGAGATCCCGCTGCCGCGCCGCTGCACGCGCAAGAAAGAGACCGGCGAGGTTGGCGCATGCGAGCAATAACAAGGACGACACAATCGCCAGCATGGCCCGCACCGGTTTGCCGTAGCGATCGCGGAATTCGGGAAGGCCGGACGACGACGGTGCGAGGTCCAACCATTTGAAGCCCTGCGCGCGAGCGCGTTCCGAGAGGTTCTTGTCGCCGGCAAGGTACTGCTGAAACAAGACGTTCAGGTCGGCCATGGCGGTCTCGCGGGACACGCCCGGTGCCAGGCGCACCACCAGTCCCCTCGATTTCCAGAACGTCCGCTCCTCGGATCCGTCGATTGGGACACTCACATCGACGCGACGCCCCACTTGCAATCCGAAGAACTCCGGAGGCGCGACACCGATGATGGTGTGCGGTACCTGGTCGATCGTCATCGTGCGACCGAGAACGCCAGGGTCGCTTCCGAAACGGCGCGACCAGTACGCATGGCTCAGGACCGCTACGCGGTTGGGCACCGTGCCTCGTTCATCGCGAGGCTCGATCAGGTCACCGATGATCGGCTGTATGCCCAGGACGCTGAAGCAGTCTCCAGTGACGTGCTGCGCGACGACCGAATCGGCCCGACCGTCGACCAGCACCTTGACCATCGATGTTGGGTCGACCTGAAAGGCGCCCTCGATGGTTGTCGCGTGGGCTTTCAGATGTTCGTAGAGAGCGTACGTGGAGCTCTCGAACGCGCCCTCATCACCGCTGTGCAGCACCTGGAAGAGTGAACCCGGATCGCGAACCGGCAGGGGACGCAGCATCAGCGCATCGAAAACGCTGAAGACGGCAGTATTCGCTCCGATGCCGAACGCCAGTGATGCCAGAATCGCGGCCGTGAACACTGGCCTGCGTGCGAACGTTCGGATCGAGTAGCGAATGTCCTTGAGGGTGCTCATCGCGCGCTCCTTCTGGAGAGCTGGCGTCGAGCAATTGTCGTGCCCCTGGCTGGCTGTCGCACACCAGTGTTTCGATTGGGACGCCGCCCGTTTTCAAGCCCGGTGGTCGATACCGGGAAACGATGTCCGCTGGCGGACGGCATGCGGCGCTACGAACTCAGCGCGCCTTCGGCTGCCAGAATGGTGGATCCTCGGCGATCCAGTCCTGCGCCGGCATGCTCATGCCCGGACGTATGGCAAAGACCGTGGCTTGGAGACCGGCGTGTGTGGCCTTGGCGTCTGCCTCCTCGCGTGACTGAGCCGACCTGACCATGAATTGCGTCCGGTCCTCCGCTTCGAACGTCGCGATTATTGTCGGCCCCGCTGCTGGGGACCACCCGGATGCTGCGCTGCACCGTGCTCAGCGTTCTGCCGCATCTGTGTGGGCCCGGGAGCATGCGGCTTCCGCGATTCCTGCTCACTCAGTTCGAGATGGAACCGATGCAGAAAGTGCTGAAGTGCAGGCGCCAGGACTATGGCGACCATCGTCAAGAAAAACACGCCGCTGAATAACGCGTAGACGATCGCAAAAAGCTTCGCCGCCGTCGAATCGACAGGGTTCACCGGACCCATGCCGGTGAGAATCATTGCGGCGTTGAGTGCCGCATCCAACCAGGGGAGGTTGTCCAGGAAATGGTAACCTGTCGCTCCGACACCCAACGCCGCGAGAATGAGTCCGCTGACGAGGATCCCGTTTCGAACAAGCCGGCGCACGAGAGTCCGGCGCGACACAAGATGCGACGCAGGCGCCATCCCGAGGAGTATACCGAGCGCGACCGGCCTCGCTGCCAGCATCCGGCCACCCTGGCCACCGTTTTGACCGAACGATCACAACCCTGAATCGTTGCAGGGCCATTCGCGGACCTCCTTGCGGTGTCGGATCGCGCAACCCCGCGGCGGGCCGTGGGTTGCCGGCTGGCATCAATCGTGATTGACTCATCCTGGCTCAACCGTTTGCGGCGCCGCAAACGTCCTGGGCCTCCCAAATGCCGATCACGAGGATGCGCACAATCGCGGTGCTCCTGGCCCTGGCGGTGTCCGCCCTGACGGCCTCCGGGCACACCGCACAGCAGGGCAATGACGAGCCGCTCTTCCGCGTGCGCGTCAACGCCCCGGATGTCGCGGCGCTCCATGCGCGTCTGGCCGCCGCCGGGTACGACGTCCTCGTCGCCGACGCCGAGCACTCGACGATCGAGCTCGCGGTGTCTCGCGCCGAGTGGCGCGGCCTCGAAGCGGGCGGCCACCACGTTATCCTGGTCGACCGCGCCCGTCCTCTCCAGGAGGCGCTTCGGCCGCCCACGGACGCAGCGGCGAGCGGCGCGATGGAACTCTCAGCAACGGCTGCCGCGGTCGCCCCCCCGACCTACCCGAACCTCGACGCCGTGCTCGACCGGATGCAGAACATCGCGACCGCGTATCCCGCGATCGCCCAGCTCGTCGACATCACCGCCGCCTACAACACACCGCCGACCTCCGAGGGCCGTCACCTCTTCGCGTTGAAGATCTCCGACAACGTGACGATCGACGAAGACGAGCCGGCGATGCTCATCGTCAGCGCACACCACGCGCGAGAGATCACGACGCCGCTCATCAGCCTCGGGGCGGCCGACCGCCTCACGGCCGGTTACGCGAGCGACGCTCGGATCGCCTCGGCCGTGGACGGACACGAAATCTGGATCGCGCCGGTCTGGAACCCGGACGGCTACAACCATGTGTTCGCGAGCGACAACCTGTGGCGAAAGAACCGCAGCATCTTCGCGGGCGGCGTCGGCGTGGACCAGAATCGCAATTATCCGGTCGGCTGGAACGGCCCCTGCTCCGGAAGCACGAGCGTCGGGTCAGAAACATACAAGGGACCGTCGCCCGCTTCCGAAGCCGAGACGCAGACGCTGATGACCTGGTCGCAACGGGAGCGCTTCGCGAAAGTCATCGACTACCACTCATACGGCCGCGAAGTCTTGTACGCCTACAGATGCCTCGCCCATCCGTTCACGAGCTGGATGCAGCAGGAGGCGACGGCGCTCTCGCTGGCATCGGGATACGGGGGCTCGACGCGTCTGCCGAGCGCGGATGGCGAACACCAGGAGTGGCAATTCGCACGAATGGGCGCCTACGCGTTCCTCATCGAGACGCACACGCAGTTCCAGCCGTCGTACGACAGCGCCGTGAGCGAGGCGACGCTGGTCTGGCCGGGAATCCTCTCTGTGCTCGAACGGCCGATCACTATCACAGGGCACGTGACCGACGTCCGCACCGGCGCGCCGCTCTCCGCCAGCATCGAGCTTCTGAACGTGACCTTCTCGAACGCCGAAGTGAACGCGAGCGGCGGCGCCTACGGCACGTACCACATGTTCCTGCCGCCCGGCACGTATGACATCCGCTTCTCGGCGCCGGGCTACACGCCGACCATCAGCCGCGTCACTGTCACGGCCACCTCCATCACGGTGATGGACGTGCCGCTCACCCCGCTCGAGCCCGCACCGCCCCAGAACCTTCGCATCGTTGGCTAGTGCTTTTCACAAAAGATCAGGAGATCAAGAGTTGATTCTGAAAACCAGAGAACTCCTGGGCTCCTGATCTCCTGTTACTGTTTCACGACCGCGCTGACATGGAACGCACCCTCCTCGAAGTCATCGTCCAGAGCGTGGCGGACGCGCGCGAAGCCGCGCGTGGCGGCGCGGACCGTCTCGAGGTGGTCCGCGCGATCCATGTGGGCGGGTTGACTCCCCCGCTCCAGCTCGTTCGCGACATCGCCGCGGAAGTGTCGTTGCCGCTGCGTGTCATAGTTCGCGAGAACGCCGGGTACTCGACCGACGCCAGCGAACACCCGACGCTTCGACGAGCGGCAGAGGCATTCGCCGGCGCCGGAGTCGACGGCCTCGTTGTCGGGTTCGCGCGTGCGGGCCAGCTTCAGCTCGACGACCTCGCGGACGTGCTTCACTCGGCGCCCGATGCCAACGTCACGTTCCACCGGGCGTTCGACCAGCTGACCGATCCACGCTGTGCTATCGACGCGCTCGCAGGTGTCCCTCGGGTCGATCGGATCCTCACCAGCGGAGGGGACGGAACGGCCGCGACACGGTGCGAGCGCCTGCGCGCGTACCAGGCACGCGCCGGCGCCCGCCTCACGATCATCGCCGGCGGCAACTTGGACGACGTGATGCTGGTCGAGCTCGTGCGGACCGCTTCAGTGAGAGAAGTCCACGTGGGCCGCGCGGCACGCGAGGGCGCCGACCCCGGCGCCGCGGTGTCAGCCGCGCGCGTCGAGCGGCTCCGCGACATCATGGAGAGGCCCGTATAGGTAGTGGATAAGCGGGCTGTCGCGATCCTGCGTGTGTGATACCGTACCGGGTTGGCCTGCGCGCGAGCGAGGCCGTGGAGTGTCAGCGAACGCGGGAGGTCAGATGTCTGAACGAAATGGTGAGAAGTCGCGGTTCCAGATCAACCGGAAGCGCGCGGTGTTACGTCGGGCAAAGATCCGCGCGTTCGTGGCGGCGGGAAGCCCTGGCGCGGCACAGGGCCCGGCCCAGGCAACGAAGCGCCCGGCCCACGCCAAGCTGAAGCCGGCGAAGAGCGCATAGCAAGGCGCTGGCAGCTCGCTGCTCGCAGCTGGCGGCTGGCGCTCGCGGTTGGCGGCCCGCTGCTGGGGCTAGCTGCAGCCAACAGCCAACAGCTGATAGCCCCTACGCGTGCACCCCGGGCGCCTCGTGGCCCGTCCGCTGCACGTACTCGACATAGGAACCGGGATAGGCGTGAAGGGTCGCCTCCGTCCCGCTCTCCCCTCCAAGCTCCAGTACTCGATTGCTCAGCCCGCGCAGAAACATGCGGTCGTGCGACACGAAGATCATGGTGCCGTCGAACTGGGCCAGCGAGCTGACGAGCATTTCCTTCGTCGCCAGATCAAGGTGGTTCGTCGGCTCGTCGAGCACGAGAAAGTTCGGCGGGTCGAGGAGCATCCGGGCCATGACGAGGCGGGTCTTCTCACCACCTGACAGCGATCGAATCTTCTTCTCGACGTCTTCGCCAGAGAACTGAAACGCCCCGAGCAGGTTCCGCAGCGCGCCAATCGATTCAAGGGGAAAGTCCTTCTCGATCTGCTGCCAGATCGTCAAATCCGGGTCGAGGAGCTCGGTCGACTGCTGCGCGAAGTACCCTATCTTCACGCTCGCGCCGATGCGCACGCTGCCTCGGTCCGGGCTCAGCACGCCGGCAATCATCTTCAGCAGAGTCGTCTTGCCGGCGCCGTTCCTGCCCATGACCGACCAGCGCTCGCCGCGCCGGATCGTCAGGTCGACGCCGTCGTGGATCACGCGTCGCCCGTAGGCCTTCGACACATCTTCGAGCACGGCCACCTGCTCGCCGGACCGCGCCGGTTGACGGAACTCGAAATCGACGACCCTCCGCTTCTTCGGCAGCTCGATCTTCTCGATCTTGTCGAGCGCCTTCACACGGCTCTGCACCTGTGCGGCCTTCGCGGCGTGGGCCGCGAACCGCTCGATGAAGCGCTGTTCCTTGGCGAGCATCGCCTGCTGACGGGCGTAGGCGGCCTCGCGATTCGCTTCGCGGATGCCTCGCTCGCGCTCGTAGAAATCGTAGTTGCCCGAGTACAGGGTGATCTCTCCGCCGTCGATCTCGGCGATGCGGTTGACGATCCGGTTCATGAAGTCCCTGTCGTGGGACGTCATGAGCAGCGCGCCCGGCAGCGACTTGAGGAACGCTTCGAGCCAGATGATCGATTCGATATCGAGGTGGTTCGTCGGCTCGTCGAGGAGGAGGACGTCCGGGCGGCCGAGGAGCACCCGCGCCATGGCGACGCGCATCTTCCAGCCCCCTGACAGCGCGCCCACATCCCCGTCGATCCGCTCATCGTCGAACCCGAGACCGTGGAGCACCTCGCGCGCCTGGCTCTCGAGGGCATAGCCCCCGAGATGTTCGTACTCCTCCTGAACTTCGCCAAAGCGCGCCAGGATGCGCTCCATGTCGCCGGCGCGCGCCGGATCGGCCATCGCCTGGTTCAGCGCCTCGAGCTCGTGGTGCAGCGCGCCCACGCGCCCGCTGCCGGCGATGGCTTCGTCGAGCACACTCCGGCCCGACATCTCCTCGACGTCCTGGCGGAAGTGGCCGATCGTCAGCCGCCTGGGTACCGACACGTCCCCCTCGTCCGGGGTTTCTTCGCCGGTGATCATCCGGAACAGGGTGGTCTTCCCGGCCCCGTTCGGACCGACGAGCCCGATCTTCTCTCCAGGGTTGAGCTGAAAGGAGGCGTCGACGAAAAGCACCTGGCGGCCGTACTGCTTGCTGATCCGGGAGAACGCAATCATCTCCCACTATGGTACTCCGGGGTTCGGCTCCCGGTCGACGCGGGTCGACCCGGCACGACGGCTAGTCGCGATGCGCACGAAGACCGCGAAGACCACGAAGAATCATTGGCTGTTTTCTTCGTGATCATCGTGAGCTTCGCGATCATCGTGAGTGATTTCCGTAACCTATCATGCGATCGGAGATCGCGAGCTCACATCGCCAAGAACAGCGCCGTGCCCAGAACAAGCACGATGACGATCACCCAGGCGACGCCAAACCCGACGAGATCTTCACGAAACGCCCGCCAGCCGCGTCCCGCCGCGGCCGCGCGCAGACGTAAGAGGCTGACGAGCAACAGCGGCTGCTCGGCCGCTGGTGCCGCCGCTTTCCCTGGTGCGGGCTCATCGCTCGAGGTCTGCAGGCGCGAAAAGAAGGAATCGATCTTCGACGCCGGCTCGGGGCTCGTGAGCAGGCTGAAGACGACGAGCGCCAGGATGCCGACGAGCAGTGCCGCGAGGAACACGTTGGCGTCCCAGTGATCGAGGCGCTGACCGGTCACGTAGTAAAGCAAGAAGTTCGTGGCCAGCGCGCTGAGCAGGCTGGCGAGGGCGCCCCACCGGTTAGCGCGTGGCCACAAGATCCCGCCGAGCACGCTGATGCCGACAAACGTCGCGAGCGTTTCCGTCAGCAGAAACGTGTAGAGCACGCTCTCGATGAGGAACATCGCATAGAGCACACCGGTCATCGTGATCAGGAAGCCGCTCACGCGCCCCACCCACAGATAGTGCCTGTCGGGCCTGTCCGGCACCAGCCGCTGGCGATACAACCCTTCGGTGAAGAGCGCGCCGCTGTCGACGAGAAACGCGGAGCAGGTCGACATGTTGGCGGCCAGGATCGAGGCAATCATCAGGCCGAGGGCCCCCGGGAACAGCAGCTGCCGGCACGCGAATCCGAACGCGTTCTCCGGGTCGCCGAGCGCAGACGCATCAACGTGTCCCTGTGCGACCATCGCGGCCACGATCAACCCGACGAGCGCCCAGCCGACCGTGCAGACGCGCTTGACCATGTTGCCGTAGAGCATCCCCACGCGGCACGTGCGCTCGTCTTTGCCGGTGCCGACCGTGGCCAGCTGGTGCGGCTGCGCCATGATGCCCACCAGACCGTTGAGCGTCAGCATGGCGATCACCCACGGTCCGATGCCCGACGGTGTTGCGAGCGAGAAGCGGAAGGGCTCGAGCGATGCCTGCATGCCGTCGAGCCCGCCGACCACCTGCCAGCCGAGCGGGATCAGCATGAACGACAGCACGATGATGAGGACGCCCTGGAAGAGATCCGTCCACGCCGCGGCGACGAGGCCGCCGACGAAGCTGTAGAGGATGAACATGACCGTCATGGCCACGACGATCTCGTTCACGCCGACGCCGCCGCCCGTCGCCTGGCTGATGACCTTCGCAGCGCCTTTGAGCATGCTGCCGGTATTGATGATGAAGAAGCACATCGCAAAGACGATGTAGATCGCGGCCATCCAGGAGCCGTAGCGATCCTCGGTGAACTCGGCCATCGTCGTGCGGCGTATGCGCCGGAAGACGGGAGCCATGAGCCAGTAGAACGGCGTGATGAAGAGGTTCTTCCACTGGTACCAGATGGCGGAAGCGCCGACGCTGTAGACAGCCCCGGCAAGCGCCACAGGCATCTCGGCGTGCGTGCCGACGCCGAAGCTCTGCCCGATCATGAGCCACGGGCCGAACTTGCGTCCGCCGAGGAAATACTCGCCGCTCTGGCGGACCCGATACCCCACGATCAGCCCGATCGCCGTGATGATGATCAGATAGGCGACGAGGACCGCCCAGTCGAGCGCTGCAATGTTCATGGGGTCAGATCTCGGCTTTTCCGTCGACGCGCTCAAATGGGGGGTTGACCCCGGTCTCACCCTGGTCTGACCCCCGTCTGACCCCGAGGATCTGGAGCTCGAATTTGTCCGCGTCCCAGTCGGCGCTCACCGTGCCGCTGGTCGTCGTGCCGAGATACCGCGCTGGGATGACTGACGCCATCGGAATCACGGCTTCGATCGGGAGCCCGGTGAAGCGCACTGTATTCGCGATGGCGCGATCCAGGGTCAGGCTGGATCCCGCGAGAAACGGCGTTCCCGGCAGCGAGACGCGACCGTCCGCGCCGAGCTCGCATTCGACGGCGCCAATCCTATATCGTCCGGGCGCGCTTCCAGCGGCCGCGGTCGCGTCGGTCACGAGGATCGTCCGGTCGGCACCCTTGGCACGCACCATCGTCTTCACCGTCGCCGGCGGCAAGTGGTGCCCGTCGACTATCAGGCTCGCGACGAGCGCGTCGGCGGCCAGCTGCTCCCAGATGACGTTGGGATGCCGTGGCAATACGGACGCGCAACCGTTGCCGAGATGGGTCGACAGCGTCGCCCCCGCCGCGATCGCGTCGGCGATCTGCTCAGGGCTCGCCGCCGTGTGGCCGATCGCCACGCGCACACCGTCCGACACCAGCCGCTCGATGAGCGGAATCGCGCCCGAAACCTCCGGCGCGAGCGTGACTAGCAGGATGCGGCCGGCCGCGGCATCCTGCCGTCGGTCGAAATCGTCTGCGCTCGCGAGGATGACGTGCGTCCGCGGATGCGCGCCCCGCGGCCCGTCGTCGGGCGAAATGTAAGGCCCCTCCATGTGAATCCCCGCGATGGCTTCGTCCGCCATGCGCGCGATCACGCGTGCGCTCGCGGCAAAGTCTTCGAAGGACGAAGTGATGAGGGTCGGCAGCGAGCGCGTGACGCCAACGGCGCGCATCGCCTCGAGCGCGCTGCTGACGCGATCGGCTGTCAGGTCGGGCGCGTTGAAATCCACGCCTCCGAAGCCGTTGACCTGAAGGTCGAACAACCCGGGGAACTGAATCCTCATGTGAGATCGCTCTCGAGCACGGCGCCTCGAGTGGCCGGCGTCAAGAGGGCCGCCGACGCGCGATCGAGATAAACCGTCGTGTCGGGGTGCGTCTGCAGAATCGACGCGGGAGCCGTCGGCGACACGGCGCCTTCGAGGCAGGCCTGAACGGCCTGTGCCTTGCGCGCGTCGGGAACGACGCAGACAATCGCGCGCGATTTCAGGATCTGGGCAACCGACATCGAGATCGCCTGCGCGGGCACGTCTTCGACCGACGTGAACCAACCCTCGCCGACCTGTTGCCGCCGGCAGGCGTCGTCCAGCGTGACGACGAGGTACGGCCTCTCTGTGGTGAAATCGGCTGGCGGATCGTTGAAAGCCAGGTGGCCGTTCTCGCCGATCCCGACAAACGCAACGTCGATCGCGCCCGACGCAATCGCGCGCCCGGCTTCGTCGGCGACCTCCAGCGCGTCACGTCCGCCATCGAGCAGATGGTAGGTGCCCATGCCCGTCGGACGAATCAGCCGCTCGAGGAGGTATCGGCGGAAGCTCGCGGGATGGTCGATCGGCAGGCCCACGTACTCGTCGAGGTGAAACATCTCGACGCGCGTCCAGTCGATCCCTGGCGCCCGCACGAGCGCATCGAGGAACTCGATCTGCGACGCGCCGGTCGCCGCAATGATTCGTGCCCGCCCGTTGGCGGCGATGACGTCGAGGAGGATCTGCGCGGCGCGCCGCGCCGCAGCCCGGCTCATCGTCTTTCGATCGACGTAAGTCTTCACATGCATGGCGTTTACCCGCACCGACGGAAGTATAAGGTGACCAGCGATCCAGGTATCGACGGGCAAAACCAGCTCGTCGGTAAGAGTGCCTCACGAGTGAGTAAAAGTCATTCGTGCGCAGACCTTTATGGCGGGACGCCCGCATTGCGCCTCTTTTCGCCGTTTTTGCCCTGGCACGGTTTCTGGAGTTGCGTTCGGTGGGTCCTTTTCTGTCGTTATCATCTTCGGAGGCCGTTTTTGCGCAACATCGTCTGGGGTGGTTGATAGCTCCCGCGACCGAGGCGCTGCAGATCCCTCTGCGGCGCTCGGTTTGTTTCGCTCTCTCCCGTTGTCCTGCCAGCAGTCGACCGACAATCTACATTTGATACCGGCGTGAGTTTCTGGTCTGATCGCGTGCATCTGGAGGTTTCGCAAGATGTACGCACTCGCGACGGGCTCATTGTGTCTCATCATTTGCCTGAGCGGGCTCGGGCAAGGGGCGGCCAGCCACGCAAAAGACGAAGCCGCGATCCGCGACGTCGTCAAAGAGTACGTCGCGGCGCGTGAGCGCCGGGACGCGGCGGCAATCGGCGCGCTCTTCACTAGCGACGCCGACCAGCTCGTGTCATCCGGCGAATGGCGGCGAGGCCGCGACGAGCTCGTCAAGGGCACGCTGGCGTCCTCGCAGAGCACCGGCGGCAAACGTACGATCAGCCTCGAGACCATCCGCTTTCCGGCGCGCGATGTCGCGATCGCCGACGGGCGCTACGAGATCACCGGCGGCGCGGGCGGCGATCGCCGGATGTGGTCGACGTTCGTGATGACGCGTCAGGACGGCGGCTGGCGCATCGCCGCGATTCGCAACATGCTGCCGGCTCCGCCCGCGCAATGAACGTCGTGGCTGTTGGTCGCCTGCCGCTGCTTCTACTCGGCGTACTGGCGCTGCGGATCCCCGTGGCGGCGCAGGACTGGCCCGAGTTTCGAGGGCCGGGCGGGCAAGGTCACTCCGCCGAGCGCGGCGTACCGCTCGAGTGGAGCGAGTCGCGGAACATCGCGTGGAAAACGGCCGTTCCCGGTCAAGGGTGGTCGTCTCCAGTTGTCGCCGGTGGCCGCATCTGGTTGACGACGGCCGTCGAGGATCGGGGCGTGTCGCTACGGGCGCTTGCCTTCGACGCCGCTACGGGACGCGAAGTCGTCAACGTCGAAGTGTTCCGTACCCGCGCGGGCGGCGCGCTCAATCCCAAGAACACCCGCGCATCCCCGTCGCCCATCGTCGAGGGCGACCGGGTCTACGTGCATTTCGGCGCAGAAGGCACCGCCGCGCTGACAACAGCCGGCGAGGTCGTGTGGAAGGCACAATTCAGCTACGAGTCCCAGCACGGCGCCGGTGGTTCGCCGATCCTTCACGGCGATCTGCTGATCGTCAACTGCGACGGAGGCGACTCGGCGTTCGTCGTGGCGATCGACAAACACACCGGAAAGACGCGCTGGAAGACCTCGCGGCGTGAGCCGTGGGCCCAGGCGTACACGACGCCGCTCGTCATACGCGTCGGCGATCGCGATCAGGTCGTGAGCGTAGGTGCGTTTCGCACCGCGGCCTACGATCCGCAGTCGGGGAAGGAAATCTGGCGGGTCGGCTACGGCGACGGCTTCTCGAACGTGCCGCGGCCAGTCTACGGCCACGGGCTTGTCTACATCGCCACCGGCTTTCACCAGCCCACAGTCATCGCCGTCCGTCCCGACGGCACCGGCGACGTGTCGAGGACACACGTGGGGTGGACGCTGCGGCGCGCCGCACCGCTGACGCCTTCGCCTCTGCTCATGGGTGACGAGCTCTACGTCGTGACCGACGCCGGGATCGCCTCGTGTCTGGACGCCCGGACGGGGGCGGTCCTCTGGCAGGAGCGGCTCAACGGGACGTTCTCGGCCTCGCCCGTCTTCGCGGACGGTCGCATCTACTTCCTCGCCGAGGACGGCGTGGCGACCGTCATCGCGCCGGGCCGCGAGTATCGACGCCTGGCCAGCAACTCGCTCGACGGCGCAACGCTCGCCTCGATGGCGGTGTCAGGCGGCTCGATCTACATTCGATCGGCGACGCACCTCTATCGCATCGGCCATATGCGCTGAATCAATTACAATCGCCTCGGTGATCCCGCGACGCACATTTCTCGAGCGATCGGCGGCTGTTGGTGCCGCCCTCTGGCGACTCGTCGACGGGGTTGACGCGCAGACCTTGCGGGCCCCAGCCGATGGTCGTTTGGTGCGAACGCTCCCGCTCGGGCGCTTCGATAGTCGACCCACACCGCCTCTCGATACGTTGATCGGCAGTGGTCTCGACGCGCGACAGTTCACCGATCTCTCGACGTTGTCCGACGAGAGCCTCGTCGTTTCAAATGCCCGTTTCTATGTTCGAACGACCTCGCCGCAGATCCCGCGCGAGCCGTGGGTTGTTCGCATGGGCGGTCAAGTGCGACGTCCGCTGGAACTCCCACTCGAGACCCTCCGCGCGCTGGTGCGTCCAGCCGGAGTAAATCTCCTGGAATGCGCGGGCAACACGGATCCGGCCAACTTCGGTCTGATCAGCGCAGCGGCGTGGTCGGGGGTGCCGGTAGCGGCCTTGCTCGACCGTGTCACGCCTCTCTCCGGACCCTGGCGTATACGGGTTACGGGCGTCGACCATCCCCAGTCCTCGCGCAGTTCAGTCGCGGGGGCCGCCTGGGTATTCTCGCGTGACGAACTGGAACGTTCGGGAGCGTTCCTCGCGACAGAGATGAACGGCGTGCCGCTACCGCCAGACCACGGATCTCCCGTGCGCCTCGTCGTGCCGGGCTGGTACGGATGCGCATGCATCAAATGGGTCTCGCAGGTTGAGCTCGTCTCAAACGATGTGCCGGCCACGTCGCAGATGGGGGAGTTCGCTGCTCGCACGCATCAGCAAGGTGCGCCCGCGCTGGCCCGAGACTTCGAACCCGCGGTGATCGACCTTGCGGCCACCCCAATCCGCGTCGAGCAGTGGATCGTCAACGGCCGCCTCACGTATCGCGTCATCGGGATCATGTGGGGAGGGGCGAAGCCGACGAGCGCGCTCACAATCCGATTCAAGTACAACCAGCCGTTCGTGCCTGTCGATCAGGTTGCGCTGCCAACGTCGACTGCAACCTGGAGCCTCTGGTCTCACTCGTGGCGACCCGAGTCACCTGGCCGCTACCAGGTCGTGCTCCGCGCGAGCGATCCGACGATCAGGACGAGGCGGCTCGACATCTTCTGGTACACGCGCGACGTGGAGATCGATGAGGTGTAGTCGCAAGGTTCAGGTCACCCGACCGGGAGACGGGCTGACGGCACAAACACGATGGCCACGATGCCACGATGATCACGATGAATCCTCGTCCAGAGGCTGTTCTTCGTGGCCATCGTGTGCATCGTGGCCGTCGTGAGTGCCGTCGGCTCGTTCAGGGGCAGCCAAAGGTCGGTGTCTACCGCGAGGCGGCCTCGAGCCATCGCTTGACGTCGGCGATCTCGGGACGACCTGGATCGGCGAGGTGCCACACCTGCAGAAACTCCCGGGCGGCGCCCGCACACTCGGCGCGAGCCCCGGCGACCGATGCGGCCGCCGCCAGGCCGAGGAGCGACGCCGCACGGCGGGGCGTGCGTCCCAGCGCCGCCTTGAACTGCGCCATCGCGCCACTCGCGTCACCGGCGGCCAGCAGGATTTCGCCGTACAGTTCGTTGGCAGGCTTGATTGGATAGGGCCGCGCGATGGGGCGCGGGCGTCGCGCTTCTGCCTCGACAGCCCGCGCGAGCGTGCGCAGCGCTGCATCGCGACTACCGCTGGCGAACTGCTGGAGCCCAGCCAACTGATCGCTCATGATCGACGCGATCTCCGCGGCATCACGATCGGGCGCCGATGCCGCCTGTCGCAGGTGTTCGAGTGCGGTTTCTGCCCGGGCCCGATCGCCGAGGGCGACGCTGCTCAGACCGAGCGCGAACAGCTCGTCGATGTTGTCGAACGTCTTCTGGCCTTTCATCGAAGGCCAATCGCGGCTTTCGACAACGTACCTCGCGCGCATCGCGGCCAGTTCGTTTCTGAGCGACATCGCGCCGTACCCACGCCCGATCTCGCTCTCGACGTGATGCGCCCCGCCAGGAGGCGTTTGCCGGCCGCCGACCGGCATCGCATCGAGCGCGCGCTGCACGAGATCGGCTGCCTCTCGCGACTTTCCGAAACGTCCCTGCTGAAGGTACTCGTAGTGCAGCCACGACAGGCTGTGAAAGTCCTGCTGCGCGGCCGTTCGTCCTGTTCGCCTTACCCAGGCCACTGACGCCGCCCACGACGCTTCGTCCGAGGCCACGGCCTCGTCCCACATGCCAAGCGGCAGGAACCCATGCGAAGGCATGTGCAGCGCATGACTGGACCGAGGCGCAATGGATGCGTAAATGCGCGCGGCCTCGAGCCCGAGCCGATTGTTCTCGCCGTCGTCGTAGGCGTGCAGCGCGTAGTGCGCCGCACCAGGATGCTGCGGGTTTTTCTTTAGAACCGAGGATGCGATGGCGCCAGCTTTGAGCGACACGTCGGCGTTGCGCTGGCCTTCAGGGATGCTGGCCAGCGAAGCAAGCGCGGAGAAGAGCGCAGCTTCGTCGTCGGCAGGATAGTCAGCGGACAACGCGGCCATGCGATCCGCATACGCACGAATTCGTGCCGGCCTGTCGCCGTCACCGAACAGCCACTCGACCGCGTCGAGGTAACCTCTCTCCCGCGCGGTGGGGATCTTTGCCGCCCGTGCTTCGCGGGTGGGTCCAAGTCGCCCGAGCGCCGCGCGCGCTTTCCCCACGTTTTCGTTGTACCAGAGCGGCTGGTTGTAGCACATCGCCTCGCCCCAGTACGCCATGGCGAAGAGTGGGGCCAGCCGTTGCGCGTCACGGAACGCGTCGATCGCGTCGTCGTACTCGAAATTGTGAAGCAGCGCCACACCACGCAGGAATGCCGCCTGGGCGTTGGACGGTCCGGACGTGGGGAACGAGATCCTGCCGAGGCCGCGAGTCTGACCTCCCACGATCGGGGCACACACGGCCGCCGTGAGCACGAGCGCGCAGACCTGACGCCTCACGGTGACAGCATATGTCAGGAGGCCAGAGGTCAGATGTCATGGGGCATGGGTCAAGGTCAGAGGCCGGAGGCCAGAAACCAGCGTCGGGGTCTGTCTTCGGCCCCGTGACCACGCCTGACCTCCGGCCTCTGACCTCTGGCCCCTGCATCTGTTAGAACGAGAACCTGAACATGAGCTGCGTGATCCGCATGAACCCGGCCTGGAGGTTGGTCCGGCCGAAGTTTGCGTTGCCGAAGGTGTTCGCGCCGCGGAGCGCGCGCACCTGCACGGTATTGAACAAGTTCAGCATCTCGAACTTGATCTGCACGGTCTTGGTATCAAACCGGAGATTCTTGATGAACACGGCGTCCACGTTGGACTGCCCCGGCGTTCGCTGATCCGTGATCGTGCGCGGCGCGTTGCCGAAGGTGAACGGCGCCGCCGCCGTGAAGGCTGCGGGGTTGAGCCAGGTCGCCGTGGGGTGATCGGCCGACGCCGTCCGCTCGGCGTGACTGCCCGGCGTCGAGAGATCCGCGCCAGACACGAGGTCCGGCCGCTGGACGCCGCCGAAGGTCCCGGTGTTGTCGCTCTGCACGACGGCCAGGGGGAACCCCGACTGCAGGTTGATGGCAGCCGACAGCACCCAACCGCCCGCGATCCACTCCGCCGGACCGCCGTTGTTCGCCCATTTCTTGCCGCGGCCAAACGGCAACTCGGCGACCGGCGCGATGATGACGCGGTGCGGTACGTCAACCAGGCTGTAGCCGTAATCGGCATTGGGGTTGTAGTACGGCGACCCGGCCACGTACTGGTGAGCATTCAGCGTGCCCGGTCCTGCCGTCGTGTACGGTCCGTAGAAATTGCCCTCGCCGATGAGGTTGTCCTTCAGCACACTGTAGGTGTAGCTGAAACGGCCGCCCCATCCGTTGGTCGGCCGCTTGGTCCACTCGACGATGGCGGCGTTGTAGCGGCTCTTCCCCTCGAGCAACATCCTCGCCTGGATATTGCCAAACTGCGGGTACGGCCGCAGCAGGTGCGCGCGTGACATCGTGGCCGAAGTCCTCAACGGTCCGGCGAGCGGATTGCCGAAGAAAGGGTTTGGCAGCTGCGCGTTCAGGGCTGACCCAAGGGCCATGTACTTCGGATCGAGCTGGTTGATATTGAGGCCGTAGTCGTTCGACCCGCCGAGCCCGAGGTGGTCGCCGCGCGACCCGACGTAGCTGACGGTGATCGACTGCGAGCCCGGCAGCTCGTGCTGGAGATCGATGGAGAACTGCTGCACGCGCGGCGCCGTGCTGTTCTGATCCACGTAGCTGATGTTGGTGCCGACGCCGGTCAGCGTTCCCAGGGTGTTCCCGAGCGGCTGTACCACCCCGCTCGGGAACGGATTCGTGAGACTGACCGTTGGAACACCCGTCGTTTGCGGGACGACGGTGTTCTGACTGTAACCGACCTGGCCGTAGTTGTTGTCCGACGAGCTCGGCGTCGGGTAGTTGAACGGCGCCCAGTAGAGGCCGTAGCCGCCGCGGATCACCGTTCTCGGGTTCAGCGAGTACACCGCACCTACCCGTGGCGACCATTTGACGGCGGGGGGATTCCCTTGCGTCGTCGGGTTCCCGTCCACGCCGGCGTACATCAGGCCTCCCGCCACGGTGCGGGCCGGCGTCCCGGCGACCGGGTCCGCGGGAATGGTCACCGAGGAGAGCCCGTTGGTGGCCCCGGGGTCGAAGCCAACGGTGAAGTTGTTGTTCTTTTCGGCCATGCCGGACTCGTGCTCGAAGCGAAGGCCGTAATTCAACGTGAAGTGCGAATTGACGCGCCAGTCGTCCTGCACGTAGCCGCCGTAGTAGTTGGCAAAGATGTTGACCGGCGTCGTCAGCGTAATCGAGCTCTGACGGCTGGACAGCGCTGACGGGAAGCCCAGTAGGAACGAGGCGACAGAGTTGCCGTCGGTCGTGCTGCTGTTGCCTCCATTCGACGACGTGATGTCCTTGTCGAAGTCGAAAAAGCCCGCGCCGTTGTCGGCCGCGTAGAAATCCAGGCCGATTTTACGGAAATCGCCGCCCACCTTGAACGAGTGGGTGCCGACGATCTTCGAGTAGCTGCCGTTGAAGCTCGTGGACTTCCAGTTTCTGTCCGTGGGATTGATCGCGCCAAGGGTTCGGCTGGCAAACGAGTCGTAGCCACGAATACGGACCTGGGGAAACTTGTCGAGCGTGATTTGGTCGAGGTAGGTCTGCGAGAAGCCCAGCGTTGCCGGATCGAAGTCGAGCGTCAGCTTGTCGTGGTCCGGGAACTCGGTCCAGCCGAATCGCAACGTCATGACGGAGGTGTTGTTCAGCACCCAGGAATTGTTCAGCGCCAGGATCTGCGGTCGCCGTTTCAGGAGGTAGTCGAAGGGATCGGCAAACCGGTTCGGCTCCTTCTGATCGGCGGTGCCGAAGTAGTTGGCGCACGGCTCGTCGGACCGGTTGTACAGGTAGAAGCCGCTCAGCGACACGCTGTTGTTGAACTTGTGCTCGACCTTGCCGGTGTACTCCTGCGTCCACACGGACCGAATCAGCGACGTGCGGTTGTAGTTCACGCTGCCGTTGTCCTGTTCGATATCCGGCAGTGGAAGGTAGCGCAGCATGGCCGCGGCCACCGGGTTGATGCGGTTGGAGGGAATCATGTTCCCCGAGAACGGCTGCCGCGTCAGCGGGTCGTAGATGATGACCGGCTGTCCGGCCGAATTCGTCACCCTGGAAAAGTCCCCCGCGCGCATCGCCGCCGTCGGCATGATGTCGCTCGCGTTCCGCGTCTGGACGTCGGTGTAGTTCTCGGCCGCGAACCAGAAGAACGTTTTGTCCTTGACGATCGGCCCGCCCACACCGCCGCCGCCGAGATAGTACGGGCTTTCCGGCTTGGCGAGACCTGCGATCTCGCTGAAATAGTTGTTCGACTGCCCCCAGATCGGCCGGGTCTGATAGAACGCGGTGCCGCGCCACGTGTTCGTGCCGGACCTCAGGGTCGTGTTGAAGACACCCCCGCCCGTGCGGCCCATCTCCACGTCGTAGGTGTGCACCTGAACCTTGACGTCCTCGAGCGCTTCGATCGTCGGGTTGGCACTCGCGCGGTTGCGCAGATCGGTGATCGGCACGCCGTCCAGCGTGTAGTTATTGCCGCGGCGCGTGCCGCCGCCGAGCGACAGGAGCGAGGCGTTGGTCTGATCCTGCTGCCGGTTGAACTGCGTGTCGCCAGTCGGTATCACGGTCGGAACTGTCGAGCCGATCATGAACGCGCTGCGGCCGGGGGCCGGCAGCGTCTGCAGCGCCTCGGCGTTCAGTGCCGTGCCCGTGGAGGCGTTGGACGTTTCGACCAGCGGCGTCCCGCCGGTGACGGTCACGGTTTCGGCGAGGGCTCCGAGCTGGAGCGTCACGTCGAGCGTGAGAAACTGCTGCGTGCCGACTCGGATTCCCGCTTGCGAGTAACCTCTGAAGTTCGGCAACGTCACTTTCAGCGTGTACGTTCCCGGCGCGACGTTGGGAAAGCTGTATTCGCCCGCCGCATTCGTGGTAGCGGAACGAGAGACGTTGGTGCCCTCGTTGGTCAGCGTGACGTCGGCGCCTGGCAGAACCCCCCCGGTATCTTTTACCGCACCTCGAATGCCTCCCTGGAAGCTCTGCGAGCGGGCGTCGACGCTCGCGATGAGCAACAGACACAGACTTGCCAGTACGCAGATTGTCGCTCGCATACATCCTCCCGGGCTGATTGCTGCGGTTGACCCGACCAACGTCCGACCGACGACGGTGCACGGGCGGTCCAAAGCGCCTGCGGCGCGTGCGCGACGACCGTCGCGGTGTTCCGGCACGCTCCGAGCAGAGAACAGTCCATTGCGGAATGGATGTAGTTACTCCAGCAAACGGTCTGGGTCAAGCACTTACGCAAAAAAAGACGGCCCGAGGTCAGCGGTTGTGAACGCTACGAACATGTAGGATCGGGGTGAATCGGTGACAATGGAGCCGCCCATGCCTGTTCGCTGTCGGGTGCTGGCGATCGTCGCGGCGACCGTGTTGTCGGGGCAGGTTACGGTCACGGGACAGCAGGATGCCGCGACGCGCGCGAAATACGCCTACGCGCGCGCGCTCGAGCTCGAGGTCCAGGGCAACCACTCGGCTGCCCTCTCGCTCCTCTGGGAGGCCTCGGGGCTCGCCCCCCGGGATGCTGACGTGCAGAATCGGCTGGGTGAGGCGCTCGAGCGGATAGGCGCGCTCGACGCCGCTGTCGAGGCCTACCGCCGTGCGATTGCCGAACGGCCGGCCTTTCGGAAGGCCTCTGACAACCTGATTCTTGCGCTGGTCAAGACCGGGAAGGGACCGGAAGCCGTGGAGCGGGCGCGCGCGCTCGTCGCCCAGGCGCCGAATGATCCGGATCGGTACTTCACGCTGGGCCTCGCGCAATCCGAACAAGATGTGGAGGGCGCGATCCAGACCTTCCGCAAGGTGCTGGAGCTGGCTCCCCGGCATTCCCTGGCGCGCTACAACCTCGCGCTCGCCCTCAGACGCGCGGATCGGCTGCCGGAGGCGCTGGGCGAGCTGGAACGCGCCCTGGCCATCGAGCCGCGCCCGGAGGCCCACTACACGATGGGGGTCATCTACTGGCACCAGGGTGACCTGGTTCGCGCGACAGACGCTTTGCGCTCCGCCGTTGCGGCTGAGCCGCAGTATGCCGATGCGCATTACACGCTGGGCACGGTATTGAAGGCGCGGCGCGACTGGACTGGCGCCGCGGCCTCCTTGCGTGGCGCGATTGCGCTGCGGCCGGAGCTGCCGGCGGCGCACTACACGCTCGGGTTGGTGCTTCAGCAGGTCGGTGACGAGGCCGGCGCGCGCGCCCAATTTGACGAGGCCGAACGCCTGCGCCGGCGCGCCGAGCTCGAGCACGAAGCGCTGGTCTGGACGTCGGTGGGCATTCAGAAGGCAGGTTCGGGAGACATGCTCGGAGCGTTGGATAATTTCCGCCGCGCAACCTCGGTCTACGAGCCCTATGCGCCGGCACACTATCAGCTGGGATTGGTGCTCGAACGCCTCGGCCAGCATGACGCCGCGCGCTCGGCGTTCGAGCGCGCGCGCCAATTGAACCCGAGCCTCGTTTCGCCCCGCAATACGCGCTAACCCAGCATAGCCAAGCATTTCGGGGGAAACCAAAGGTCACGGCTTCCGGCTTGTAACGCTTTACCGTCGGTAGTATAACCACCCCGTTACGGGGCTGCCGCAGTGCGAAACCACTCGCGCCTCGGTTTTTGCACGTCGAGTCCGCGCTGGGAGGACGCTGATGATGAGAATCAAGTCGTATGTTTACCTGGTAGGTACCGCGCTGCTTCTGGCCACGGCCAGCGGTGCCGCCGCACAGGAGTTCCGGGCCACGGTCAGAGGCCAGATACTCGATTCGAGCAAGGGCGCCCTGCCAGGGGCCACTGTCTCGATGACCAACACAGAAACCAACGAAATTGCGACCGCGACGACCAACGCGGAGGGCAACTACACCATCCCCTTCCTTCGCCCCGGCTCGTATACGCTGACGGTGGAGCTGTCCGGGTTTCAGAAGCACACGCGAAGCGGCATGACGCTCGAAGTCAATCAGACGGCCACGATCAACGTGGCCCTCGCCGTCGGGGGCCTGACCGAGGAGGTCACGGTCTCGGCCGAATCACCGCTCCTCGAAACCAGCAACGCGAGCCGCGGCACGGTCATCGACAGCGCGCGCATCGCCGAGCTGCCGCTGCAGTCGCGCAGCCCCATGGCGCTCGCCGTGCTCGTCGCCGGCGTCAACTACAACGCGCAGGCGGTCTACCTCCGCCCGTTCGACAACGGCGCGCTCGCCGACTGGTCGATGAACGGCGGGCAGAACAGGAACAACGAGTTCCTGCTCGACGGCGCGCCGAACAACGCGAACCAGAGCGGCAACAACATCGCCTACGTGCCGCCGGCGGAAGCCCTACAGGAATTCAAAGTCTCCACGAACTCATATGACGCGCAGTACGGCCGCACCGCCGGCGGCGTCATCAACATGTCGCTCAAGTCGGGCACGAACTCGTTCCACGGCGTCGGCTACGATTTCATGCGCCGCAAGGCCCTGGCCGCCAATTCGTTCCTCCTCAACTCGCGCCAGTCGCCGAAGACCGATCAATACATCGATCAGTACGGCTTCAGCGTCGATGGTCCGATCTTCAAGAACAAGACGTTCTTCCTGTTCGTGGGCGAGAAGTACCGGGAAGGCACGCCCGCGCCGCTCTTCAGCACGGTGCCGACACCGGCGATGAAGAACGGCGACTTCAGCGGTCTCGTGGACGCCTCGGGCAACCTGATCCGGATCTACGACCCGGCGACCGGCCGGGATGTGAACGGCGTCTGGACGCGCGATGTGTTTCCGGGCAACAGGATTCCCGCCGAACGCATCTCGCCGACGGCGCGGGCGATCATGAATTACTACCCGGACCCGAACAATGTCGACCCGTCTGTTGCGCCGTGGCAGCGGAACCTGGCCTGGGCCGAGCACTTCAACAAGGACCTGTTCTGGAACTGGGTCGGAAAGGTCGACCACAACTTCGGCGCCAACGACCGGGCCTTCTTCCGGTGGGGCGAGAACGAGCGGAACGAAGTCGGCAATAGAGGGAACGCCATCCGCAGCGGCCCGGCCCAGGCCGGCCAGCTTCCGCTCTGGCGCGCCAACCGCGCGATAGTCGGCGACTGGGTGCACATCTTCGGCGCCGGGACCGTGTTCAACCTGCGCGCCAGCTACACCTACTTCCTGGAGTGGAGCTATTCTGAGTTCGCGAACGGCTTCGACTCGACGGAGTTCTGGCCGGCGAGTTCCGTCAACCAGATGCCAAGCCAGGCGATCGGCGGCATCTTCCCCGTTGTCCAGGTCGAAGAGTTCGCGACCCTGTCGCGCGGCTCGTCCCCGAACAGGAACAGAAACTACACGATTCAGCCCAACGTGTCGGTGACCCGCGGCGCGCACAATATCCGCAGCGGCCTCGACATGCGGTGGACCAACGTCTACAACGAGAACTACAACAACTCCGGCGGGAATATCTCGTTCACCCGGCAGTTCACGCGCAGCACCCTGAACAGCACGAACGTGCTCGAGGGCAACGGCTTCGCCTCGTTCCTGCTCGGGGCGCCGAGCGGTGGCAACGTGGATTTCAACCCCACTCCCCACTACGAGTGGTTCTATGTGGCGCCGTGGATCCAGGACGACTGGCGGGTCAACAACAAGTTGACCCTGAACCTCGGCTTCCGCTGGGACCTCAATGGCGCGGTGAGGGAAGCGGACAACATGCTGAACTACGCGTTCGATCCGACGATCGTCAACCCGATCTCGGCGCGCGTCGGTCAGCAGGTGATGGGCGGCATCAGGTTCGCCGGCGTCGACGGCGCCCCGGAAACGCCGTGGAAGTTCGACAAGAACAACTACCAGTTCCGCACCGGCATGACCTACTCGCTCAACGAGAAGACCGTGCTCCGTGCCGGATGGGGCCAGTACTACCTCAACCCGACCGCTCAGGGATCCAATAACGGGTTCAGTCAGAGTACGAACCTGATCTCGTCGAATGACGGCGGCCGCACGCCGACCTACGTGCTGGCGAACCCCTGGCCCCAAATCCAGGCGGCACCCGGCAGCTCTCTTGGACCGCTCACCTTCCTTGGGCGCGGTCCGGGCTCGGCGAATCCCAACTTCGTCGTGCCGAACACCCACCAGTTCTCGGCCGGCATCCAGCGCGAGCTGCCGGGGCGGATCTCCCTCGAAGTCACCTACGCCGGCAGCCGGAGCAACGACATCGAGGCGAACTTCGGCGGCTTCAACGAGCCGTCGGCGGCGTTCCAGGCGCGGTGTGACGTCACCCTGGGCGGCAGCCGCACCTTCTGCGACGAGCTGATCGCGAACCCGTTCTTCGGCGTGCCGGGATTCGAAGGCACGACGCGCTTCACCAACCCGACCCTCTCTCGGTTCGAGTTGAGCCGGCCGTTCAACGCGTTCACCGGGCTCAGCCTGAACCAGCAGAACCTCGGCAGCATGAAGTACGACTCGATGCAGTTCGTGGCCAACAAGCGGTGGGCGAAGGGCGTGACCATCAACTCCAGCTACACGTGGGTGCCACGCTGGACGGAGGACGGCGCCAACACCACGACCGGCATCGGCGCCGCCTATGTCGACGAGGTGTCGCTGCTCAAGAACCACGGGCCGTACTTCTCACACCGCGAGCACCGCATCACAGCCTCGGGCGTGTGGGAGCTGCCGTGGCACCGCAATTCGCGCAGCATCGCGGGCTACCTGCTCGGCGGCTGGTCGATTGCGCCGATGGTTGTCTACCAGTCGGGACAGCCCTGGGAGATGCCCGGTAACGTCGATTTCGCACCGGGAGTCACTCCCCAGCAGGTCGCGCTGGAGGGCAACAAGGAGGGCACGTTCATCTACGGCATCAAGCCGTGCGTCGCCCAGCGCAACGCGACGACCGGGGTGTATCAGCTGCTGGCGGTCTCGACGGCGTACGGCTGCACCGAGCCTTACTTCCTGATTCGAGAGGCGTTCCAGCGGCGCACCACCATGATCCGCTACGACGAGTTCCGCCGGCCGGGATTCTGGCAGGTGGACGTGAACTTCGCGAAGACGACGCCGATCACCGACAAGATCCGGTTCCAGGTCCGTCTCGAGGCCTTCAACCTCTTCAACAGCCCGATGTACGACGAGCGGCAGTACAACCAGACCACCACGTCGGCTGACTTCGGCCGCATCAACCGCAACACCACCGGCCAGTCGAACTTCCAGCGGTTCATCCAAATGGGGTTCAAGCTGATCTTCTAGACCATCGCAACGGGGAACGCTGCCTTGGCGGCGTTCCCCGAAATCTCGGCTCAGGGCTCAGGGCTCAGGCAAAACCTTCGACCACATACTCGAAGATCTAGCTTGAGCCCTAGCCCCTTCTTCCCCCAACTTCCGGCACAATAGCAGCGTGCGCGCGAGCACCCTGTCGATCGTCGCCGGATGTGTGCTCCTGAGCGTTGCGACCACGCCCCAGCCCCTGGCGAGCGCGCGCGGGCAGGACGGCGCGGTCGCGACTCGAATCTCCTGGGCCGACACCGCGCCGCTGCGCGTGCAGCTCGAAGCCCGAGGGCTGACGCCCGCATCATTCCCGTCCTACGTAGAGCGTCTCCGTCAGGCCCACGCCACTCGAGTCAGACAAGGCGACCTCGACCACCTCGTCTTCTACGTGCTCCAATCAAAGGGCTTCACCTCGCTGCCATCAATCGAGCCGGCGCTCAGCGCGAAAGCGCTGGTCGACGGACTGACAGATCAACAACGCGAGGCGTTCCTGCACGGTGGCGAACTGAATGCCTCGCGCGTCCCCGACGCCGTCCGGGCGCGCATCGCGCGTCTCCTGGTGGCGCTCGGCGCGCCCACGCGTGACGCGCGGCTCATCTACTTCGGCGAGCTCGTGAGAACGGCATTTGCCGGCAGCAAGGACCGTGAATCGAATCTCGTCCACGAGTACTTGCGCGTCATGCGGTTCGTCTACGAGAAGGAGTTCGTCGCCCAGCGCTCGCCGCGCCCCGCCGACGCCGTGGCCGACCTGTATCGATCGCGCGGCCTCAGCACGGACACGGCCGTCGAGGCGGGCTACGTCGTGTCGATTGGCCTCGCAATCCTCAAGTCGCTCGAGCCCGACCGTCACGTCCGCCGGGTGCTCATCGTCGGTCCAGGGCTGGATCTGGCGCCCAGAACAGCGCTCCTCGAAATCGGGCCGCCGGAAAGCTACCAGCCATGGGCGGTCATGGACGCGCTCGTCTCGCACGGCCTCGCGCGTTTCGAGGACCTCGAGGTGGTGGCCGCCGACATCAATCCACGAGTGGTGTCGCACCTGAGGCGCGCGCACGATGCACCGCCGACGCTGAATCTGGTGAGCGAGATTCGCGACAGCGACACCGTGACCCTGTCTGCCGAGTACCGCGACTACTTCGCCGGGCTGGGCCGCGCAATCGCCGATGCAAGCGCGCCACCCGTTTCGGGCCGTCCCATTGAGGGACACCTGCGCCGCACCGTGCGCGTCGGTCCTGCCGCCGCTCGTGCGCTCGCGGCCGATTCCCTGGACATCGTGACCGAACGTCTCGATGGAAGGCCGTTCGATCTTGTCGTCGCGACGAACATCCTGCCCTACTTCGACGATGGAGAGCTGATGCTGGCGATGACCAACGTCGCCGCAATGCTCGCGCCGGGCGGCGTGTTCCTGCACAATGAGGGGCGCCCGCTGATGGGTGCCGTGACCGATGCGGTCGGGTTGCCCTTCGAGCAGTCGCGCCACGTCGTGATCGCAACCGTGCGCGGCGCGCCGGCACCGCTCTTCGACAGTGTGTGGCTGCATCGAAAGGCGAAGGATTCGGGTCATCGGTAGACACAATCGACACGGCACAACGGGCCAATCACGATGGGCACGAAGACCACGATGACCACGAAGAGAATCTGGGAGACAACGTCCTTCGTGTTCCTCGTGAGCTTCCGCCTTCGCCAAGGCTCCGGCGGACCGCCATAGCTTTAGCGGAGGCTGGTCGCGCTCCTCGTGATGATTCCCGTGACAGGCTGAAGAGGCAGGCAACCTGGAGCGCGCAATGACCCATTCGACATTCAAGCTGATCCTCCCGATCGCGGTCGTGCTCGCAACGGCCGGCGCCGGTTCCGCGGCACTTGGATGGCTGAATGCCGGAGAGCAGGCGGCGCGCACGACTCAGAAGGGTCTGGTCATCCGGCAGGACCAGCGGGCAGGGACCCTGTCGGTCTATCGAACCGGCCGCCGTGACGCGATCCTCACACAGAATGCGAGGCCGGATGCACGGCCTTACCTCCATCCGATCGCCGCTCCCGACGGAAAGGGCGTGGTCACCGAATTCAGCCCCGAACACCATAAGCACCAGACCGGCCTCTACTGGGGCCTGACGCGGGTCAACGGCCGCGACTTCTTCCACAATCCGCAGGGCGACTACTGGCGGCGAGTCTCGGCCACCGTCACGCAACCGAGCGGAGACGAGGTCCG
>Ga0184612_10000104_pt1 | contig 37666 bp, 32 predicted proteins | sample PLM3_60_coex_FD_133163 | JGI IMG/M metagenome (GOLD analysis project Ga0184612, IMG submission 133163) | Groundwater sediment microbial communities from an aquifer in East River, Colorado, USA - PLM3_60_coex | ecosystem: Environmental > Terrestrial > Soil > Riparian zone | place: USA: East... | reverse complement strand
TCCGCCAGCTTCGCCAGCACGTCGCGGGAGCGCGGGCCGCAGAGATTCAACACGGCATGGGATGAGGTGGCATCGAAGGTGAACACCGAGCCGTCGCCGGGGAGGTTCCGTTTGATCCAACCGAAATCGTGCTCGCCATAGGCGGTGCCGGTGACGATGTAGAAGCGATCTGTTTCCAGGCGGCAGATGGTCAGGTCCGCCTCGATGCCGCCGCGCTCGTTGCACAGCTGGGTGTAGATGACGCTGCCCGGCGGCCGGTCGACATTGGCTACCGCCAGCCGTTGCAGCGCGGTCAGCGCGCCGGGTCCGGCAAGCTCCAGCTTCGCGAAGGAACTCTGATCGACGATCGCCACCCGCTCGCGCACGGCGCGATGCTCATCGCCCACATGTTCGAACCAGTTCGGCCAATTGAACGAGGGCTTGTCCTTGGCCTCGACGCCCTTCGGCGCAAACCAATTGGGCCGTTCCCAGCCGGCCCGCGTGCCGAACACAACGCCCTGCTCCTTCAGCAGAAAATAGAGTGGCGAGCAGCGGATATTGCGGACCGTGGAATGCTCCTCCACCGGCCATTTCATGGCGTAATGCTTGCCGTAGATCTCGACGGCACGGTCATACATGAAGTGGCGCGTGTTGTGGTGGAATTGAAAGCGCCTGACATCCAGCGGCCAGAGATCCAGGCTGGGCTGGCCCTCCAGGATCCATTCGGCCATCATCGATCCCGCCCCGCCCGAGGCGGCGATGCCATAGATGAATCCGCAGGAGACAAAGGCATTGTCGTATTCCGCCAACTTGCCCATGACGAAATCGCCGTCGGCGGAAATCGGGATCGCGCCGTTGATCATGACGCGCACGCCGACTTCGCCGACGATGGGCGTGCGTTTTGCCGCATTCACAGCCAGCTGCTCGAAGCGGTCGTAATTCTCCTGCATCAACCGCCGGTCCCACCCCGGAGGAATGCCGTTGCGGCCGAAGGGCAATGTATTGGATTCATAACCGCCGAAGGCAATGCCACGCACCTCCGGCTTCCAATAGATGAGCAGATCGGGATCGCGCATGGTCGGCATGTTCTTGGGCAGGTCGGGAATCGGATCGGTGACCAGATATTGATGCTCGACCGCGAAGGCGGGAATGCGCGCGCCCAGGACCTTGCCCAGTTCGTGGCCCCACATGCCCGCGGCGACGACGACGGTCTCGGCCTTGATCTCGCCCCGGCTGGTTTCGAGCCCGGTGATACGGTGACCGTCGCGCTTGAAGTCAGTGACGCGGCAATCCTGCAGGAAGCGCGCGCCGCGCTTGCGGGCGCCGGCGGCCAAGGCCTGGCAGAGGCTTGCCGGATCCACGTAGCCGTCAGAGCCGATGTAGGCGGCGCCCTCGACGCCGTCCAGCGACATGATCGGGAAGAGATCCTGTGCCTCCTTGGGCGTCAGCATGTCCATCTGCATGCCGAAGGATTTCGCCGTCGTCGCCGCGCGCTTGAACTCCATCATGCGGTCCTTGGACGAGGCGACGCGGAGGCTGCCGACCTTCTTCCAATCGACGGCCTGGCCGGTGTCGGCTTCGATCTCATCGAACAGCGCCACGCTCCGCTGCAGCATGCGCGTCACGTTGCGCGAGGGGCGGAGCTGACCGATAACGCCGGCGGCGTGCCAGGTGGCGCCATGGGTGATCTGGAATTGCTCGATGACCAGCACGTCCTTCTTGCCGGCCTTGGTCAGGTGGTAGGCGATGCTGCAGCCGATGATGCCGCCGCCGATGATGACGATTTCAGCGCTGTCCTTCATGACCGCGAGCGCAGGTTCTGCGGATCGTAGAGCGCGCCGAATTGGAGCGCCGCGGGCACGCGCAGGCCTGCCACCTCCAGCTCATAGCTGCCGCTGCGCAGATAGTCGTCGGTGACGCCGCCTTTGTTGCGGACATAGCCGAGGCCGATGCCCTTGCCGACCGTGAAGCCGTAGCCGCCGCCGGTAAGCCAGCCGACCACCTTGCCGTCGCGGTAGATGGTCTCGCGGCCCAGCAGCACGATGTCGCGATCCAGGACAGTGAAGGTCATCAGGCGCTTCTTCAGTGGCGCCTCGCGCTGACGGAGCAGCGCGTCCTTGCCGATGAAATCGGTATTCTTCTTGAACGACACGGCGAAACCCAGACCGGCCTCCAACGGCGTGTAATCCGGGCCAACTTCCGCACCCCAGATGACATAGCCTTTCTCGAAGCGCAGGGAATCAATGGCGCGATAACCGGCGTTCCGCATGCCCCGGTGCGCGCCGGCTTTCTGCAGGGCCTCGAACACGGTCGCCATGTATTCGGTGGGGATATGCAATTCCCAGCCGAGCTCGCCGACGAAGGTGACGCGCAGCGCGCGAACCGGCGTGCCGGCGATCATGATGTCGCGCACCGTGCCGAACGGAAATGCGTCGTTGCCGATGTCGTCTTCGCAGATGTCGCCGAGGATCTCACGCGCCTTCGGTCCCATCAGGCCGAGCACGCCATAGGCCGAGGTGACGTCGACCACGCTGACGTTCTCGGAAGGATCGATGTTGCGCCGGATGTGGGTGCCGTCATGCACGGCCATTGCCGTGCCGGTGACGATGTAGTAGCTGTCCTCCGACAGCCGTGCGACGGTCAGGTCGCATTCGATGCCGCCGTGGCGGTTGAGCATCTGGGTGTAGGCGAGGCGCCCAGGCTCGCGGCCAACATTGGCGGCGCAGATGCGCTGCAGAGCTTTCTCGACGTCGCGTCCGGTCACCAGGAATTTCGCAAACGAGGATTGATCGAACAGCGCGGCATGCTCGCGGCAGGCTTTGTGCTCCTCGCCCACATGGGAAAACCAATTGGCGCGGTCGAAGCTGTAGATGTCTTTCGCCTCGACTCCCTGGGGCGCAAACCAGTTGGGCCGCTCCCAGCCCGACTTGGCGCCGAAGCAGGCGCCCTGCTGCTGCAGGCGGTCATAGATGGCGCTGCGCCGCAGCGGCCGGCCCGCTTTGAATTCGTAGTTCGGCCAGCCCATGGCGTAGTGATGGCCCTGCCCCTCCAGCGCCCGCACGAGAACAGCGCGGTCGGAGCGGTGGAATTGGGAGAAGCGGCGGATGTCCACCGGCCAGAGATCGTAGGGCGGCTCGCCTTCGGCAACCCAGTGTGCCAGCGCGAGGCCCGCGCCGCCACCGGAGGCGATGCCCATGGAGTTGAATCCGCAACCGACGAACAGCTTCCGAATCTCCGGCGTCTCGCCGAGGATGAAGTTGGTGTCCTCGGTGAAGGATTCGAGGCCGTTGATCCACTGCTTGATGCCGACCCGCTCCAGCGCCGGGAAGCGTTTCACCATGCCGGTCATCAGCTGCTCGAAGTGCTCCACCTCCTCGGGGAAGAGGCGGAAGTCGGGATCGCCGCGCTCCGGCCGGCCGGCATAGGGGATCGGGTTGGGCTCGTAGCCGCCGGCGATCAGGCCGCCGACCTCCTCCTTGAAATAGGTGAGGTTGTCGGGATCGCGCAAGCCGGGCATGTCGCGGCTCAGGCCGTCGATCTTCTCCGTGACGATGTAGTGATGGTGCGATGCCAGGATCGGGATGTTCACGCCGATCTTGCGTGCCAGCTCCCGCGACCAGAGGCCGGCGCAAAGCACGACAGCGTCGCATTGGATCGCGCCTTGCTCGGTCTTGACGCCGGCGACGCGGCCGTCGCGCGTTTCGAGGTCCGTCACCGCCACGCCTTCGTGGAATTTCACGCCGCCGCTGCGCGCGCCCTTGGCCAGGGCCATCGTCAGGTCCGACGGGTTCACCATCCCGTCCGACGGCACATAGACGCCGCAGAGCACGTCGTCGACATTGATGCCCGGGGAGAGTTTGGCAATCTCCGCCGGCGCCAGCATTTCGATTTCGAGATTGAACGAGTGCGCCGTGGTGATCGCGCGCTGATATTCGATGCGCCGGTCCTCGGTGCAGCAGAGGCGGAGCGAGCCGGTGGCGCGCCAGCCGGTGGCTTGGCCGGTTTCTTGCTCCAGACGGCCGTAAAGTTCGACGGAGTTGCGCAGCAATTGGGTGATGTTGGCGCTGGAGCGGAGTTGGCCGACCATGCCGGCCGCATGCCAGGTAGAGCCCGAGGTCAGCTTTCCCTTCTCCAGCACGACCACATCGGTGACGCCGCGTTTGGCCAGATGGTAGGCCGTCGAGCAGCCGATCAGCCCGCCGCCGATGACGACGATGTTGGCCTTGGACGGCAGTGCTGTCATGCGAGCCTCCCTCTCACCTGGTATATACCAGTATAGAAGGCTGCGTGTCCTTCGATCAAGATAGGCGCGGTCATGCTACGGCCTCGGAAACTGGGCTTCGATGGTGAATTCCGCCACGTCGATGCGCCAGTTCTGCAGGTTGACCGCGACCGGCTTGCCGTCATGGCCGATCATGATCTGCAGGAGGTGGATGCCCGCGGCCTCCGGTTCCACCTGCAGCGCCAGCGCATCTTCCGTCGTGAGGGTGGCGGCGCGGATGGTCACCTCGGCGCGGGTGACATCGATGCCGTAGCGGTCCTGCCACAGCTTGGTCAGCGATCGATCCATGGGGTTGTCGAAGAAATCCGGAAAGCGCGCGGCCGAGGTGTAGACGATGTCGATCATCGCCGGCTGTTCGCCGATGGAGAGCAGGCGGCGCACGGAATGGATGCGGCCGGTGCGCCCGAGGCCGAGCTTCTCCGCCACCCAGGGCTCTGGCCGCACGGTTTCGGCGTGCAAAACCTTGACCTGCGGCGTGCCGCCTTCGGCCTGCACGTTGGTGAGGAAGCTGGCCGAGCGCGTCAGCGCGTAGTTCAGCCGTGGCGGAGAAACAAACCAGCCCCGGCGGTTGGAGCGGTAGATCAGCCCGTCCTGCTGCAGCGTCACATAGATCTGGCGCGCGGTCATGCGGCTGATGCCCAGGCTCTCGCTGAGATCGCGTTCCGACGGCAGTTGCTGGTTCGCCGCATATTGCCCGCGGTCGATCCGGCCGGCGATCTCGTCGCGCACGCGCTGATAGATCGGCAGAGCAGCGGCTTTTTTTTGCGGCCGGGTTTTCTGGCGTCTCGCTTCAGCTCTCATGGCCCGGTTCCATTCAGCACCGCCATCGCCTCCGCATGCACGCGTTTGTCGCCGGCGGCGATGACCGTGCCGTCGAGATCGAAGCCGATGGGCTTGCCGTTCCACATAGTGATGGCGCCGCCCGCGCCTTCGACGATCGGCACGAGGGCCATCACGTCATAGAGTCCCATCACCCAGTCGACGCAGACATCGACGAAACCCATCGACAGGAGGCCGTAGGCGTAGGCATCGCCGCCGATGGTGGTCACGCTGGCGCGTTCGGCCATCTTGAAGAATTTCGAACGGCCGGGCTCGCCGAATTCCACCGAGCCGCTATAGACGACGGCGGATTTCAGATCGGCACAGGGCCGCGCCGAGATCGGCTTGCCGTTGAAGGTCGGCCGCTGCCCGGCGATGCCGATCCAACGTTCGCCGCTGATCGGCTGGTCGATGATGCCGAAGACGGGTCTGCCGTTGCGCAGCAGCGCCACGAGGGTGACGAAGGTCGGCCGGCCGGTCATGAAGGGCTTGGTGCCGTCGATGGGATCGATCACCCAGACATATTCAGCGTCTTTGTTCTTCGCCCCCTCCTCCTCGCCGATGATGCCGTCCTGCGGGCGCCGGCGGTCGAGGATGTCGCGGATGGCGCGTTCGGTTTCCTTGTCGGCGATGGTGACGGGCGAGCCGTCCCCCTTGATGTCGCCCTTCAGGCCGGCGCGGAAATGCCGCCGCAGCACGGCGCCGCTGGCCTCGACGAGGCTGAGGCCGAGATCGATCAGTTCCTGGGGCGGCGGCGCGGTCATGAAAACTCCCTGCAATCTGGTATAGTCCAGGCGCGCCGGGCTGTCACGGCACGGCCTGGGGCAGGCGGCCGGTAAACAGCTTGTCGCCGATCTTCTTCAGCATCGCCAGCGAGGTGTAGTCGGTGATCGTCAGGCCGCCATCGACGATCAGCGTCTGTCCGGTCACGAACGAGGCATCGTCCGAGGCAAGGAACAGCACGGCGCCGGCGATCTCCGCCGGCAATCCCATGCGGTTGAGCAGCGCGCAGGGCGTTTCCCATTGGCCGCTGCTGCTGCCGCTCGGCGGTTCCACCGCATCGTTCTCCGTCGCAATCCAGCCGGGGCTGACGCCGTTGGCGCGGATGCCATGGGGCGCGCCTTCAGCCGCCAGGGAGCGGGTCAATCCCTCGATCGCCGCTTTCGCGACGCAATAGGTGCCCCAGTTGCCATGCAGCGTGGCGGTGGAGGAGATGTTGACGATGGCGCCCTTGCCCGAGCGCGCCAGCAGCGGCAGGGCATAGGCCGAAACGAAATAGGCGGCGTCCAGATTGGGCCCGCGCATCTTGTTCCAGCGCACGCCCGGGCCGTCATCAGGCTCGATGCCGGCGCGGCGGCTGCCGACGCCCGCATTGTTGACGACGATGTCAATCCCGCCGAAACGCCGCTCCACATTCTCGATCAGCGCCGCCACCGCTTTCTCCTGGGCGAGATCGACTGCGTAGAATTGGCCCTCGCCCTTGCGCTGCTTTACCTCCTCCGTGACGGCCGCTCCTTTGCGTTCGTCGCGGCCGGCGAAGGCGACGCGGGCGCCTTCGGCGATGAATCGATGAACGATGCCGCGGCCGATCCCGGAATTGCCGCCGGTGATCAGCGCGATCCTGCCGTTGAGACGCATGGCTCTCTCCTTTGGTTTGATTTTGTTAGTCGCAGGATAGGTGTCGAGTTGCGCGGCGGCGAGCCGCATCAGGCGAAGAAGACCGGGCCATAGAGCCAAACCAGCCACGCCCCCGAGCATAGACCAACGGCAATCGCTCGATCTGCATGCGGGTAGTTCAGAGTTCGATGCGCGGGTGCCAACATCAGCGCGACGATGACGGCAATGAGCAGAACCGCCGGAAAGCCCTGCCATCCCAGCCACGCCCCGAGCGCCGCGGGCAGCATGGCATCGTAGGATCGAAGGATCTGCCGCCGCTGCCAGAAGTTGAGAAGTTCCGCCATCGCGAAGTAGGCGGCATATCCGGCAATCGCGCCAATCAGATGATTGCCGACCGCCGCCCAGCCGTCGCTTCCCGCCAGCAAGAGCCCGGCGATGCCCAGGGCGATCACCAGGGCCATCGGCAGTTTTCCCTCGCGCCAGGCGATCGCGCCGATGACCAGCAGGGTCCAGCCGAAGGCCGCGCCGGTCCAGATGAAATCGCCGGGCAGTTCGGCGATCGACCAGAGGGCGATCAGCAGCGCCGCGAGTTCGATGGCGGGATAGAGCCGGCCGAGGCCGCGGGTGCAGACCCGGCAGCGGCCTTGGCTCAGCGTCCAGCTCGCGATCGGAATCATGTCCCGCGGAGAGAGTACGACCTGGCCGCAGTCGCAGGTGGCGCGGCCGGAGTAAAGCGGCCGTCCCGCGGCCCAGCGCGTGATCACGGCGCCAAGAAAGCTGCCCATGAAGGGCGACGCGATCACCAGCAGGATTTGGGAGAGAAGGAGCATGGATTCAAAAACCTGTCGCCCGATCCGCTTGCCCCTACGGGACATCGCGAATGTTCGATCGTTAGTGCCTCAGAGTGTGACATTTTTCAGCATTTTCCATCCACGTTTTTCTGAGGTTCGCCAACGCGTTGAGGCTGGTTTTGGCGGGTTTCAGAAAAAGTGATTTTTGCGGATCGATGCTATGCAAAGGAAGTCTCTGCCTTCTGCGCTCCCCTAGCGGTATGCAGAATGCAAGCATACCCGCGCCGGGAAGGGGCGGTTGATTGTAAGACCGATACACAATGTCCAACATCAAGGCGGCATGGATCGATCATACCGCATGATCAGTATAGGATATTTTTCAGGCGAAAGCAATCGGAAAGAGAACATGTTCCTATTGTGCAACTTCCTACGGCGCCAGCTCCACCGTTGGGCAGGTCACGCGACCGGGGCCGGCCGGTGCGGCGCAGGTGGCGGCGATGCGGGCTGGGCGTGCAATTCGCGCCGGTGCGAGATCAACTTGCCCGAAGGTCTCAATCCAATCACTACCTCGGCCGCAATTGATGGTCTCGATCATCATGCGGCGCGCGCCGTCATCGCGCAGGATGAAGAGTGCGCCGTCGGTGTTCTGTTGAGTCATCGCGATATCGATGCTGCCGCCCGGCGCGAGGCGGCCGAGATCGCGGTCCACCCAATGGCCGAACATCAGCCGGCATTGCAGCGGTTCGGCGCCGGAGTTGGTGAGGTGCAGCGTGACCGGGCGGTCGGCGGTTACGTCTGCGGTGCAGGATGCGAGGGTCAAGACGAACAGCAAGGAGGTTGTTATTTGCTTCGCAGATAGACGCATCCTATGTAGGGGCGATCCTCGGATCAAGTCCGAGGACCGGTCGCCCCTGATCATGCAAGACAAGAACGGAAACGTCAGTGCCGCGGCGCCGGGGCGACCGCCGGTCGCCCCTACAAGGTTCCCGCGTTGCATCACAACTTCGCCGGCGGCAGCGGGGGTTTGCCGCGCAGGAGGTCGCTGGTGCGTTCGGCGATGGCGATGATGGCGGCGTTCACCGGGCCGGTGGTGATCGACGGCATGATCGAGGCGTCGCAGACATGGAGGCCATCGACGCCTCGCAGCCGGAGATCGGGCGACACGACGGCGTCGGCGTCCATGCCCATGCGGCAGGTGCCGACGGGATGATGATGGGTAAAGGCAGCTTTCTGCAGGAAGGCGAGCTTGTCTGTTTTCGTTATAACCGCCGGACCCGGCAGCACCTCCTCCGCACGCCAGTCGGCCAGCGCCTGCGCCGCCCCCACCGATTGTGCGGCTTCGAGCGCCGCGAGATAGGTTTCGCGGTCATACTCCTCGGCGAGATAGTTCGGATCGATCAGCGGCTGAGCTGCGGGATCGGCGGAAGAAAGACGCACCGTGCCCCGGCTGCGGGGATGGGTGAAACCGAACATCAGCGTATAGCCCTCGCCCATCGCGGGGCCGGTGAACTGTTCCGTCGTCACCGGCACCACGACGCAGGCGAGCACCAGCTCCGGCGCGCCGGTTGCGCCGGGGCACTCGATATACATCAGGGATTCCGAACTCTGATAGCGCGAGGCCAGGACCGGCCGGCGCGACCGGTAGACATTGCCGCCGGACAGTAAATGGTCATGAAGATTGCGACCGACGCCTGGCACATCCTGCTGCACGGGGATGCCGAGAGCGCGCAGCTCATCCGCCGGGCCGATGCCCGAGCGTAGGAGCAGCAACGGCGAGCCGATCGTGCCGGCGGCGAGGATCACGCCACGCTCGGCGAACAGCTCCGTCTCGCCGTCGCGACCGCGCACGCGCATGCCGCGGCAGCGGCCACCCTCCAGCATTAGTGACAGCACTTCGGCCCCGCTCAACAGCACCAGACTGTCGCGGCCCGCCGCAGGCATCAGATAGGCGTCGGCGATGGTCTGGCGCTTGCCGTCCTTGATGGTGAGGGTGTTGAGGCAGGGGCCCGCGAGGCGCGGCCCATTGTGATCGTCGGTCGGCTGGATACCAACTTCCTCTCCTGCCGTCATATAGGCCGCAGTGACCGGGTGCGGCTCCTCCGGCCGCATCAAGTAAACCGGGCCGCTGTCGCCGTGATAGGCCGACGCGCCCGGTCCGTATGTTTCCGAGCGGATGAAATAGGGCAGCAGGTCGAGATAGCTCCAGCCGGTGCATCCATTGTCCACCCAGTCCTGGAAATCCCGTGGATGGCCGCGCACATGGGCCATGGCGTTGATGGCGGTGGAGCCGCCGACCACCCGGCCGCGGGCCCACTCATGCACGCGGTCCGCCGTATGACGCTGAGGCACGGTGCGATAGGCCCAATCGATCTCGCTGCCCTGCAGCAGCGGCCACTGGTTGGGAATGGCAATCAGCGGATTGACCGCAGGACCGCCCGCCTCCACCAGTCCGACACGCAGCGCCGAATCCTCGCTAAGGCGCGCCGCCAGGACGCAGCCGGCGGTGCCCGAACCAATTATCAGGAAGTCGAACCAATTTGCCGACGCGGTGGTCAAGCAGTGGTACCAATCAACGGAAACGGGACGATATTGATTTCACTTTTCCCGCCGCGAGTCTATCATGCGCGGAACCAAGGCTTCGCCAAGAAACCAGCCGCAGGGGGAGCGCACCGTCATGGCCTCGAACCAGGTCAAGGAACCCGTCATCACGCTTTCCGCCGGTCCGGTGCCGGCCTTCCCGCGCGTGCTGCGCGCGATGTCGCGGCCGGTGCATTACGATTTCGATCCCTATTTCCAGCAATTCTACGAAGAGGTGGCGCGCAAGGCGGCGATGGCGATGCGCGTCAAGCAGCCGGCGCTGATCCTCCATTGCGAGCCGGCGCCGGGCATCGAAGCCTCGGCCGCCTCGCTGATCTCGCCTGACGATGTCGTGCTGAATCTCGCTTCGGGAGTCTACGGCAAGGGCTTCGGCTATTGGTCCGCGCGCTATCACAAGGAGATGGTGGAGATCGAAGTTCCCTACAACGAGTCGATCGATCCGCAGCAGGTGGCCGATGCCTTCCGCAAGCGGCCGGACATCAAGGTGGTGTCGCTGGTTCATCACGACACGCCCTCCGGCACCATCAATCCGGCGCGGGAGATCGGCAAGATCGTGCGCGATAACGGCGCGCTGCTGATCGTGGATGCGGTGTCTTCGTTCGGCGGCATGGATATTCATCCGGAAGACTGCTTCGCCGACATCTTCATCACCGGTCCCGGCAAATGCCTGGGCGGCGCTCCCGGCCTGACGCTGATGGCGGTGACTGATCGCGCCTGGAAGCATATGGAAGCGAACCCGAAGGCGCCGCGCGCATCCGTACTCAGCCTGCTGGACTGGAAGGACGCCTGGAGCAAGGACAAGCCGTTCCCCTTCACGCCGTCGGTGACGGAGGTGAACGGACTCGATGCGGTGTTCGATCAGTATTTCGACGAGGGACCCGAACAGGTCTGGCGGCGCCACGAACTGACCTCGCGCGCCTGCCGAGCCGGCATCAAGGCGATGGGGCTTTCGCTGTGGGCGAAGACCGAGGCCATCGCCTCGCCGACCACGACAGCCGTTCGCGTGCCCGAGGGCGTGAAGGACTCCGACATCATCCGCACGGCGCGGGAGAGTTTCGGCGTGGTGTTTTCCACCGGCCGCGGCGAAACGCTCGGCAAGCTGCTGCGCATCGGCCATATGGGCCCCGTGGCGGAGCCGATCTATGCCGTGGTGGCGCTGACGGCGTTGGGCGGCGCGCTGCGCAAGCTTGGCCGCAAGGCCGACGTGGCGGCGGGCGTGGAAGCGGCGATGAGCGTCATCGAGAACGGACAAGGCTGAAGGCCAATGGCCGAACTGACAAGTATCGCAGAGGGGGCGTTTAATGCGTAGATTCGAAGGACGCGTGGCCGTGGTCACTGGGGCCGCGCAAGGCATGGGGAAGGCCGTCGCACAACGGCTGGGCCAGGAGGGCGCGACCGTCGTCGCCGTCGACATCAACGGCGACGGCGCGTCCGCGACGGCCAAGGCGATCGGCGACGGCGCGATCGGCGTGACCTGCGATATCGGCGATCCCGACGCGGTGGCGAAGCTGTTTGCGACCGTAGCATCCAAATGCAAGAAGCTCGACGTACTCGTGAACAACGCGGCGATCGTGCCGTTCGTGGCCTGGGATAAGCTGACCTTCGAGGAATGGCGGCGAGTGCTGCGGGTCAATCTGGACGGGCTCTATCTGATGTGCCGCGCCGGCTCGGACATGATGCGGAAGAACGGCTATGGCCGCATCGTCAATTTCAGCTCCAACTCGATCTTCGCGGGCACGCCGAACATGGCGCATTACGTGGCGTCGAAGGGCGGCGTGCTGACCTTCACCCGTGCACTGGCGACCGAACTGGGCGCCTACAAGATCACGGTGAATTCGGTCTGCCCGGGACTGACGGACACCGAAGGCGTGCAGCAGACGCCGCACAAGGAAGCCTTCGGATTCGTCGATATGCTGCAAGCCATCAAAGGCAAGGGCACGCCCGCCGACATCGTGCCGGCGGTGGCGTTCCTCGCCTCGGAGGAAGCGCACTGGATCACGGGACAGGCACTGGCTGTAGATGCTGGCATGGTGCGGTGGTGACAATGGGGATCACCGGCCAGGCGCTCGCGGTCGATGCCGGCATGGTGCGCTGGTAGGGAGATAGAATAACCGGCCCGGCCCTCCGACCGAGGCCGGCATGTGCGCTGCCAAATCTTGGGAGAACAGCGCCAGGAAAGAGCCCGCGCCCGCCGACGCGGGCTCTTTTCGTCCTGTCCTCGCGAACGCGAGGATCCAGGGTTTCAGCGTGTGGTGTTGGCGCGCCTGTCAATGCAAGAAAAATTGTCATCCTCGCGGACGCGAGGACCCAGGGTTTCAGGGTGCGGTGTTCGCCGGCATTTGAGAACGCGCTCTGCAACCCTGGGTCCCCGCTTGCGCGGGGATGACAATCTTTATTGTTGTCGCCAGGAGCGCCGACGCGACACCCTCAATGATAAAAATCCGCGCCCTTCTTGTAGTTCTTGAAGCTATCGGGATCGTGGGAATAGAACATTTCGGCGTCATGCTTCGCCGCCAGCTCCTTCAGGCGATGCAGCGATTTCACGCTCGCCACGGGATCCAGGTGGAAGCTGGAGATGCACATCATGTCCATGTTCTTCTGGCTGTAGCAGGCGTCGGCGGTGAACAACATAGGGCGGCGGTTCTTCAGCTCCACCATCATGCTGTAGTGGCCGGCGGTGTGGCCCGGGGTTTCGAACAGCCAGATTCCCTTGGCGATCTCCTGATCGCCGCGCAGCGTCTGGAAGGTGGGCGTGTACATATCGAGCGCCGGATCGGGCGGCAGCTCCTTGCCCTTCTTCTTGATCAGGTCCGGCGAGAAGGTCAGATCGGAATAGCCCAGATGCTCGAAGGGCTGGCAGTTGCCGCTCGCCTCGAGTTCGGCGGCGTGGCAGATGGTGCAGGCCTTGTGCAGATGCTTGTTCCCGCCGCAATGATCGAAGTGATAGTGGGAGTTGATGACATAGTTGATGTCGTCGCTGCGCAGGCCGAGCTTCTCGAGCTGACCCGGTATTGTCTGCGCCTTGTCCTGGATCGGCTTTTCGAAGGGCAGGACCCGCATCACGTGATCGAAGTCATAGCCGGTGTCGAACATGTAGCGGCCGTCCTTATGCTCCACCAGCACCGCATAGCAGGGAAAACGCAGCTCGCCGCCCGGGCCCCGATTCCAGAAGGCGTGATAGCCGTCGATCACCAGCGACCCGCCATCGAGCAGATAGACCTTTGTGTCGGACATCGTCGAAGTCTCCCGTTCTTGCCTTGGAATGCGGCCGTTTGGCAGCCGCGATCCGGTAGAGTTCACCTATTATATACGCATTAGCGGTCGCCCCGAACATAGGGCAGGCCCAGGGCCGGCGGCAGCACGCTGTGCCGGGCGAAGATGACCAGCACCAGCATGACCATGGCGAAGGGCAGCATCTGCACCACGTCGGTCGGGATATTGATGCCGGCGACCTGAAGCGCCGTGGTCATGGCCAGGCTGATGCCGAACATGGCGGCGCCCAGCAGCACCCAGACCGGCCGGCCGCGCGCCAGCATGGCCAGCACGATGCCGATGAAGCCGGCGCCGCCGGTCATGAACGGCACGAACAGGCCCGCGCCCACATTGGCCAGGAAGGCGCCGCCGACTCCGGCGAGAAAGCCGGTGCTGAGCACGGCGGCCGAGCGGGTTCGCACCACGCTGACCCCTGCCGCATCCAGCGCCGCCGGCTTGTTGCCTGCCGCCTCCAGATTGATGCCGACATAGGTGGAGCGGAACAGCCAGCCGAGGAATATCACCAAGAGCACGCCGAGATAGACCACGGGGTTGTGGCTGAACAGCGCCCTGCCGATCACGGGGATGTCGCTGATGAATGGCAGCTCCAGTACCGGCGCCTGGGACAGTCGCGGATAGGTCTTGCTGAACTGGAAGTAGTGCAACAGCGAGGTGAGGCCCTCGACACCGATGGTCAGGGCAATGCCGATGACGATCTGGTTCAGGCCGTGGCGGATGCACAGCACCGCCACCACGACCGCGACAGCCATGCCCCCAAGTCCGCCGGCGAGGAACCCGAGCCCGAAGGACTCGGTATAGAAGGCGGCGACGAACCCCGCATAGGCGCCCATCAGCATCATGCCTTCGATGCCGATATTGAGCACGCCTGCTTTCTCGGAGATCTGCTCGCCGAGGCCGGCCAGCAGCAGCGGCACGCCCGCAGTGACGGCGCCGAACAGCAGCGAGGTCAGGAAAGCTTCGGTGAACAAGGCATACATGGCTCAGGCCGCCACGCGCTTGCGCCTGACATGGTCGAGATATTCGACCAGCGCCAGGAAGATGAGCAGCAGCGCCACCAGCACCAGCACGAAATCCTGGGGCACGCCCACCCGGCGCGCGGCACTTTCGCCGCCGATCATCAGCGCGGAGAAGAACAGGGTGAAGCCGATGACGGCATAGCCGTTGAAGCGGGCGAGGAACACCAGCGGCACGACCAGTAGTCCGAAGGCCGGATTCCAATCGGCGCGCACCACGCCCCAGACGCCGAGGATTTCCACCGAGCCGCCGAGGCCGATCAGCCCGGCGCTGAGGGCGAAGGTGGCGATGGTGAGCCTGCCGACATTGAGGCCGGCATGAATGGCGGCGCGGGGATTGGCGCCGACCACCTGCAGCTTCAGGCCGAAGGCCGTGCGGGTCATCATGAGATGCACGAGGATGACCACCGCCAGCGCGATCAGTATGCCGGCATGCACGGTGGTGTCGAACAGGCGCGGCAGGCGGTCTTCGACCGGCAGGCTTCGGGTCTGCGGCACGGTGGTGGTTGGATCCCAGAAGAACAGCTTGATCAGCACATTGGCGAAGCTGGTGCCGAGGAAGCTCATCATCAGCGAAGTGACGATCTCATTGACGCCGTAGCGCGCCTTCAGGATGGCCGGCACCAGCGACCAGATTGCTGCGACGGCGATGGCGACGATCATGCAGGCGATCAGCGTGAGGCCGCGCGGCAGGAACGCGATCAGCGCCGGCGCCAGCGCTGCGGTGATGACGGCGGCCAGCAGGAACTGTCCGTCGCCGCCGAGATTCCAGATCCCCGCGCGGAAGGCGACGATCAGCCCGGCGGCGATCAGCAGCAGCGGCGCCATGCGGGTGAAGGTTTCTTGACGGCCGCCGGCCTTCATCAGACCGCGGTCCAACACATAGCCGTAATAGGCCAGCGGATCCTTGCCGAGGATCAGCAGGATGACGCCGCCGATGATGAGCGCCAACAGCACCGGGATCAGCACGCGCAGAACAGCCGCGCCAATCTCACGGACGGCCTCGCCGTTGCCCGGCCTGCCGCTGACGGTTTCGGTCTCGACGCTCACGCCGCCTCGGCTCCCGTCATCAGGATGCCCACCCTGCGCTCCACATCGGCGCCGTTGTCGACGATGCCGGTCATCCGGCCCTGGAACATCACGCCGATGCGGTCGCTGAGTTCCAGCAGCTCGTCGAGATCGGTGGAGATGACGATCACGGCCATGCCGCGCCCGGCGCTGGCGAGGATGCGGTCATGGGCGATGCGGGTGTTCTGCAAGTCCAGGCCATAGGTTGGCTTGTTGAAGATCACGACACCGGCGTCTTCGTTGAGCTCACGCGCCAGCAGGACCTTCTGGATGTTGCCGCCCGACAGCTTGGCGACCGCGGTCCGTTCCGAGGGCGTCCGGATGTCGTGCTGGCGAATCTGCACGCGGGCGTGATCGTGGATGAAGTCCCAATCGCTGAGGCCACGTCGCCAATAGGGCGCCTGGCCGATCTCTTTCAGCACCAGATTAGTGGCGACGGAGAATGGTCCGACCGTGCCCTCGCCGACCCGTTCGTCTGTGACATAACGAATGCCGTGCCGGCGCCGTTCGGGCACGCGGTCGGCGGTGACATCCATTTCGCCGAGCTTGAGGCTGCCCGCGGCGGCCGGCCGCTGACCCGCCAGCAGCTCCGCCAGATGCTTCTGGCCGTTGCCGTCGACGCCGGCGATGCCGAGGATCTCGCCGGGCCATAGATCGAAGCTGACCTCGCGCAGCGGGCATTCGCCGCGTCCGGCCGCCGTCTGCAGGGCCCGCGCGCTGAGCCGCGGCGGAGCGCTGCGATCCACCGCCCGGTGCCGGTGTGCGCGCCGGCCGTGGCCGGTCAGAATCTCGGCATCCCGTTCATGCTCGGCGCGGGTGCCGAACATCATGCGGATGACCTCGTCGGTGGTGTCGGCCTCGCTCATGGTGCGGCGGCGGTCGGGCGGAATCTGTCCGACGACGCGGCCGAGGCGCAGCACCGTGATGCGGTCGCCCAGCTCGTAAGCCTCCATCAGCTTGTGGGTGATCAGGATCAGCGCCACACCCTTGTCGCGCAGCCGGCGCATCACCTGCGCCAGATCGCGCACGCCCTGGGGCGTCAGCATGGAGGTGGGTTCGTCGAGGATCAGCACCTTCTCGCCGCGCCAGAGGGCGCGCATGATCTCCACCTGCTGCTGCTCGCCGAGCGAGAGGCGGCCGACCAGCGCATCGGCGTCGATCTCGACTCCCAACAGCGCCGACAGTTCGCGAAATCGCTTCAGCGCCGCGCCGCTGCCGAGCGCCTGCCACCAGGGCCCGCCGAGCATGAGATTTTCGATGACCGTGAGACTCGGCACCAGCAGGACATGCTGGAACACCGTGCCGATGCCGCGCTCCAGGCTCTCGCGCGGGGAAGCAATCTTGACGGAGGTTCCGCCGATCAGGATCTCGCCCTCGTCGGGCCGCAGCATGCCCGCGAGAATGCCGATCAGCGTCGACTTTCCGGCGCCGTTTTCGCCCAGCAAGACGTGAATCTCGCCGGCGCGGAAATCGAGCGACACCTTGTCGTTGGCGAGGACGCCGGGAAAGCGCTTGGTGATATTGCGAACGGCAGCGACGGGGGCAACCTGTCCGCTGTCCCCGCCGCCACGCTCATCTAACAGCGCTTGATCGCCACTCATCGCCAAACTCTAGCACCGGCGCGCGCCGCTCCGAATGAGCGGCGCGGCCAGATGCATGGCATCGCGTTTAAACCGTCGAGCCTATTGCGGCGCGTCGGTGACCGAGGTCATGAGAGCGCGGACTTTGTCCGCTTCCCACACCGGCTCGATCTTCAGGCTGCCATCGACGATCTGCTGACGGACCGCCGACACTTCGTTCCAGATGGCGTCCGGAATGTGTTTGCTATGCAGCAGCTGCACGGAATCGTCGGACAGTTGAATGGAATAGCCCTTGGTGCCGAAGGTATCAGCCTTCAGGTCTTCCACCATCGCCGAATAGACCGGCACCAGATTCCAGATCACCGAGGACAGGAGGTTGCCCTTGTCGATCGAGGTCTTGTCGCCGATCACGTCGATGAACCATACCGTGCCGCCATCGGTCGCCTTGGTGGTTTCCACCGCCTGCAGCATGCCGAAAGTGGCGCCGTCGCCCTGGCCGAAGATCACATCGGCGCCCGCGCCGATCACCGACTCGGTGACGCGCCGGCCGCCGGCCGCATCGCCGTAAGCCGCCGGCCCGATCACCGCATAGAGGATCTTCACCGCGCCGTCTGTCACCTTGACGCCCTGGGCAAAGGCCGCGGACTGGGAATTCCAGGACGGCGGCTCGCCCGACACGACGATGCCGACCGACTTGGTCTTCGACGTCTTCGCGGCGAGGATGCCGGCGAGATAGGCGCCTTCATGGCCGCTCAGCGTGTAGTCGGCAACCAGGCCGGCCTTGTTGGCATCGGGCTTATCGACGATCGCGACCGGCACCTTCTTCTCCGCACCGATTTCCGGCGCCGCCGTGTTGTAGCCGCTGGCATGGGCGATCATCAGGCTGGCGCCATCATCGGCCAGCTCACGCAACTGCGGATGCACATCGCCATAGCCCAGGCCGGTGGCCGGCATAAACTCCAGGCCGTACTTCTCAGCCACGGCCTTGGCGGCATCGTGACCCTGCTGGTTCCAGCCGAAATCAGTCGGATCTTCCGGCGTGAGGATGGCAATGGACTTGACCTCTGCCGCCACCGCCACGCCGATCACCGCCGTCAACCCGACGCTGATCGCCCCGCAAGCCACCGCCGCCGCCAGCGCCAGCCGCGTCGCGCTTCTTCTTGTCACCTCATTCATGATTTTAACCTCCAGACATGTGAAACTTGTTTTTCACCCCGCACTCACCCGGCTGCGCTCCCTGTGATGCCCTTACCGTTCCAGACTTGCGCAGTTTTCGGTCCGATCTCGAATCGATACTCCCGCTTCCTTATGCGCCCTGCAGCGCTTTGCGCGCGGCCACCAGCTTGCGCGCACGCTGCGCCTGCAATTCCGCGATCCGCTCCGGCGTATAATCGAACACGCCACCGCGGCTCTTGATACCCAGTTTCCCCTGCCCGGTCCGGTCCGTCACGAACTTTGCGACGTCGGGGCGCGTGCTTAGCTCTTTGTTCAGATAGCTACCCACGGCCTGGTAGATGTCCAGGCCCGCCATGTCCAGCAGGGCCATGGGGCCGACCACCGATAGCTTGTAGCCGATGCCCCAGGAGACGCAGGTGTCCAGGCCTTCCGCATCGATCACGCCGTTTTCGACCAGGTCCACGCACTCCCGCAGCAGGGCATAGAGCACGCGGTTTTCGACGAAGCCCGGCACGTCCTTCTTCACCACCACCGGTAGCAGGCCGATGCTTTTGATCAGATCGACCATCCAATCGACCACCTCGGGCGCGGTCCTGGCGCCGGCGATGACCTCGATCATCGGAATGATATGGGGCGGATTGGACCAATGCATGCCGACGACCCGCCCCGGCACGGCCGTGAAATCCTGGATCTTGGTGATGGGAATGCCCGAGGTATCGGAAGCGAGGATGCAATCCTTGCCGACGGCGGCTTCGGCCTGGCGGAAGATCTCGGCCTTGACTTCCAGCTTCTCGGACACGTTCTCGAGCACCAGATCGGCGCCCGCGACGCATTCCGCCAAAGTGCCGCAAATCTCAACGCCTGCGCCGCCGCTTTTGTCCGGCATGCCCAGGCTGGCGAGCACAGAAGCCGCGGCCTGAAACCGCTGCGGCGCCGTGGCGCGCTGGTCGGCATTGGCGTCATAGGCGCGCACGGGCAGCCCTGCGCGCGACAAGGTGGCGGCGATGCCGGGCCCCATGGTGCCTAGACCGATTATCGCCGCCTTCGTCATTCCGACTCCTGTGTGTTTCGTTTCAATCGCCGTCTCCGCGACGTTGCCATCTATCCCGTCGCCTTCTTGAACGCCGGGCGGGCCGCGATCCTGTCGCGCCACGCCCGCAGGTTCGTCAGCCCCGGCAAATCCACGGGAAAATCAAAGCAGCGATGGACGATCGGACCAAGACAGATATCGGCGATCGTCATGGCACTGCCGGCGATCCAGGGCTGGCCGCCCATGCCGCTTTCCAGGATATCGAGTTGCGCCTTCAATTCCTTGGCGTCCTGGGCAAAGCTGGCGGCGCGTTCGGCGGCCGGCTTCTTCGCTTCCCGGAAAATCCCGAGATAGGGATTGTTGAGCGAGGCGAGCTGCCAATCCATCCAGCGTTCCACCTGGCTGCGGGCGGCTGCATCAGTCGGATAGAACCCGTTGCCGCCGGGCTTATTGCCGAGATAGCGCAGGATCGTGTTCGATTCCCAGACCACGGCATCGCCATCCACCAGCGTCGGCACCTTGCCATTCGGGTTGAGCTTGAGATAGGTGGCGTCCTGAGTGTTGTTGAACTGACGGCCGTAGTCTTCGCGCTTGTAGGGCGCGCCCAGCTCTTCGAGCAGCCAGATGACTTTTTGAACGTTGCCGGATGTCGCACGGCCTAGGACTCTAAGCATTCTCTCCCCTCTCCTCCCGTTTCAGGACCTGCGCCCTGTTGTTGTTTCCTCGATCAGGTTGGCCCTGCCTGCATACAATCATTCGATCTTACGCCTTAGGCTTATAGGCGACCGCATCCATTTCGATCTTGCATTCGATTACCGCGCGCGCCTCGACGGTCGTCCGCGACAGTTTCCCTTCCGGGAAATACTCAGCAAAGACCTTGTTGTAGCGTCCGAAGTTGCGGGCATCCTCGAGGAACACCGTGACTTTCACAACGTCGGAGAGATCGGCGCCGTCGAGCGCCAGGATGCGGCGGATCGACTCGATGGTCCAGCGCGTCTCCTCCTCGATATTGCCGACGCACATATTGCCGTTCTCGTCCTTGGCCACCTGGCCGGAGACGAAGATGAAATCGCCCGCCCGCACGCCCGGATGAAAGGGCAGGTTCGGATTCTTCTTGCCGATAGATGTGATGGCCTTGCTCACCTGTTCTCTCCTGACTGCACCGGCTAGAGGACCGATGTCTCGATGATGTCGACACCCCGCTGCCGGTCGATGAGATAGCAGATACCGCGATCGTCGGTGGTCACGTCGTTGGACGACATGATCTCGAAGCCCTCCGGCGGATCGGGTTCATAATACGCAACCTCCCGGGGCGCGAAGGGGTCGGCGATATCCAGGATCCGCAGCCCCTTGGCGAACCATGCAAAGGGGATGACCGTACCCTTAAAGCGCTCTGATGGCTGATGGCATCCCATCATCGGCGGTTGCGGCGAGCCGTCCCTGTCCAGCCCTTCGACCTGGAACGTAGCGATGGGGGTGGGACAGGTTTCATTAGTGATGTCGTAGATCCAGGCAAAGGCCGGCGCCGCGGGCCAAAGCTTCGCCACATCCTCATCGGCCACCACCATGATATTGCGCCCCTTGAGCGGCTCTGGGATGGGCAGGCAGGTGTGGGTGGGATGGGGAAATGCCGGCGAGGTATTGCCGCCGGCAATCGCCTTCGGCTTGGACATGTCGGAGATGTCGAGGATGTAGTAACCGTGGTGCCAATAGCTGACATACAGCCGGTCGCCCATGCGCATGGGATGGTGGCAGCGCGGCGGCGTCCAGTCGTTCCAGGGATAGGGCTCGCCGCCGGCCTTCCATTGGCCGGGGATCCACCAGCGACCCACTTCTTCCGGCTGTTCCGGATTCTTCAGGTCCAGGATCATAGCGATGTTTCCGACATAGCCCTCGGCGGTCGGCGAGATATAGGCATAGCGGCCGTCGAAGTCGTAGCGATGCACGCCTTTGCCGTGGGTGCGCCACTTGCCGATCTGCCGCGGCGCGCTTGGCTTGGAGACGTCATAGATGCCGAGGCCGCCACCGAACTCCGGATCTCCTTCCGGCCCATTGCGCTCATGATTGACGATCATGATGCCATTGCTGACCCGCACTTTGTGGGAATGCCAACCCTTCGGCACCTCGATCCGCGCCAGCAGCTTGGGGTTTCGTGGATCGGCGACATCAACGATGCTGGTCCCCGTCGGCTGGCGCATATGGCCGACATAGAGTGTCGTGCCCTCGACCCAGACCTGACCGCCGCCCGGACAGTCGAAGCGCGCGAGATGCTTGGTGTTTTTGCCGTTTGCCATGCGCAGGGCCCGACCAATGATGCCGCGGCCTGTCTTCAGGACAGCTTGACGATGTCGCCGGTCTTGGTCTTGCCATGCCGCTGGTAGAAGGCAAGCGCCTTCAGGGTCGGCTCGTCGCTGGCGACAAACAGGATGGCGGGATCCTTGTCCGACCCGTTCACATGCTCGCACCAGGTGCCGCCGGGCACAGCGAGGGTATCGAATGGCTCCCAATCCAGCCGCTGTTCGCCGACGATGCTGTAGCCCTTGCCCTCGAACGGCGCCACGACAAGGCTCGCGCTCTGCTTCAGCGGCAGCGTGCGCTCGCCCGGCCGCAGCATCTGCATGAAGAAGGTGATGGTCTTGTAGACGGGCTGCCCCGATGTGGGGTCGACATACTCGATCATCAGGCCTTCATAGGGATCGCCGGGCCAATCGCGGAATTTATGCAGCTGCTCGCGCATCATGTCGTAACGGTACACATACATGGGCGACGCCGCGCCAGTGCCGCGGAAATGCGATACAAAGCGCGGCAGCAGACCGCCATGGCCGTAGACGCGCTGGGAATAGTCGGGCGGGAAACGCTCGGATTGCATGGCGCGCCGGACGCGCTTGCCTTCCTCTTCTTCCGTGTAGTCGTGCTCGAAATACATGGAGTTCAGCGTCTCCACGAGCGGCAGGTCGAGCACGCTGAGATTGATCGCGTTGTCGTCGCCGCGGTTGCCGTGATTGTGCCAGGTGTCGTGGGGAGTCAGCACCATATCGCCGGGGCCGAAAGTGATGTTCTCGCCCTCGACGCCGGTGAAGTTCATCTTGCCGGTCAGTCCCAGGCGGATGGCATTCGGCGCATGGCGGTGCGGCGGCATGATCTCCCGGGGATCGTTGAGGCGGAAGGCGACATACATGGTGCTGACCGTGGCGCGCTTCGGCGCCAGTCCGGGATTGACCAAAACGAGGGAGCGCCGGTCCGAGGTATCAGTTCGGATCAGTTCCGCCGAGCGATGGAGCAGCGGCTCGATTTCGGACTTGTAGTTCCAGAGGTAAGGCACCGCCTTGCGCGTATCCAAAACCTGGCGGTCCTCGTCATGCTCGACGCTGTGGTCCACCGCCCAATAGGGCGCCATGTTGAGCCTAAGGACGTCGGCATGGAGCTGATCCAGCGCCGCCCGAAGATTGCTGGCCTTGTTTTCGCTGGTCGCCTTCATGCTGCACCTCTGCCCGGGTCAATCCTACGCCGCGTGACCGCTTTTTCCCGGCGGAACGGCGTCCAAACCATTATCTAAATTGGTTCGTTTTTGGAAACATTGATGCCGGGATCGTAACCATTTCCCAAACCTAGCGTCAACCCTGCACCACATCGCTGCGCCGATTGTTGCGCGCGGCAGCATGTGGTATCGTGCCTCCATAATTGGTCTCGGTCGAGTGCCGCAGCGGTTCCCCGCGGTTCGGGAGGGCCGGCGGCACGGGCGGGACTTCCCGGCGGCGCCGATGGGCCGGAGCTGTCGCGCCGCCAATGGGAGCCAGACCGGTGCGGCGGCTGACCGTGGCCGGCGGACAGCGACAGGAATCTTCTCATGGAACGGACGGACGGAACTCTCACCAAGCTGCGCCAGATGATCGCCAGCGGCAGTTTCGACGAAGAGGGACGCATGCCGCCGGAACGGGCCCTCGCCGCGGAGCTCGGCGTCGGCCGCCGGTCACTGCGCCGCGCCCTCGATATTCTTGAGCAGGAAGGCCGCATTTCGCGGCATCAGGGCCGTGGCACGTTCGTGCAGACAAATGGCAACGGCGATCCCAAGGCGGCCGGGCGACTCGCGGCGCTGATGTCGGCGGCAACCTCGCCGGAGGCACCGAATCTGGCTTTCGAGTATATTCTCGATCATATCAATCCGCTGGAAGTGATCGAAGTGCGGCTGGCGATCGAGCCGGTGATCGCGCGCGTCGCCGCCTTTCGCGCCTCGCAGGCGGAGATCAACCGGCTGCAAACCCTGGCGGAGGAGACGCGCACGGCGGCCGATCCGGACACCTATGAGCGCGCCGACGGGCGCTTCCACCGCACCATTGCCGAGGCGGCGCGCAACGCCCTGTTTCTCGCCATCTTCGATACGCTGCATGCCAGCCAGCGCGATGTCGGCTGGCGGCGGCTCGGCGAAAACGCCCACTGCTACAAGCGGCAATCGGTCTATGCCGGCTATCATCAGGAGATCTGGTCGGCGATCGCCGCGCGTCAGGGCGACCGCGCGCAGGAGCTGATGCATCAGCATCTCAGCGACGTGCAGAGCTATATCCATCAGCACGCTTTCCCCGGCACTGCCGTCAAGCAATAGTGACATCAACGCCCAACCCGCAATCCCGCGCTGGCTTGTGACGCGGCCCGCCCTGTGTTAGCAATTGGTCCCGCCCTTGCGGCCGATTTGGTTCGTTCGGGCCAAGAAGCGAACCAATCCGCCGGGGCGATGTGATGTGGGAGCGCAAGACCTACGACTATGTGATCGTCGGCGCCGGTTCCGCCGGCTGCGTACTGGCCCATCGGCTGTCCGAAGACCGCAACTGCAGCGTCCTGATCCTGGAGGCGGGCGGCTGGGACCGCGACCCCTGGATTCACATTCCCCTGGGCTGGGGCAAGATCCTGCAGAAGCGGCTCCATGACTGGAACTATTTCTGTGAGCCTGAGGAAAATGTCGGCGGCCGCCGAGTGGAATGCGCCCGCGGCAAGGTAGTGGGCGGCTGCTCTTCGACCAACGCCATGGCCTATGTGCGGGGCAATCGCGGCGACTTCGAGCGTTGGCGCGACAGCGGTTTGAAAGGCTGGGGTTACGACGACGCCCTGCCCTACTTCCGCAAGCAAGAAAACTGGGAAGGCGGCGCCAGCGCCTTTCGCGGCGGCGGCGGGCCGCTTGGCACCCAGTTCTGTCGCTACCAGGACCCCTTGCTGGACGCCTATGCCGAGGCGGCGAAGGCGGCCGGCCATGGCTGGACCGACGATTACAACGCCAAGAAGCAGGAAGGATTCGGCCGTCTGCAGATGACCATCCGCAACGGCCGCCGCAGCAGCACGGCGACCGCCTATCTGCACCCGGCCCTGCAGCGGCCCAATCTGCGCATCGAGATCAACGCCCTGGCGACGCGGCTGTTGTTCGAAGGTTCGCGCGCGATCGGCGTGGAATACAGCCAGGGCAGCGAGACGCGGACGGTGCATGCGGACAAGGAAGTGATCCTGTCCGGCGGCGTCATCAACACGCCGCAGATCTTGATGCTGTCGGGCGTCGGCGATCCCGCGGAGCTGAGCAAGCATGATGTTCCGCTCAAGCTGGCGTTGCCCGGCGTCGGCAAGAATCTGCAGGATCATGTATCGGCGATCCTGATGTATCACCGGAAGGAGCCGGGTCCGTTCCACCGGATGATGCGCTATGACCGCATCGGCCTTGAGCTCAGCAAGGCCTATCTATTCGGCAAGGGCTTTGCATCCGACGTGCCCGGCGGCATCACCGCGTTCTTGAAGAGCAACCCGGATGTGCCGCTACCGGATATCCAGATCCTGCTGACGGCAGCGCCGCTGGGCGCCTGGCCTTACATGAAACCCTTCAAAGCGCCGTTCACCGACGGGTTCGCCTGCCGTATCGTCATGCTTCATCCCGAAAGCCGCGGTGAGGTTGTGTTGCAATCGAAGGACCCGACGGCGCATCCGCGCATCCTGCAGCGGTTTCTGTCGATCGACTATGATTGGCGCGCGCTGCGGGCCGGCGTGAAGATGGCGCGGGAGGTGGCGGCGCAATCCGCCATGCGTTCTTTCATCGCCAGGGAGATCGCGCCGGGATCGGACAAGGCATCGGATGCGGACATCGACGCCCATATCCGCAAGACCTCGATCACCGTCCATCATCCGCTGGGCACCTGCAGGATGGGGCCGGACACGGACGAGATGGCCGTCGTCGACACGCAGTTGCGGCTGCGCGGCGTGGACGGCCTGCGCGTGGTCGACGCCTCGGTAATGCCGGACATGCTCACCGGCAACATCAACGCCGCCGTGATCATGATCGCGGAGAAGGCGGCCGACCTGATCAAGGCCGCGTGAACGTCATTGTCCCTTCACGAGCGCGTTGATCTCCCCATACTCCATCGCGCCCTCGGACAGCGGATTGGACTCGCCGTCGCGCAGGAAATCCTTGGCCAACTTCGCCGCACGACCCCAGGCAGCTTCGGCAATGCCTGAGCCTGCGCTGAGGCGGCGCACGCCGAGCTTTTCCAACTCCGCCGCCGGTGCCAGGCCCTGCCAAGCCAGCAGATTCAGGGGCAGCCCCGCCTCGGAGGCGATGGTTCGGATCGCCGCGGGATCGGTCAGGCCGGGTACGAAGAGCCCGTCGGCGCCGGCGTCGCGATAGCGCTTGGCGCGCGCGAGCGTCTCCGCTACGCGTTTGGCCTCCGGCACGAGTCCGCGCAGATAGATATCGGTGCGCGCATTGACGAAGAAGTCGACGCGCTTGCGCTTCGCCGTCTGCTTGACCTGCGCGATCTTGCGGCAGAGCAGGTCCGGCGAGCCCGATCCGTCTTCGATGTTCATGCCGACCGCGCCGGCCGCGATGATCCGCCCAACGGCGGCGCCTACGGCCTTCGGTGTCTTACCATAGCCGCCTTCCATATCGACACTCAGCGGCAACGCGACGGCGCGGGTGATGCGCTCGACCGCTGTGACCAGTAGATCCAATGGCAATTTATCTCCATCCGGATAACCCAGCGCCCAGGCGACGCCGGCGCTGGTGGTCGCCACGGCGCGGGCGCCCAGGCTCTCGGTCAGCCGCGCGCTGCCGGCGTCCCAGCAATTGGCGAGCAGGAGAATCTTCGATCCCTGATGCAGGCGGCGGAATGCCGCCGCTCTCTTCTGTTGCGATGCCATGGATACTCCGATCTGAGATTATGGATTTGAGCGGGAGCGCGCCGCATCGGCGGCCCAGAGATGTTGCGCCGCATAGGCGCGCCAGGGGCGCCAGGGCTCGGCACGTCCTTGGAGCTCGGCGGGACTGGGGCGCGCGCCGTTGCGCGCGGCGCCGCGGAGCAGGCCGATATCGCTGGCGGGAAAGGCATCGGTCTCGCGCACGGCGCGCAGCGCGATGTAATGCGCCGTCCATTCTCCGACGCCGCGGATCGCCCGCAGCCGCGCCACGGTTTCTTCGATCGTGCCGAGCGGCTGAAACAAACTCGGATCGGCCAACGTCGCCTCGGCAAGCGCCGACAGTGCGGTCCTGCGCGCTGAAGGCATGCCAAGGGACGACAGATCCGCCGCCGCCACTTGCGCCGCGCTTGGAAAAGCCGCGGTTAGTGCGGCGTGGCTGCGCTGCCGTGCCGGCAGCGCGCTGCCGCAAAGCCGCACCAGCCGCCCAGCAAGCTGGCGCGCCGCCTCCACCGAGACCTGCTGGCCGAGGATCGCGCGGATCGCCAGTTCGAAGCCGTCCCAGCCGCCGGGCGCGCGCAGCCCCGGCCGCTCGGCGATCAGCGGCGCCAGCAGCGGATCCTGGGCCAGATGGGCGCCGATGGTGGCAACATCGGCGCCGAGATCGAACACGCGCCGCACGCGGGCAACGATCGCCGGCAATGCGCGCACGCTGGGGAAGCGGATCGTCACATTTAGGGATTCCCGTTCCGGGAGATGGGCGATCTCGACGGTTCCCACCTGGCCGTCCTGCAAGACGGTCCGGCAATAGATATCGTCGTCGACTGTCTCCACGCCATCGATGGCGCGGGCACGCAGGAACGACAGCATCGCCGACCAATCGTAGGGCGGCCGGTAGCGCAGCCGCACGGTCACGCCGGTCGCCGCGACAGAGCCCTCGGGCAACGATGAAATGGTTTTGCGCCGCAGCGCGCTCGGCGGCCGCTTGAACAGCTTTTGAAAAGTCTCGTTGAACCGGCGCACGCTGCCGAAGCCGGCGGCGTGCGCAATCTCCGCCATAGGCAGGCGCGTGTCGTGAATCAACTGCTTGGCGAACAGCACACGCCGCGTCTGCGCCACCGAGATCGGCGAGGCGCCGAGATGCTGATCGAACAGGCGGCGAAGTTGCCGCTCGCCGATGCCGAGCCGCGATGCCAGTGCATCCACACTGGCGTTATCGCCATCCAAGGCGCCTTCGGCGATCAAAGCGAGGCCGCGGGACACCGTGTTCGAGGTGCCGCGCCAAGCGCCGAGATCAGGCGCCGTCTCCGGCCGGCAACGCAGGCAGGGGCGGAAGCCCGCCTCCTGCGCCGCCGCCGCCGACGGGAAGAAGCGGCAGTTCGCGAACTTGACCGAACCTGCCGGACAAACTGGCCGGCAGTAGATGCCGGTCGAGGTCACGCCGACGAACAGCCGCCCGTCGAACCGCGGATCGCGGGATTGCAGCGCGCGGTAACAAATCTGGGGATCGAGCTTTTCCATGGATCGATAATGCCATCCCCGCGGCGCCGACGCTCGCGGTTTTCGGACATGGTCCCCCAGCGTCTAAAGCAGACCTCGACGGGCGAGATTGCGCATCAGATGGCTGGCGCCGAAAACCCAGGGCGGTGCTTCGGTGGAGAGCAGCATGCGATTGCGCAGGCTGCCCAGCTCCGGCGCGGCGACGGTAACGATGTCGCCAACCTTGTGGGTGAAGCCCTGGCCCGGCTGGTCGCGGTCTTCGATCGGCGCGAACAGCGTGCCCAAGAACAGCACCGCGCCATCGGGATATTGATGATGGGTGCCGATCATCTGTTTCACCAGATCGGCGGGATCCCGGCTGATCTTGGCGATGTTCGACGAGCCCTTGAGCTGATAACCCTCCGGCCCGTCGACGGTCAGCGTCACCTGGATCTTGCGCACATGATCGAGCGAGAACCCGTCATCGAAGAAGCGGATGAACGGGCCGATGGCGCAGCTCGCGTTGTTGTCCTTTGCCTTGCCTAGGAGTAACGCCGAACGCCCCTCCACATCGCGTAGGTTTACATCGTTGCCCAGGGTGGCGCCGACGATGCGGCCTTGAGACGAGACGACGATGACCACCTCCGGCTCCGGATTGTTCCATTTGGAGATCGGATGCAGGCCCGCATCCGCGCCGGTGCCGACGGCGGACATGATCTGAGACTTGGTGAAAATCTCGGCATCCGGCCCGATGCCGACTTCCAGATATTGCGACCACATGCCCTTCTCGATCAGCAGGGCTTTCAGCTTCATCGCCTCGGGCGAACCGGGCTTGAGCTTGGAAAGATCGTCGCCGATCAGACCTTGGATACTGGTGCGGATCGAGGTGGCAGCTTCAGGATTGCCCCGCGCGCGCTCTTCGATCACCCGCTCCAGCATGGAGATGGCGAAGGTGACGCCGGCCGCCTTGAGTGCCTGCAGATCGACGGGCGTCAACAGCCAGGGCTTCGCGGCATCGCGTTCTTGGGCGGGCGTATTCGCGAGGACAGCGTCGAGCCTGCCAACGACCGGCCCATTGGCTGCGCGCAACGCCTTTGCCGGATCGGCCTGTTCGCAAAGGTCGCGCATGGTGGGGAACGTGGCGGATACATCCTGCAACGCCGCGTCGTCGACCTTCACCACCGCTGGCCCCTCGGCCTGGGGCAGCCAGACGCGGCCCGCCAGGCAGGCGCCGGCATCCTCCGGCAAAGTCTCTGCGGCGCTCAGACGGAGCGAAGATTGCGGCATCTGGAATCCCTCGATTGCAGATTGAAACCGGTGCGAAATAGAGCGCGTTAGATTGCAGCGAGCGGCCCGGCGACGCAAGCGGCGCCGGGGTCATGCATCGAGGAGCATCCGCAAACGGTCGGCTTCAGCCTTTGCCAGTTCCTCGGTCTGGAACACGGCAATCTCGAAAGGACGGCGGCGGCCGTCGATAAGAATTTCCAGGCGATAGACCGTCGGCCCGTCGGTGTTGGAATCGGCGCGCACAGCCAGCACGCCCAACCGATTAAACGGATAACTCCAGATGCGGGAAATTCGGAATACGCCCTCGGCACGCAGTACCATTCGGCGGCTCGTGAAATCAAAGCGCACTGTCTTTGTAAAACCGAGAACAGCGGCGGCGAGGAGCAGAGCGCCAATGAGAGAGGCGCCGCCGGCGATCACCCAGAAAGGCGCCATGCCGAGCCGAAAAACGGGGACGCCCGGCTTTACCAGCAGCTCATACGGCGCCAGGAGAGTGATGCCGGCGCCAATGACAAGGATCACCCGCGTCGAAATCGGCATGGGCTGATGATAGATGGCATCGTTGGTACCCTTGCCGTCCCGATCTAAGGTTTCTTTGCGGTTCATGGGGCGCATTCTTGCATGGGATAGGCTCTACTTTCGATCGGAAACATCCTCTAGGCGGATGCCATAGACCGTGGCATGGTCCCGCGCGCTTTGAACGCAACACGGATCGCCCCATGTCGAAGATCACCAGCATCGAAGAACTCGAGGCCATCTACGGCCTGCCCCAGTTAACCTCCACCGGCAAGGAAGTCAGCTCGATCACGCCGCAGTACCGCAAATTCATCGAAGTGTCGCCATTCGCTGTGTTGGCCACCAGCGGGCCGGAGGGGTTGGATTGCTCGCCCCGCGGCGACCGGCCGGGCTTCGTGCGTATTCATGACGAGAAGACGCTGATGATGCCGGATCGGCGCGGCAACAACCGTACGGATTCGCTGCGCAACATCATCCGGGATCCGCGGGCGGCGCTGCTGTTCCTGATCCCCGGCTCCGGCACGACGCTGCGGGTCAATGGCCGCGCCCATCTGATGACCGACGCCGCGCTATGTGGGTCGTTCGCCGTGGAGGACAAGGCGCCGCGTTCGGTGATCGTGCTGACGGTCGACGCCGTCTATTTCCAATGCGCCCGCGCCATCGTCCGTTCGGATCTGTGGAATCCGGCAAATCATGTTGCGCCCGGCATCCTGCCGACACCGGGCCAGATCCTCGCCGCGCTCAGTGAGGGCCGCGTCGGCGGCGAAGCCTACGACCGCGCCTGGCCGGAGCGGGCGAGGCAGACAATGTGGTAAAGGCCGCAGGCGCCAGATCGGAATGCTACTTGAACAACTTGCGGTCGATGGTCTGGCGCAGCGCAAAGAATTCGCGCCAGGGGTCGCGTTGCAAACGCTTCAGCCGCCGTGGCGTGTTGTTGGCATCGAAGGCGTCTGATTTCACCCGCGCGCTTAGTTCGCTCCAATCCAGCGGCATCGAAACGGTCGCACCGGGTTTCGCCCGGGTCGAGTAAGGCGCGACTGAAGTCGCGCCCCGCTGATTGCGCAGATAGTCGATGAAGATTTTGCCGCGCCGCGCCGCCTTGGAACTCTTGGCGATATAGTCGCCCGGCGCATCGGCGGCCATTTGCGCTGCGAATGCCTGCGTGAAGTTCTTCACGGGATCCCAGGGCATGGGTGGCGACAGCGGCGCCACGACGTGCAGGCCCTTGCCGCCGGTGGTCTTGACGAAACTCTGCAGGCCGATCGCCGTCAAGCGCTCGCGCACCTCCTTGGCGGCGGCGATGACGCGCGGCCATTTCACGGCCGGATCGGGATCGAGATCGAAAACGACGCGGTCGGCGACTTCGATCTTGCCGGGCGCGCAGCCCCAAGGATGGATCTCCAACACGCCGAACTGCACGAGTGCAATGAGCCCGTGCACATCGCGAACCGACACATATTGCTTGTAGCCGCCGCTCTCCTTAAGGCGCATCGGATGGATCGCAGTGGGCATTCCGGCGCTCAGATGCTTCTGATAGAAGCAATCGCCGGCCTGGCCGTCGGGGCAACGGACGACGGAGAGCGGCTTTGCAATCACATGGGGCAATAGATCGTCCGCAATTTCGACGTAGTACCGCGCGAGGTCTTCCTTGGTCAGCCCGGATTCCGGGTAAAGCACCCGCGCGGGATGGGTGAGCTTGACGCCGTTCAGTCCGCGATTTCTTTCCCGCCCAGCCATCATTCCCTCTGCCCGGGCATCGCCAGCTCCCGCCCGATGGATTTTGCCGGTTTGTCATCGCGAAGCGCGATGAATGACGCTTGACGCACCAGCCGGTCGCTGGTCCAGGTGGCGAATTCCACTTCGGCCACGAGCTGCGGCTTGACGAAATGCACGCCGCGACGCACGCCCGCGGGTATGGAATTGAACGGGGCTTTGGCGATCTCATGGCGCTCGAGTTTCTTGCGCAGCTGGCGGCCGCTTTCGCTGGAAGAGCCCGTGCCGACGCGGCCGGCATAGATGAGCTTACGCTGCTTCCAATAACCGAGCAGCAGCGCGCCGATGCCCTGGCGGCTGCCCTGAGGATCGGTGAAGCCGCCGATGACGAACTCCTGACGTTCCCGGCATTTCGACTTCAGCCAGCTGCGGGTTCGGCCCGAGCGATAGATATCGTCGGCTTTCTTCGATATCAGGCCCTCCAGAGCGATGCGGCAGGCATCGCGGTAGATCGTCTCGGCGTCGCTGTCGAAATGTTCGCTGTAGCGGATCTGCCGGCGCGCCTTGCGCACGAGCGCTTTAAGCAGCGCTTTCCGCGCCAGCAATGGCAATCGGCTGATATCGCGGCCATCCAGATAGAGCAGATCGAACACCATATAGGTCAGGCCATCCTGGCGCTTTTCGGAAAGCAACCGCTGCAGCCGCGCGAAATTCGAGACGTCGCCGTCGCCGGCCGCGATGATCTCGCCGTCGATCAGGGCTTGCTTCGCCGGCAAGGCGGCGACGGCCCTGGCGATACCGGGGAAGCGTGCGGTCCAATCCAGCCCGCTGCGGGTCAGTATACGAACCTTGCCGCGGTCGAGGCGGGCCTCGGCGCGATAGCCGTCGAACTTTATCTCGTGAACCCACCCCTCCCCGTTCGGCGGCTGCTTGACGCGGGTCGCCAACTGAAGCGGAACGAACGGGCGCATCGGGCCGACCTTGCCTGTGGCCCTTGCGGTCGCCTTGCCCAGGGCCTTTGCAGCGGGCTTGCCTGCTCCATTGGCGCGCTTCTTGCTGCTCCACTGCTTTCCGGCTTTGTCCGCCGCGATCTCGTCCAGGTTCCGGCCGGTCTTGACGCTCCGAGCCCGCTTCTTCAGGAGCCGGTCGGCATCGCCGCTCCGCTCGGCGGAATCGTGACTCTTGATCAGCAGCCAGTTCGCCCGCTTCTCCCGCGGCGAACCGCGCATCCGGACGAGATGCCATTCACCCTTCAGCTTGGCGCCGTGCAGGCGAAAATGCAGCCGGCCGTCACGGAGCATCTTGTGGGGATCGCCCAGCGGCTCCCAGGTCCCGGTGTCCCACAACATCACGGTGCCGCCGCCATACTCGCCTTTGGGGATGGTGCCTTCGAAATCGCCATATTCCAGCGGATGATCTTCGACCTGCACGGCCAGGCGCTTGTCGGCGGAGTCGAGGCTGGGGCCGCGGGTCACCGCCCAGCTCTTGAGGACTCCGTCCAGCTCCAATCGCAGATCGTAGTGCAGGCGGCGCGCCGCATGCTTCTGGATCAGATAGCGCTGACCGTGGGATCGCCCCGTTTTGCCTTTGGGCTCCGACGTCCGGGTGAAGTCCCGCTTCGCGCGGTAGACCGACAGACCGCTGCGCGCCGATTGATGATGCGTGGAGCCTGTTCTCATCCGTGCCGGCGGCGCGTCGTCCGCTTAGGCGCGACCTTCTTGGGTTTGCCAGCGGCAGTCGCCTTGCCTTTTCCGCCCTTGCCTAGGCTGCGTTTCAGCGCCTCGACGAAATCGATGACCTCGGCGCCGCGGCGCGGCTCCGGTTCCTCCGCGGTGATCTTGCGGCCCTTCATCTTACGCTTGATGAGGTCGCGAACAGCGCTTTCATAATGATCCTTGAATTTCTCGGGTGCGAACGAGGCTGTCTTCCTTTCGATCAACTGCTTCGCCAGGGCGAGCTGATCGGCGTCGGGCTTCACATCCTTGATACCGGAGAAGAAATCGCGGGCGCTTTTCAGATCGTCCTCGTAGCGCAGCGTTTCCAGCAGCATGCCCTTGCCGCAGGGTTGCAGGGCGGCGATGCGTTCGCGCCCGGACACGGCGATCTGCCCCAGCCCCACCTTGCGGCTGGTGCGCAGCGCGTCGCGGATGACGGCGAAGGCTTCCTCGCCGGCATCACCGTCGGGCACGACAAAGTAAGGCTCGTCGAAATAGATGGCGTCGATCTCGTTACGGTCGACGAACTGCACGATGTTGAAGCTCTGCGCCGTTTCGAGGCGCAGCTTCTTTAGATCGTCGGGATCGATGACGACATAGCGGTCCTTCGAGATCTCAAAACCTTTGGCGATATCCTCATTCTCGATCGGACCCTCGCCCTCGGCGATCTTCTGATAGCGCACGCGCTTGCCGCTGGGTTTGTGGATCTGATGAAAGCGGACCTCGCCCGCCGGGTCGACGGCAGAAAAAATCTGCACCGGCAAAACCACCAGCGACAGGCGTATGGCACCGGACCAATAGGGACGAGCGGGCATCGGCATCTCCCGCGAGTTGGGGAATGACTAGACTCTAGCAAAACCGGCCGGATGAGCCTTTGTTCCGATTTTTCCGGCAGTTACATTGCCGATTTGGCTTGAAACCTCTGGCCGGGCATGCACAACAAGGCCACGTAATAGTCACCTCCACCGGTGCAATAGCGGGATGGCGACTTACTTACAGGGAGGCTGGTTGCGTTGGCGCGATGTTATGGGCCGCAACGCACGGAAAGAGCTCAGTATGAAGAAGGCCATTGCCATCTCGATCGGTGCGATCCTCCTTTCGTCGGGCCTGCATGCCGCCGTGAAAGAGGAGCGTATCACCGGCTATGTCTCATCGATCGACAGCCAGGCGCGCAAGGTGACGCTCGATGATGGCGCCGTCTTCCCGCTCAAGCCCAATGCCGACATCAGTTGGCTGCAACCGGGAACCAAGGTCGATCTGTTTTGCGACTACGATGCCCTCGGCATCGTCGCTTGCGGCGTCGGCCTCCCCGCGCTCTCCAACGATTTGAACCAGGGAGCGAACGATCCCCTTGCCGGTCCGGGCACCGGCTTCGCCAACGAGACCGGTTATCAGACGCCCGACGCCCTGCTGCCGGACAAGCCGACGAACAATGTGCTCGATCTGTTTCGCCGGCGGGACAAGTAGCGCGCTCGGGCCATCCGATACTGCAAGGCTGATCGCGCCGCTCCTTTAGGGAGCGCCCCCAGAACTCAGATTTATGCCGTGTTTGCCCGCGGTTACGGCGCGGAGCGGGCACATTTGGCCGCCATTCCCGATCAACAAGACCACAAAAATGTCATCGCCAGGGAACCGATCGACGGTTCGGGTGCTTATATGAGGTTCATCCCCAGGGGAAGTCATGCGGGTTCACGGGTCGTTGCTCAGGAAAGGGCTCGATATGAAGAACGCATTTCTCTTTTCCACGATACTGATTGCTGGCTCCGCCACCGCGTGCCTTGCCGCGGAGGAACGGAGCGTTTCCGGCGTTATCAAATCGATCGATACCGAGGCGCGGATCGTCACGCTCCAGGACGACGCCTCCTACCCTCTCAAGGCGGACGCCGATATCGCTTGGCTTGAACCGGGCAACAATGTCGACCTGCTCTGCACCTATGATGCAGGGGCGCTTGCCGATTGCGGCGTCGGCATCGGCAGTGTTTCTCAGAAAGCGCTGGATCTGACGCCGCCACAATCCGGAGCCGCCCCGGATCTCAGCCTCGGCGAGAAGCAGGTCGACGGCATGCCGGAAGCCGTACTGCCGGATCAGCCGAGCTATCGATTGGAGAATCTGTTGCAGTCGCTCGACGAGAAGTAATTCCCGGCTCCCATCCCGATGCTTGCGCAGTATAAATCTGCGCAAGTATCGGGATGCAAGTATCGGGATGGAAGAAATCGCGTCATTCTATCACTTGCGGAATTATGACAAGTGAAATCTCCGATGAATCTTTCCAAATTGGCTCTTTGGAAGGAATAATATCTTCTCTTGTCGCATCGTATGATTGTAATACAGAGCTTGAGCAGACAATGCTTATAAAGCTGCATTTTGTCTGTTGATTCTCATAATAATACTTGCCCATATTCGCGAATTCTAAGCAGCGATTGCATAACCGAGGTGCGCCGCATTGACGCGCGCGCCGCGGTTCGATGCGATCGGCATGGTGTGGGCGGTTTTGAACTCAAATGAATCGTTATTGTGTTTGGAGTCGACTGGCTATTTTCTTTGCCGCTTGCGCCTGTTTTTTCGTGTTGCGCCCCCTGTTGCTCGATCCCGACTACTATTGGCATCTCGAAACCGGCCGCTTGATTTTCGAACAATGGGCCCTGCCTTCCAGCGATGTCTTCGCCTACACCAATCCCGAGCGGCCCTGGGTGCTTCATGAATGGCTGTTTCAGCTCCTCCTGTTTGCAATCTATGACCGCTTTGGCGATCTCGGCATCAGAATGCTGTGCACGGCTGTGGCGACCGCAACGCTCGGCGTCGTGTATTCGACAGCTTTGAAGCTCAGCGGCCGGCACAGCGCCGCGGCTGTCATCACCAGCCTGACCCTCATCCTGCTGACGCCGTTTATCCTGCCTCGTCCGCAGATCTTTTCATTTTTGTTTTTCGCGGTTTTCCTTCGCGTGGTTCTGGCGGCGAAGTACTTCGACGATCGGCGTTCGTTCTATTGGTTGCCCGTATTGATGGCCGCATGGGTCAATCTTCATGGCGGCTACGGAATCGGGCTCGTGCTGCTTTTCATGTTCGCAGCGCTGGAATGGTTTCGAGCGTGGGAGAAGCGTCAGATCGCCGGCAAATGGAGATACCTGCGGCAGATTTCCCTTCTCGCTCTCTTATCGCTCCTCGCCAGCTTCATCAATCCGGACGGGCCGGCGCATCTCCTGTACCCGTTGGATATCGTCAGTATGGCGGCAACAGCGGTCATCTTCGAATGGCAGCCGCCCACGCCGCATGCCTATGTAGGCAAACCCTACTTTATGATTGTCGGCATGTTTATCCTATTGCTGGTGTATCGCAGGGCAAAGCCGGGCGTCACGGAGATGGGCCTCTCCGCCGCCATGATCGCCGCCGGAATGCTCTCAATACGGCATGTGCCTTTCGCCGCTCTCACGATGGCAGCCATGACCAGCCGCGCCGTGCTCACCGACATAAATGCCGACGGCCGCATCGGCGCTTTCGCGCAGCGTATGCTAAGCCGATTGACATCGGCGCAACGCGGGGCGCGTGAACTTGGACGCGCCGAAGTCTTCCTGAATGTCGGCATTTGCGCGGCTATCCTCGCGGGTACTGCGATCTACTCTCCGACCGCCAAGGCACGGGAGGCCGACGCATTGGCAAGGTGGCTGCCCGTCAATGCCGTCGAGTTCATTCGCGAGAATGAAATCAAAGGCCGCATGTTCAACAGCCTGCATTTCGGCGGCTACCTGATACATCGTCTGTATCCGCAGATGCGCGTCTTCATAGACGGCCGCACGGACTACTATGGAGACCGCTTCTTTACCGAGTATCTCAATTTGAACTTCGGCAGCGACGGATGGGAAGACATCCTGCAGAAGTACAAGATCGAGATGGTCATTTCGGAACCGCAAGCGCCGCTGCGCAACATGCTGCTGCTCAGAGGCGACTTTGCGCTGGTCTATCAGGACGAAAGCAGTTCGGTACTTCTGAAACGCGAAGAGAAGTATCAAGACGTCATCCGCCGGAACGGCCACTAAGACCGCCTTGTCGTGCATGTGATCCGCCGCGCTCCTCGCTGCGGATTGCCAAAACCTTCCATCTTGCCTTTCGCCGCCGTTTTAGTTATGTTCCGGTTCCCTTCGCAACGAATCGCCGGGAGGCGTGCATGATCCGTATGTATTTGCCGAACAATCCCGGCGGCGCCGAACGTTAGGTCCGGTGCTGCGCAGGCTGGCCACGGGGTCCCCCGGCCGCCTGCTTCCCTAATCCTCTAGAGGTATCGACAGAAGCGAGTCGTTTGACGCTATTGCGTCGTTTCGCCCTGTCCTTCGTCAACCGTTTGCGATTGGAGCGGCGCGTTTTTTATGGCGCCGATTGGGACCATGAAATTCCTTTTGTCTTGGCGCGAGCGCGCCGCCCCCTTCCGGGACGTGCTCGCCTTCAGCTTCCGATACTGGCGGCGGCAACGGCTGCTGATCGGCGCCGTCGGCGCCGGCATCCTGGCCATGACCATGGCCGACGTGCTGCTGCCGATCTATGCCGGCCGGTTGATCGACGCGGTGGCGCCGGTC